>Ga0068859_100000728_pt1 | contig 33110 bp, 27 predicted proteins | sample KBSSwiS22_FD_66585 | JGI IMG/M metagenome (GOLD analysis project Ga0068859, IMG submission 66585) | Switchgrass rhizosphere microbial communities from Kellogg Biological Station, Michigan, USA - KBS Switchgrass S2-2 | ecosystem: Host-associated > Plants > Roots > Rhizosphere > Soil ...
GCCGATTTCAACGCCGATGTTGAAGCTCACGATGTTGGCGACGAGCCCGTTCTGCGACAGCGCGAAGTCCTGCAGCTTGGTGGCGAGACCGAAGCCGTGGAACAGACCGAAGATGAGCACCGCAGCCTTCGTGTTCGGCTGGAACCCGAGGAAGCGCCGGAACCCGTCCATGTTCTCGAACGCCTTGTAGACGACCGAGAAGCCGATCACCGCATCGATCAGATACGAGTTCGCGTGGATGCCGCCAAGGACGCCCGCCAGCAGCGTGATGCTGTGACCCAGCGTAAAGAGACTGACGTATGCGACGACGTCCTTCAGCCGGTAGAGGAAGAAGATGACGCCGACGAGGAACAGCAGATGGTCGTACCCCGTGACCATATGCTTGGCGCCGAGGTACATGAGCGGGATGATGGCGCGCCCCATCAACCCCTGAAGGAACACGGCATCCTTGCCGGACACGCCGTGCGCCTCGAGCGCCGCCGTAAGCGCGCACACGATAAACAGCGTGAGGACAGTTTTACTGGCGCGAATAGCGGGCATGGCAGTTGTCACAGGTGTTGTTGAGATCGCCGCCGGCCGCGACGATCCCGTCCTTGTCCTTCGCGTCGGCGGCCTTCATCGCTTTCTTTCCCTGTTCGATCATGTCGTTGGTCATCTTCACCCAGTCGCCCTTGTCGATCGCGCGGTTGCCCATCAACATCAGGTTTCCCGACTCGATGACGGCCGCGGCGGCACTTCCGACTTTCGCCCATTCCTCATCGTTCTGCGGCGCAATCTCCTCGACGCCTTTGGCGGTGCTTTTCGTGCCGACCGCTTCGTAGATGACGTACGCCGAGGGATTGGTGATCCCGATCATGATTTGCTTGACGGTGGCGACCGGCGCCACGTCCGGCGTGGCCGCGGCCGCCGCCGGGGTCGCCGCGCGTGCGGTTCGTTCACCCGCGATGATGAAGGCGATGCCGCTGACGAAAAGCGCAACGCTCACGACAAATAACCAGTAAACCGTTTTCATCTTGCCTCTCATTCTCTCATCCGAACAGTCACATTCCGCGCGACAGTCTCAAGCTCCGTGCCTCTGTGGCTGGCTCAGGCCGCCATAACGAAGGTACAAAGCCGGAACGACCGCCATATTCAGAATCGTTGACGTGACCAGGCCGCACAGAATGACGATGGCCATCGGCGTCTGAATCTCGCTGCCGGACTTGCCGCCGCCGAGCGCGAGCGGAATGAGCGCGAGTCCCGCAGCCAGGGCCGTCATCAGGATCGGAATCAGCCGCTCGCGCGCGCCTCGCTCGACGGCCTCGCGGAAATTGGTCACACCCTCTTCGGCAATCAAGTGCTGGATGTGTGACACCAGCATGATGCCGTTCCGGGTCGCAATCCCGAACAGCGTGATAAACCCGATCATCGTCGCCACGTTGAGCACGCCGCCGGCCAGGAATACGCCGGCGACGCCTCCGATCAGGGCCAGCGGCAGGTTCGCCATGACGATGAGCGCATCACGCGTGCGCCCGAACGCCAGCACGAGCAGCATGAAAATAGCAGCCATCACGATCACGCCGAGGACCAGCAGACGCTGTGACGCGCTCTCTTCGCTCTCGAACTGCCCGCCGTACTCGACGCGATAACCGCCCGGCATCGGAACAGCCGATGACACGGCGTTGCGGATGTCGGCGACCACACTGCCGAGATCCCGTCCTGCGACGTTGCACGAAATCACGATGCGTCGCTGAACGTTCTCACGAAGAAGCATATTCGGTCCCTGTTCGCGCCGGACATCCGCGAGCATCCGCACGGGAACGATCGCGCCCATCGGCGTGTCGACCGGCAGATCGACGACACGCTCGAAGTCGGCGATATTGGACGCGTCCAGCTTGACCAGGAGATCGAACGTCGTGCCGCGGTCGAAGATGCGGCCCACCGTTGCTCCGGCAAAGCTCGTCTCGATCGCTTCGGTCACATCCGCGGGACGCAGCCCGTAGCGGGCGATGGCCGGACGATTCAGCACGAACCGGACGAACGGAACATCCATCTGTTGCTCGAGCGACAGGTCCGCCACGCCTGGCACTTCAGCCATCGTCGCGCGCACGCGCTCGCCGAGGCGCCGCAGCGTGCCGAGATCGTCTCCGAACACCTTGACGGCGATATTCGCGCGCGTGCCCGACAGCATGTGATCGATGCGGTGCGAAATTGGCTGCCCGATCGTGACGTTGGTTCCCGGCAACGTCGAGAACTGCCGGCGGAGCTCGGCGAGCAGGTCTTCGCGGGTGCGACCCGTCTCCTTCAGGCCCACGTCGATTTCCGCGGCTTCGACACCCTGCACATGCTCGTCGTACTCTGCGCGACCCGTCCGGCGCGCGGTCGCCACGACTTCGGGCTGCGACAGTAAGATCTGCTCGACTCGTCGTCCGATCTCGTCGGACTTGGCGAGCGACGTTCCGGGCAGCGTGTTGGCCTGCACGGTCAGACTGCCTTCGTGGAATTCGGGCAGGAACGACGTCCCCGCGCGCGTGAGTCCGAATGCAGCGCCAATAAGAAGGACAAGCGCGCTCGCGATGACCAGGCCGGGTCTATCGAGAATCCGCGGCAGGTCCTTCGCATACCTCGCCTTCAGCACACGGGTAAGCCAGCCATCATGCCCACGCTCGATCGAACGCGCGTTCGGAAGGAAGGCGTAGCACAGCGCGGGCGTCACGACGATGGCAACCGCCAGCGAGGCGAGCAGCGCGACGATGTAAGCGAAGGCCAGCGGGGTCAGCAGTCGCCCTTCGATGCCGGTGAGACCGAAGACCGGCAGGAAGACCAGGACAATGATCACGGTCGCAAAGACGATCGACGAACGAATTTCGAGCGTGGCATCGCGCACGATGTCAGACGCGGACCGGCGCTCCTCGACGGGCTTCGTCTGGTTCTCGCGTAGCCGCCGAACGACGTTCTCCACGTCGATGATGGCGTCGTCGACGAGCGCGCCGATGGCAATCGCCATCCCGCCCAGCGTCATCGTATTGATGCCGACGCCGAAGGCGCGCAGCGCCAGTACACCGGCAGCCAGCGACAACGGCATCGCCGTCAGCGTGATGCCGGCGGCGCGCAGGTTGGCGAGGAACAGCAGCACGACCACAATGACGAGAATCCCGCCGTTGCGGAGCGCGTCGACCACGTTATCGACGGCGACCTGGATGAAATCGGACTGCCGGAAGATGCGCCGGTCAATCGTGATGCCTGACGGCAACTCCTGCTGCAGCGTGTCGAGCTCGCGGTCGAGCCGTCCGGTCACCTGGATGGTGTTCGCCCCTGGTTGCTTCTGCACGCCGACGATCACGGCAGGCTTACCGCTCCGGGAGCCTTCGCCGCGTTTGAATGCCGCCGCCTCGCGCACGTCCGCAACGTCACGCACGAGCACGGAACGATCCCCGCGCAGCGCAATCACCGTGTCGCCAATCTCGTCAACGCTGCGGACGCGGCCGATCGCTTCCAGGACGTACTCCTGCGAACCTTCGGTGTAGACGCCTGCGGACGTGTTCTCGCTGGCGCCGCGCGCCGCGTCGAGCAGCTCGGTCAGCGAGATGTTGTTCGCGCGGAGCGCATCAGGATGCGCCACGATCTGGAACTGCCGCTCCGCGCCACCGATCGGCGTGACCTGCGACACACCCGGCACGGCGAGCAGCCGCCGTCGAACGGTCGTGTCGGCAATCGTGCGGAGCGACAACGGATCGACCTGATCCGACGAGAGCGCGAAAAACAGGATCTCGCCCATGATCGACGACACGGGCGCCAGAACCGGACGATCGGCCTGCGGTGGCAGGACGCCGCTGGCCAGCGACAGCTTTTCCGACACGAGCTGCCGCGCCATGAAGATGTCGGTTCCCCAATCGAACTCCACCCATACGACCGAAATGCCGACGGCGGTTGCCGATCGGACGCGGCGCACGCCCGAGGCGCCGTTCATGGCGCTCTCGATCGGGAATGTGACCAACGACTCCATTTCTTCAGGCGCCATCCCATGGCCTTCGGTGAGGATGGTGACCGTCGGAGCCGTCAAGTCGGGGAACACGTCGATCGGCATCTGCCGCGCCGTCCATGCGCCTGCGGCGAAGAGCAGCAGCGAGAGCCCGATAACGAGCCAGTGGTGGTCAATAGACCATTGAATGATTCGTTTCATATCAATGCACGTGACCTTCTGCGGGAAGGCCCTTCGCCGCTGATGCGAGTTGAACGTCGTAGGAACCTCGAGTGACCACGCGTTCGCCCGGCATGATGCCGGTCTTCAGCCCGACGAGATCGCCTTCGCGAGCGGCGATCTCCACGAACCGGCGGGCGAAGCGTTCGCCGCCGGTCTGCACGAATACGTACGGACGCCCGGCCTCCATCAGCACGGCTTCCTTCGGTACCGCCGGCACGCGCACGCGTCGCGTCCCGTAGAGGAGTGCCGATCCCGTCTGTCCGATCAAGAGCTGATTGCCGCGGTTATCGAGCTCGAACTGCACTGTCAGCGCGCGTGTTTCCGGATCGAGCACACCCGCGTCGTGCATGTGGTGGGGCTTGACGACAAACGGCTCAGGACGCCCGGGCAATTCGAGGGCGATGGTGTCGACGTCGCGCGTCAACTCGACGTCCGCCGCCGGCACGAGCGCCTGCAACTCCACTTCATCGGTCCTGACAATGCGGAAGAGGTGATCGGCTTCCGCGTAGGACGCGCCGAGCGTCGCCCACACTTCGGTGACGCGTCCCGTCAGCGGCGCGCGAAGAACGAATGCATTACCCGCAGCCGCACCGCCGCCCGTGCCGAGCGTCTGATCGCGCTGCGCCAGCCTCGCCTGCGCGGCGCGCAGCTGCGCGTCCGCCACAGTGACTGCGCGCTTCGCGTCTTCAACGCGGCGCCCCGGGACCGCCTGGTCGGCGAGCAGCCGCTCTGCCCGACCCTGCTCTGCCTGCGCCGCCTCAAGCTTCGTCTCCGCTTCCGCCACTTCGGCCGCGAGCGTCGCGCGATCGTTGCCCGCCGCGGCGAGCCGAGGCTCGAGACGGCCAAGCGCCTGCCCTGCGCGTACGACGGCTCCAATGGACACAAGTGAATCGGCTTCGAACCGTCCAGCGGCCGGCGCCTCAACGATCGCTTCCCCCCCGGTGACCGGATGAATTGACGCCGGAACGCGCACCGATGAACGCAGCTCCGCCTCGCGCACCTGTGTCGTGCCAAACGCATTCGTCCACTGCTGCTCTTTCAGGTAGGCAATGGCGGTCGGATCCTCAGGCGGACGCTTCTCCGCGTCAGCAACGGCGGTTTTCTCGTCCGCGAACACCGTCGCCTCGCCGAGGTCGTGGCGATCGCTGAGTCCGGGCGCGTCGACGAGTAGCGCCCACCGGTAGCGTCCGGGCGCCGGGATCTTCCCTTCGACCCGGAATGCGCCTGGCCGCAGCGGCGCCGAACCCGGCAGCGCGACCGACGTTCCTCCCGCCTCGGGCGTCATCTCGATGGTCGGCCGGCCGGCATTGAGCGCACTGAAGTCCGCGATTCTTGTGAGGTGGACAGCGAACCGCACCGTCTCGCCGCTGACGAGCGGCGGATATTCCATGTAGAGCTCTGACTTGTCCGTCCAACTCGTCACATTCAGGGACGGTGGTTCGGGCGCCGCCGCGGGTGCTTGTCGACCGCAGCCGAGTGCTGCGGCACAAAGTATTGCCGCCAATACACCTCGTGCACCCATTGCACCTCTCGCACCTTTCGCACTCATGGCATCTCCCATCCACTGACGAATTCCAATTCGATTTCTGCCTCGCGTGCGGACGCGTCGAGCGCGGCCTGACGCACACGGGCCGACGCCGACGTGCGATAGGCATCGAGCAGTTCCAGAATGCCCCGCTCCCCTGATTCGTAGCTGACGCGTGCGATGCGTTCCACATCCGAGGCGGACGCGACCGCCGATGCGCGATATCGGTCCGCGCCGGCGCGCCGTTCGAGCGCGGCGCCGCGCCATGCGGCGATGTCGCCGCGCAACGTCATCTGCAAGGCCTCGAGCCGCGCGGACGCCTGGGAGGCTCGCGCCTGTGCGCGCGCCCGCTCCGCACGGCCAACGTCAAACAACGGCAGCACGGCCTGGACCGCCAGGACGCTGCCGACGCCGCCGCCCTCAAAGTTCGAGGTCTTGGTGCCGCCAATGACCTCGGGTTCGGGCACGCGGCGCCTGTCAGCCGCGCGCGCAGCGAAGTCCGCAGATTCCACCTCTTTACGCAACGCCAGCACCTCGCCTCGTGTGCGCTCCGCCTGCTCGAGCAGCGCATCGACGGGAGGCACGTCGCGGACGGTGACGACACGATCCGCAGCGACGAGCGCGGTCGGATCGACGCTCGCGGCAAAAAAGCCCGCCAGGCGTCCCTGGGCCCGCGCACGATCCGCAGCCGCGATCACGCGGTCGGCCTCGACGTCCAACACTTCTCGTTCAGCGCGCAGGCGATCGAAGCCCGCCGCATCGCCTTCGCGCTCGCGCCTGGACAGAATTCCGGCAAGCTCCTGCAGGCGATCGCGTGCAGCCGTGAGTTCGCGCTCGCGCGTCTGCGCGGCGACCAGATCCGCATATGCCAGCCGCAAGTCGGCGCGCGCCCTCCTCGTCGCATCGTCCGCACGGAAGGTCGTCGCATCGACGAGCGCGTCCGCGGCCTGAATCTCGAAACGTCGCTGTCCCGTAATCGGAAGCGGCTGCAGCACACTGGCGATCGTTTCCGACACGCCGACAACGGACTCCCGACCGACGTACACGCGTGGATTCGGCCAGCGCGAGGCGGTCAGGACATCCGCGCGTGCGAGCTCGATCCCGGAGCGGATGGCGCGCACCCGCGGGCTGTCTGGCGATAGCCTCGCTATCGCATCGCTTTCAGTGAGAACAGTCTGGGCGCCTGCGGTGTTGCACGCGCATGCCACGAAGACCGCAACGGACCACACACGAAACTGCATAGGACTCCTTCGTACACACCAATACCCATGCGGTCGGTAGGGCCTAACGACCGCGATTACAGCGTGTCGAAGGAAGGAGGTGCGCGAAGAGGTCGAAGGGCGCGCGCGGGTCCGTCGCGCGGACTGTTGCCAGACGTCGGCCGCTCGGCAGCGGTAAACGTCGCGAGGTGAGGCAGCGAAAATAATGCGATAAGAATGGCTGGCGGTCGAGCGAACGACGTATGCCCATCCGCGGATCGCGCCGGCCGATCCACGAAAATGACGCGCCCATCATCGTCATCGAACGCCGCGCGTGACGACTGATGCGCGCTCCAGTGCGAATGCTCGACGGCGGCGGCATGGTCGTGGTCGTGATCGTCGTGCTCAGCCAGGTGGATGTGCGCCGGCGGCAGCACCGCGGCAAACACCACGGCCGCAATGAGCAGCGGTGCGGTCGCGGGGCGGCGGATCCGGGCAGCAATCACGCGGGAATCTTATCAGGAGAGGGCAACGAGGTCGCCCTCGCCCCCCTCAATAATGAAACTTAACCTTTACCTGGCCGGTAATTTCTCGCGGGTTGGTGTAGTGCGTTCCCGCAAACGAGTTCTCGAAGCCTGTCAGAAACAGGGCGTCCGTCACGTTCAACGCTGAGAACCGCAGCGACACCCTCTCACCCAGGTCCTTTCCGGCTGCCAGATCAAAGGTCGTGTGTCGTGGCATGTGCTCGGGGCCGTTTCCTTTCAGAAATCCCGAACCGTACGTCACGCTCGCCGACACCCAGGCGGCATCCGGCAGTGTGATTTCGGCACCGGGCGTGAACGTCACTCGCTGATCGTGATCGAGGTAGAAATACGCGTTCTTCGGCGGCGGCACGAAGTCCGTCAATCCACCCGTGATCGCGCCACGGCCCTGCGCCGACTGCAGCGACAGGGCGTAGTGCAACTGCAGAATTCTTGCGATGAGCGGTGACTTCAAGGTCGACTCGAACGCGCGGACACGGCCGTTGGCAATCGTCAACGGGAACAGGAGATTCGAGTTGCCCAACACCTCGTGGTCGACGAGATTCTTCGTCTTGTTATAGAAGCTATCGAAATCGAGCGTCCATCCATGCACGGGAATGCCGAGCCCAACTTCAACCATCTGGTCGCGTTCGCCGGGAACCGGCAGGTATCCGAACCCTTCCTGAAGCGCGAACTGCAGCAGCGGGCCGCTAACGGTTGACGTCTGCGGGTGCTGATAGAAATGTCCATATGAGGCGCGCAACACGGCGCCATGACCGACCTGCCACGCCATCCCCACCCGCGGGCTGACGGCGTGCTCCGTCATCGTCCCCGAAAAGCGCTCGGCGCGCACGCCGCCGTTCAGCGTGAACGTCTGGCTGACACGGAACGTCTCTTCCCCGAAGACCGACGCTACGCTCGCCCACAGCACTTCCTCATGCGTCAGCGACAGACGATTCCCGACGTTCGACCGAAGACCGAACAGTGAATCATCGTGCTCGGCGAACGTGTCGGTGCCGTAGTGATACGTGTGGCGGCCCTTCGTCTGCGCCACGTTGACGTAGCCCCCGACGTAATGCGACCCGCGGTTATCGTTCGTGACGAGCGGATCCACCAGACCACCGATGTACTGCCCGCGATTGAAGTGATAGTACGGCGACACCGTGATCAACAGTTCGGACGGAGTCGTGTGCACCCACGTCGTGTTGAGGAATGCGTCGGTCGCCTTCTCCTCGTCGCTGATGTTGAGCGCCTGCTGACCGATCGTGTTCGGCACCTGGTAACGGTCCTCACGGCCGGAGCCGACGAGACGGAACTGATTGGTCATCGACGGGTTGTAGAGAACCGACGTGAAACCGGAAACGCTCGACGCTTTGTCGTGAATCACCGGAATGTCGACACGCTCGAGTCCCCGATCCGTCCGGTTCCCCGACCCGCTCGCAAACCACGCCATCTTTTGATCGGCAGTGTGATTGCCGAAACTCGAATAGACGCTCCCCTGCTGGTAATTGCCATACCGCGCGGTCACATCGCCGAACTTGTTGCCCTCGAATCCGCTGCGCGGCACGACGTTAAAAACTCCATACGCGCGATCACCGTAGTTGGCGGCCAGCCCTCCACGCTCGGACTCCAGATAGTCGACGTCCTTCGGGTCGAACTGCGAACCGACCGCTGCCAGGTTGCTGTTCGGCACGGGCACACCGTCGATCTCGAAGGTCACGCCGTGGCCGCCGCGGGCGTGCAGATGGTCGTGCATCACGTACGTGCCTGGCACGTTGTTCGTGATCATCGCGAGGCTGCCGCTGCGATCGGCGTCAGGCTGCCGTTCGATGTCGAGACGATGGGTCAGCGTTTCGGTCCGAGATGACTCCGGGCTGATCGTTTCGGCCTCGGCGGAGACTTCGACCGACTCCGCAAGTCCGGCGACCGTCAGCTTCATGCGCACCGGAACGATGGCGTTGGCAGTGACCTCGATGTCCTCCTGCTCGTTCTTGAAGCCCGAAAGGCTCGCGGTGACCATGTAATGACCGATCGGCACGGCAGTAAAAGCGGCCTCGCCTTGGCTGTCGGCCGTGGTCATCTGAGTCCATGTCGAGGCCTCAGCTTTCAACGTGACCGTCGCGCCCGGAAGCGCCAGGTCCTGTGCGTCGCGAAGTGTGACGCGCACCGTCCCGAGGACTTGAGCGCGCGCGGAGTGAGCGACGAATAAAACAAGGAGAAAAAGAATGAAGCGTCGCATTTCGGAATCGTACGCAGTGCGACGTCAGCGGAGCCTGAATTGTTCCTGAAGAAACGGTCAGGATTTAGAGCACGCTGCCCGGAAGCGAAGCCGAGCCTTTTCCCGCCGGGCCATCCCATGCAATCTGGAGTCGCCACGTACCGGCCATGCCGAGATCGCTTGCGACGTCGTAACGGCCTCTCATCTCGGTCGGCGTGACCGTGGAGCCACCGAACATGGGCGCCATGCCGGGCATGGGCATCGACGCGCCGACTGTCACCATGCCCACGTCGACAAGGTTGCCACCGGTATCCCGGAATTCGAGGACGAAACGTCCTTTTCCTTGCTTGATCGCATCGCCCGGCGCAAGTAGCACGACGTCCAGCGCCCCCGCCTTCACCCGCTGCAGCTCCTTGAGCTGAGCTGTTTGATTGCCGCCGCACGCGGCCAGGAGCAGCAGCAAAATCGCCGAAACCGATAGTCGCATCAACGGGTACCCGACCGGGTGCCAGGCAACAGCAATACGCTGTCCGGCGGCTTCACGCCGCGGATGATTGTACCGGCTTCGAGTGTCAGCGGCTTTCGAAGCAAAAATGGATGTCGATGCTGGTCGTCGTATTCGTACAACCAGAGGAGTGGCTCGACCCTGCCGTTGGGCCGCACGGCAACAATCTGCGTCCCCCCGGCCGAACGCTCCGGCAGTAGTCCATCGAGCACCAGTGGCATCTTCAGTGTGAGTGTGTCGGTAACACGGACGGCATTGGCAGGCGTCTGGACGACCGCCGCGTCGGTGAACTTGGGCGGCGGCGGCAGCATTCGCGGATTGTTGCCTTTCGGGGTGTCGTCCTGCACCCAGTCGGTGATGAGCTCGATCTGTTCGGCGGTCAGCGCCTGATCGTTGCGGAAGTCGCCAAATCCTTTCACCGCTCCCCACGGTGGCATGCGGCGAGACAGCACCGCATCACGAATCGCGACGGCGCGCGGCTGGACGTCGGGATAGGTCATCAGCGAAAACGAGGTCCCATCAGGACGATGACACGACACACAGCGCTCGTAGAAGATCCGGGAGATCTCCCGGTTCCACGTGATCGGCGTCGAGCTGATGTCGTGCGCGCGAAGGTGCGCGCAAATACCGAGCGCGAGCGCAGCGACGAGAATCAGAAGACGGATCACCTCGGCGCCTCCTCAACAGGCACGTCGAAGTGGACGGTGTTGACGACACCGCTGCGTTGAAACTGCACCCAGACGCGATAGCCATGCGGACGGGGAAAAACAACGTCGAACTGCACGTCGGCGCCATTCGCGCGTATCGGGTGAAGGTGAATCATGTCGATGAGATCGTCGCTTGCGGCGAGCATGTGTCCCCACGCGCCCAGATATTTCTCGAATCCATCGACAGGATCGATGCGGAATGTCATCCGGGTTCGGTTTCCCGCCGTCGCCTGCTCGGGCAACATGGTCAGCGACACGTTCATATTACGGTCTGACTTGGTGGAGTAATCGCGCGACAGCGTCACCGGCGGACCAGCCGCGCCGGGAACGAAAAGCGTTTCGGTCAGCAGCTGCGGCGTCGCGCCATCAGGATAGAAGTCGCCAAGCACGCGGAACATCCCGCCCTTCGGCAGCACGACCGGCAGGGCGAATATGCCGTCGCCACGCATCACCGGATGGCCGTGATTGAAGTAGGTCAGGTCCTGGCTCACGACGAACGCGTGAAACAGCTTCTCGTGAACGGTGACGAACTTCTGGACGGGACGATCCTTCCACGGGTCGTGCACGTGAAACTCCAGCGTTGTCGTCTCGTTTTCGGCTGGAGGTGACGGCGTGGTCGTCAGATCAAGATGAAATTCGACCGGATCAGGAATCCCTGCGACCAGAGCCATGCCGCATCGGCGGCACTTCCCCGGTCCGTTCGATCGAACGTCGGGATCCATCGGACAGACGTAGACCGCGTTCTTCCGAACGTCGAAAATCGATGCAGCGCGCGAGACCGTACGCCCCGTGGGGGCGAAGCCGTCGTAGTGCGTGGCAACTGCGACGATCGACGCCGCAATTGCGACGACCGGCAGGGCCCGGAGCGGGCCCGCTAGGCGGCTCGTCGCTTCTCGGCGCGGCGCTGCCATGCAAGCCTCAAGTCTTCTCCGATGACAAACAGGCACGGCGTCATGAACAGCACGTGAAGGCTGGATGTCACCATGCCGCCAATGCTCGGAGCGGCAATTGGCTTCATGATTTCCATGCCTGCGCCGTTTGAAAACATCACGGGCAGGAGCGACAGGACGATGGCGGCAACCGTCATGAGCTTCGGGCGGAGCCGTGTGGCGGATCCGTCGATGACCGCCTCGATATACGACTGTCCCGGTTTGCGATGATCGAGCGCGGCCCGGATGAAGATCACCATGATGATGCCCGTCTGAACGGCGACGGCAAACAACGAGATGTAGCCGACGATGACAGCCGTCGTCATCGGATACCCGAGCGCCCACTGCAGGAACACGCCGCCCACCATCGCGAACGGCACCGAGAGCAGAATCAGAATGCTTTCGGCCACCGATCGAAACGCAATGATGAGCAGGCCCAGAATAATGACGAGCGTGATCGGGACGATGATGCGCATCCGCGCGCGTGCGGCTGTGGCGTACTCATACAGGCCGGTCCACTCAATGGTGTAGCCGGTCGGGAGTGTCACGTTTTTCGCAAGGAATTGCTGCGCGCGTTCGACGTAGTCTGGTCCCGTCACTCCCTGCAGAAGATCGATGTAGATGTAGCCGGCGAGGCTGCCGTTGTCGTTGCGGATCATCTCCGGCATCTTCCTCACCGCGACATCCGCGACATCGCCGAGCGCCACCGATCGTCCGTCGGCCGTCACGACGGGGGTCTTCTTCAACTTCTCAACGGTGTCGATGTACTCGGGTGAATACTGGACGTTGAGCGGCACCACGGCGCCCTCTGCCTCCCTGACGCCGACGATGTTGTCGCCGCCGATGGCATAACGGACCGTCGACATCGCTTCGTCGACCGTGACGCCGTGCTGACCCATGCGCTCGAGATCGTTGCGAACGTCGACGTAGTAGCCCTCGGAGATGCGTTCGGCGATGACCGACTTGGTGCCAGGCATTCCGCGCAACAGTTCCTCGATCTGCTGCGAGATTTCCTCGATTCGATCGAGATCCGGTCCCTTGACCTTGATGCCAACGGGCGTCTGGATGCCGCTGCTCTGCATCATCACGCGCCCGCGGATCGGCTGCACCCACGCGTTGACGTAGCCGATCGTTTCGGCGGCGCGATCCATCTCGGCCACGAGCTTGTCGCTCGTCATTCCCGGCCGCCACTGCGACTTCGGCTTCAGCAGTACCGTCGTTTCGATCATCGTCAGCGGAGCCGGGTCCGTCGACGTATCGGCCCGGCCGATCTTGCCGAAGACGCTCGCCACTTCGGGGAACGCTTTCAGCTTCTTATCCATCTGCTGCACGACCCACCCCGCCTCGCGGTTCGGGAGACCGGGTAGCGTCGTCGGCATGTAGAGCACCGCGCCTTCGTTGACGTTCGGCAGGAAATCCTTCGGGAATGTATTCAGCAGGATCGCGCCAGGAATCAGCGTGAGAAGCCCCGCAATCGTGAACACATAGCGATAGCGGATGACCGACGTCAGCGCGGCTCGATACGCACGGACGGCCACACTCTCCTGGAAGTTGCGCTGCGCGACCTGCTGACGCTTGAAGATCCACAGGACGATCAGCGGCAGCAACAGCAGCGTGAGCAGGGTTGAGAACGTCATCGCGAAGGTCTTGCTGTACGCCAGCGGATCGAAGAGCCGCGCTTCGCGCTCCTCCAGAAAAAAGACGGGCAGGAACGACGCGAGAATGATGAGCAGCGAGAAGAGCAACGGTTTCGCCACCGAGGCGATCGACCGGATCAGAATCTCGTCCCGTTCGGCGGGCGTCACGACACCATGCGTGGAGAGCTCCGCGGTGCAATTCTCGACGATGACAATCGTCGCGTCAGCGATTTCACCAATCGCGATGGCCAGCCCGGCGAGCGAGAACAGATTGATCGTTTCCCTCAGGCCGACGAGCGGCAGCGCCGTAAAGACCACGCTGAACAGCAGGATCGCGATCGGCCCGATCGCCGTGCGGCCGTTCCGGAGGAACAGGAGCGTGACGGCAATCAGCACGAGGATTTCGATCCCGAGCGTCTCGAAGAACTGGCGCAGCGTCTCCCAGATCCAGGCCGACCGATCGTAGGTCGGGACGATGTCGACACCCTCGGGCAGACCACGCCGGATGTCGACCAGCTTTCGCTCGAGCGACCGCGTGATGGCGAGGACGTTCTGGTCCTGCTCCATGATCGCGACGCCGCCGACCACCTCGCCGGTGCCGTCGAGATCAACCGTGCTGCGCCGTTGGTCGTAGCCAACCTGCAGATAACCGACGTCTTTGAGGTAGACGGCCGTGCCGTCTGCGTGCCGTCCGACGACGAGGTTGTCAACCGCTTCGATGTCGTCGATCTTGATCGCGCCGCGAAGCTGATAGTCGCGGTTGGTCGCCTCGATCATGCGACCTCCCGCTTCCTGGAATACCCCCTGGACAGCGGTGATGACCTGGCGGAGCGGGATCCCGGTCTGCGCGAGCAGGGGTGGAAAGATCTTGACCTGATACTGCTTCTCGAGACCGCCGACTGATGCGACCTCCGCAATGCCAGGAACCGTCTCGAGTGCCGGCTTGATCTGGGTTTCGTTCAGCAGGCGCAGCTCGCGGAGATCGTGCAGCTTCTCCTTATCGACGAGCGCGTACTGATAGATCCATCCCATGCTGCTGGCATTGGGGCCAAGCGTCACGTTGGCATCCGGCGGCAGCTGCGGACGAATCGCGTTGATGCGGTCGGTGACGAGCTGCTGCACATCTTCGCGGCGCGCCTGCGAGTTCAGGATCACGTAGATGAACGAGTAGCCCATATGCGAGGCGCCGCGAAGCGACGCAATGCCGGGAGAACCGACCAGCGCGCTGATGAGCGGCTCCGTCACCTGGCTCTCCAGCAGCTGCGGACTGCGAGGCCATTTCACGTAGACGACGATTTGCGGATCGGAAATGTCTGGAATGGCGTCGAGCGACGCAACGCGGATTGAATACAAACTGAGGAGAACGCCGGCGGCGACAACGGCCCAGACGACCGCCCGCCACCTGATGATCGTTCGTATCAGCTTGAGAATCATTGCCTACGGGTTCAGTCCGGCGCCCTTCAACTTGTGCTCGGCGTCGATGAAGAAGCTGCCAAAGGTCACCACGGGCGTGTCAGCCTGCAGGCCTTCGAGCACCTGTGTATAGAGTTCGCCCTGGATGCCCGTGTGCACTTCCTTCGCGACGTACTCGCCGTCCTGTTGGACGTAGACGATGTGCTTGTCGCCCTCTTCGATAATCGCCTCGTTAGGAACCACAAGATACGGTCCCTGTTCGACGACGACTTCGAGAACATAGAGCGTCGTATTCGCCCGTCCCGATGCAGCCAGCGTCGCCTCCATCGCGATACCAGACGGCGTGGCCGTCACGCGCGTTACATACGCCTGGTACATCGATGATTTCGAGCTTGGCGGAAACGCGCGGACGCGTTGCCCGACCTTGACCAACGCGGCCTCCGGCCCCGCGACACGTCCGCTGAGCACTTTGCCGGTCTTGTCGATGGTGCCGGCAGTGCGGACCCACGTCTGCAAGAGCCGGACTTCGGCTTTGCCGAGCGTCAGCGTCAGCGTTTCCGCCTGGGATTCCGTGACACGCGTCCCTCGGGGATTGAGACGCGTATGACTGCGAGGGTCCTGCGCCGCGGCGGTTCCAACCGCCGCCCAGCAGACTAGAACAAAGATGGTCCGCCTGAAGGCGGACCCTACGGCCACGGGCGTACGCTCAGTGACAATAGTTGTCCTTGCTGTCCATGATGTGCGTACCCCACGGATACAGGCCGACATTCATTATTTTCTCGAACTGTTGCGTCTTCGCGTCGATGACCACGACGGCATTCTCGGTTGAATCGGCGAGATAGAGCTTCTCGTCCTTCGTATCCGTCGTCGCGGTTTCGAGCTGGATGTTCGTGCCGATCTTCATGCGCCCTGCCGGTCGCAGGCTGTTCATGTCGTAGACGTAGACAAATCCGCTGGTCGAGCTGATCACAAACGCTTTGCCCGCCGCAAAGTTGACGCCGGTCATGTTCTCGCCCGCCTCGAGCGTCGCGGCCACCTTGTCGGTGCGCAGATCGACGATCGAGATCGTCTGGTCGCCGTTATTAGGCGTAATAAGGTACTTGCCATCGTGGCTCATATATGGCCGCCACGGTTCCTTGCCGACGCGGATGATTTTGTCGACCTTGTCCTCGCGCGGGTCGATCTTCGCGACCACTCCTAGATCGGTATCCGTCGCGTACAGATACCGGCCGTCGTTGGTGATCTGCGGGATGTTGATGCCCTTGATCTCACCCAGGTACTTATCAGGATCGAGCTTGGCGACGCCGGGGACATCCGCAACCTGAATTTTCTTCAGAAGTTCATGACGTCGAACATCGATGACGCCCACCCAGTGCGCGCCGTAGTTGCCCACGTACGCCTTTGACCCGTCCGGCAGGAAGACCGTGTTGAGCGGTTCCACCAGTCCCGGGATGGACTTGATTTTCGTCAACGACAGCATGTCGATGACTGAGATCGAATCGCCTTCAGGATTGCCCTGGTAATACCAGCGGCTGTCGGGCGAGAACGCGAGGTGTTCGGGTGCGATATCGACGGGGATCACCTTTACGAGCTCGAGCGTCTTCGCGTCGATGATGTACGCCTTGTTCGCGCGAGTGCCACCCGTGACGACATAGCGGCCATCCGGCGACATCATGACCATGTGCGGGTTCACGTTATTGCCGAGGAACGTGCGCCCGACGATTTTCTTGCTCGCAATGTCCATGAACGCGATGTCGTTCGAGTCGCGGTCCACGATCATGACGACCTTCGTCGGATCGGGCACTTTGACGACGGCGGCGCTGAGCGTCGCACGCGTGAAACTCGCGGCACCGACCGTGAGCCCGACGATGAGGAGAATAAGAATACGTTTGAGATTACGCATAAGGTCTCTCCTGACTCCTGGCCGCTAGAAAGCCGCCTGCAGCCGGAGGCCGGGCAGCAGGTAGCCAAACTTATCATTCTGCCTGTCGAGCACGTGCTGCAGCATGAACGACAGTCGCAGGCGTTCGGTCAACTGGAAATTGTAATACCCCTCGGTGAGGTGTTCCTTATCGCCTGCCGCGAGGTCCATCTGCGCGTATCCAATCCCCCACGTGTCGAGCGGATTGAACACCATGGCCTTGGCGAACGAGAGACCGGTGCTCCAGTACCGATCCCAGTCGCCTGGAATCTGCTGCTGGCCGTACCGTCCGAACACGCCGACAAACGGGCTCAGCTTCTGGTCGAGGCTGACGCCGACGGCGTGCTTCGAATCGACGCTGCCGTTGTTGTTGCGATACCAAAGGCGATAGTGCCCTTCCGGCAACGAGAACGGCGTGGCCGTGTAGCCGACTTCTGCTAGCGAGTAGATCGAATCCGACAGGCTCGTTGCGTCCGGATTGCTTTGCTGGAAACCGACCTTGAAGTTGAACGCGTTCTTCGGATCGTAATCGGCCACGACGCCGGTGCCATTCACGGCGAGGCCGAGCATCTGGTTGTTTACCAGTGCATCGCTGATGAACTGCGTGGTCTCGTCGTTGGCGAACGCGTTGCGGTCGAAGTAGTTCGTCAGGTCGAGACGCCCCGCGGTGATGCCGAGACGTTGCCCGAAGAACTCCGTGCGCAGCCACGCTTCGCGCAGGTTCAACTCGTTCTGGTTGATCAGGCGCGCGGTGTAGCCATTCAGCAGCGTCAGGGACGGAATCTCGCGATCCGGAGCGGCACCGCTCAGGGCGACGACGTCAGCGAAAAACGACGTGTACTGCGCGAGTTTGGCCGCAAAGAACAGGTCGGCGGACGCAAGCGCGTATGCCTTCTTATTGGGTCCTACGCCCGTCGTCCGCCCGGCACCCTGCGCCACGGTCGTCGCGTCCACACCGATCTTCACGGCCTGATCCTCGGCCGCCGCAAGCGCCTCTTCGATCTTTTCGTTGATCGTTTGTCGTCGATAGACGCGCTCGCGCTGATACGTCACTTGCTGTTTGGCTCCCTCAACCGGCTGGTCGTGGATGTTGTTGTTCTGGTCCACGTACACCTCGATTCGCTTGACACGCGTTTCGGGCTCCGACAGCACGGCTTCGGATTCCAGGTCAGTAATGCGCGCCTCCAGCTGCTTGATCCGGTCGAGCAACAGCTGCGTGTCGGCCACGCCGGCCGCGGCGGCGGCACCTTCCTCAGCTCCAGGGACGATCAGCGGCGTCAAGGTAATCGTCAGATTCTGCGCCTGATTTCCCACGGTGACCGTCTGCGAGGAGCGTTCGAAACCCGAGGCATCAACGTAGAGGACGTAATCACCTGCCGCCACGTTCGCAAACGTAAACGCACCGTCTGCCCCAGCCGTCGCCGTTCGCTCCATGGCCGCGGGCATATTCGGCATGTTCGGCATGTTGGGCATCGGGGGTGTTCCAGGCGGTGGCAACGCGCGCAATGTCGCCTCCGCGTTCGCAATGACCCCGCCCTGCGCGTTGGCCACCCGCCCGCTGACCGTCGAATTTTGAGCAGCTGCGAACGACGCCGTGAGCAACAGCATCGCAATGACAGCCGCCAGTCGACATCTGACCATACACGTCACCTCGAGAAAGAATTTGATGTTTGCCGGAGCGGACTAGTAGTACCGCGAGAGGACGTGGGGCGCACCTGAAGAGTTCCTGAACTTGCCTTCAGGTTTGGTCGAGAGTTGGGGCCGCTGAGGGTATACGGACTACGGATGAGGGACCGGGACTGGCCCCAGTCCCTTGTAAATCTACTTCTTCGCGGCTGCCGTTTTCGCCGGTGCCGCCGCAGCGGCGCCGACCTTTACCGTCTCAGCCGAGATCATGCCCTTGTCTTCGGGTCCCGACGCCACGACCCGGTCGCCGACCTTCAGCGCCTTGACGTCGAGTTTCGTCGCTCCCTGCGTGATCTTCGTCTTCGCGTCCATCATGACCATCGTCTGCTTCCCATCGGCGGTCTTCACCATCAGATTGGTCCCGTCGATGCTCGAGATGGTGCCCATTACCGTGTGATCGTGTCCCTCGTGCGCGAGGGCGACACGCGGTGCCAGCATGACCGTACCGAGGATGGCGAGCCCGATCATCAACTTCTTCATTAATGTGCTCCTGTATGTTCGTGCGTCGTTGACGGTGGCGTTGGATCGCCACCCTGAAGAAACTTTTCGGCTTCGATCTCCTGCCGGATCTCCTCCGGTGATTTCGGATTCAACGATTCCATCCGTGCGATGTCTTCGTCGCTCAGCTTCGGGAGGTGGCGGATAAAGTGTACCAAGTGCCAGGACGATGTTTCACCTTCTTTTGTTCCCGTTGACCAGGCGGGCATCCCCGTCAGGCGGACGCCGTTCTCAATGATATAGAACAGCTCCCCGTCCGACAGGTTCTGCGTGGCGGGCAGCCGCATATCCGGCGCTCGAGGGTAAAGGCCGCGCCCCATCTCGGTGTTTCCGCTGCCATCGTTGCCGTGGCACACCGCGCAGTGGTCGGCGAAGTGCTCCATCCCTTCTTTGATGACGGCGTCGCTCGCCGGAATGGGATTGGTGAGGCTGCCAACTCGTGTGCGGATGGCGATACCCCGTACCGTCCGCGCGGTGATGGATTCGAGTCTGCTCGGTTGAGGCCTGGCGCTGACACCGGTTGTCACGATGTACGCGCCAGTCAGAATGCCGATTCCAAACAGCACGAGAACGAAGAGTACCGAGGTGCGGATATAAGACTTCGGCTTCATTGTTTCGGCGGCATCATCGAAAGGCTCATGCGCGGATCGGTCAGGAACTTATCGCGATCCGCCGCCGAGCAGAAGTAATACGTCTTCCCTTCATACGTCGTCGCCGGCGCATTTCCCGGATCGAAACCAGCCGGACACGCGAGCTTCGCCGGATCGTACGCCGTCTGCACCATGACCATCGTCGACGGTGACGCCGCGCGCGCGCCGGCTGCCATTATCGCCGGACGCAGCGTGAGGAACACGGCAATACCTGGATTTAGCCGGCTTCCGTACACAGAGCTGAGCTGCGACGGAACAATGGACGCCGCGACGGCACCACCAACTCCGGCTTTCCATTCCTTCGCGGCAGTGAAGTAGCGCGTGAAGCCGCCCTGCACCTTCGAAACGGTGAACATCTCCTGCGTTTCCGGAACAGCGACGTCGTGCGGCGTCTTCTGGGAGACCTCGAATCTGCCAAACCAGGCATCGCGGTCGCTGAACGTCAGGTTCGTTTCGACCAGAAACGCGTTCGTGCTCGCCCCTTCCTCGGAATTCCGTCCCCATACGACCGTCGTCGCCGAGACATTCTGACCCCAGACCTGGTTGTAGGTGGCGCTGGCGGTTGCCTTCGTGACGTCGTGGCGCGGTTCGGTCCCTTCACCGGCTTCGGCCTCATTGAGATGTCCCGCGGAAACCTGGATCGCAATGTGTGACGTCGGCAGAAGCCAGACGCGACCTGACACCGAATCGAGCGGGCCGAAGTCGAAATCCTTTCGGTTCTCATCTGGTTCGCGGCCATTGAAGGCAGACGATTCGACCTTCCACTTCCTTCCGTAGATCCCGCCGGTGATGACGCCGAAGGCGACATGCGTCGAGTCGAACCAGTGATGCGAAATGGGAGCGAGTGGGTTCGGCATCGCGGAGACACGGTGCGGGTATGCCACCGGCCCGAGCGCAGGTTCGGCTGCCGGTCCCCCATACAGTTGCACGCGTGTAGAGCCCGCGAGCGGCCTGTCGTACTCCGCGGAGATCTCCATGAAGAGATCGTGTGGGTGCTGACGATCGTGAATCTTTTCGCCGGCACACAACTCTCCTGATGCGAGCAGATCCGGATAGCCGCACCCGCGGATCGTCCACGGCTCGGCGCTGACCATACCGCGCAGCGCGAGATGGCCACGGCCCGCGCGGCGTTCCGCCATCCCCATCAGCCAGTTGATGCTTCCGGTTTGATCAGCGCCGCGGTCACCCGATTCGTGGAGGTACTGCAGGAAGCCGTTCGCGTGCGCCATCAGCATCCACGGGCCGCTCTGCCGATGGACCATGTACATCGGCGATGAATCGGGCAGCCAGCTCGTGCCCGATCCTTCACGCGCCATCGCGCTCATGTCGTGTCCCGCAGTTGTGTCAGCCGCCTGCCCCACGTCGGACTGCGGCTGACTTGCCGCCGTTCCCTGCGCCGTTGATTGCGCGGACGCCGAGACGCACGTCAACACCACACCAATCGCCGCGCCGCGCAGGCGCGAGCACACACCACCCATCGATACCCTCTCTACGAGAAATTTCGAAGTCGCGAGAGAGTGGGCTTAGATTCGAAGCTGCCTGGAAAGCGGAACGGCGGAAGGCGGACTGTGATCGGCGCCAGCGGTCGGAATCAGCGGCGCAGCTGTTGTTTCTGGAGAGAGCGCGAAGGTTCCCGTGACGATCGCCGGCGCCGTAATCGGCGACCACTGCGATTGGCCGACTGCGCTTGGGCCCTCGTCAGAGTGACCGCACTCGTGAGTCGCTGACGTAATCGCGCTGGCGGCTGGAGCGGAGAATGGATGGTGACAGGAGTGATGCTCACCCGCCGTCGCGCCTTGAGTTTCCCGCGCCGCACACAAAGCCTCGCATGCGGCCGTCACTACCGGCGCGCCGGCAATCACGAGCGTGAGGGTGACCGCCATCAACCGGGCACACATCGAGGTAAGTATATGTGAGAACTCGCGTCCGATCGGTCGTGGCGACATGCGGGCAGCGGCCTTCGACATGCGTAAAACCTTCAAGGCCCGTAACTCATTAATAAGACGCGAACATAGCCGGAAGCTCGCTTGCATGTCCTGATGACGTGCGGCGACTTCGAGTAGTCCTGCTCGTCTTTCTGACACCGGGGTTGGCATTCGCCGGCGGCGCCGATCGAGTCCAGGTGCGAATGGAAAACGTGAACTTTCACGTTGGATACGGTGTCGAGCTCCGGGTGGCTTATCTCACTGGACGGCTGGCAGGTGCCACGCCCGGCAAGGTCCCGACATTCGATGATGTGAACTCGTACGTGATCGAGATCGATTCGGCGCGTGTCTCAATGACGGCCGGCAGTCTGACCAACCTGATGAACAACGTCCTGTTTGCCGGGCCGAGTGCACCGATCAAGGACACGAGAGTCGAGATCGATGGCGCTGAGCTCAAACAGACCGGGACGCTGAGGAAAGGCGTCTCCGTTCCCTTCACAATGCGTGCTTCCCTTGATGTGACACCGGATGGAAGACTTCGTCTACACCCCACATCGATGAAGGCGGCGGGAATCATCCCGAAAGGTGTGCTTGATTTTTTCGGCCTTCACCTCAAGTCGCTGTTGAAGGTCGGTTCCGAATCACCGATGCAGGTCAGCGGCGATGATCTGCTCCTGGATCCAGCGCGCGCGTTGCCTCCTCCCCGAATCCGCGGGAAGCTCACCCGCGCGTGGATTGCCGATGGACTGGTGTTCGAGCAGTTTGGCGCCGAGAAACCGACCCATTCGATCACTCCTCCCACCGCAAGCCACAACTTCATGTACTACCGTGGCGGAACGCTTCGGTTTGGAAAGCTGACCATGGTTGACGCTGACTTGATGCTGGTCGACGACGACCCGACGGATCCGTTTGATTTCTCGCCCGCTGAATACAAAAGGCAACTAGTGACCGGCTACTCGAAGATCACTCAAGCCAATGGGCTAGTAACCCACATGCCCGACCTCGCTGACATCACGAAACGAGGTGCGGCGCGCAAGTAGGTTCACCCTCAACGCGGCCAGCGCGCCACGCAACTGTCACTGTCGCTCGCGACGCGCTGAGCCATCGGAGCTGGCCTATGTGGACCTCAGACTGAAACAGTCACACGCAAAAAGGTCGCGGGAATCTTCGTGGTGTCCCCACCTGGGGCGATGTTCTGCGCCTCGAATAGGGTCTCCAATTCCTTCTGTAGGTCTTCCTGCCGACCGTTCTTCCCCGCAGCGTCGAATGCATTCATCGTCGGACCGTAATACTGCCGGAAATCCGAGACGAACGAAGACGGCGTGCCCGGAGACTCGAACGTGTAGGTGTCACGGACAAATGAAATCTTCTCGCGCGGAATACCCGCCTTGCCGAACCGCTCCTCGACGTGGCTCTCGACGCCCCACGTCATCGGACTGACAAACCCTTCCGGTGGAGGCGGCGAATAGGCGGAGCTGATCTTCAGGATTTGCGCAACGAGCGTGGGGTCGTTCGGGATCCAGTTGCCCATGACAATTCGGCCACCGGGCTTGGTGACACGCACCATCTCCTTTGCGACGTCAAAGGGCCGGGGCGCGAACATCGCGCCAAAAATACTGACGATCAGATCGAAGCTCTTGTCCGCAAGACCCTCGAGATTGGTGGCATCCCCTTCCTCGAACCGACAGTTCGACAACCCCTCCGCCGCTGCGCGCTGCCGTGCGGCCTCCACCAGATTGCGTGCGATATCCACGCCGAGGACATCAGCACCCAACCGCGCCTCGGGCAAGGCGGTCGTACCGTCGCCGCACCCGAGATCGAGCACCTTCACACCCCGGCGAACGCCCAGACTATTGACGAGCGCCTCGCCGCTTCCGCGCATGGTGGCGGCAATACGCGTGAAGTCTCCCTTTTCCCACAGCGCCTTGTTTGGATTGATCGTCGTCTGCAACATGACCGAATCTCCTTCTTCAACTATGACTGCATGTCGGGCTCGAAAACGACCGCGCCTCAACGCGGTGAACTGTCGCACTCAACCGGGAACGAACGCGTCCCACGAACGGGTCATTTCTGAGGAACAGGATCGTCGTGGCCCGGACGGGCCATGGCTGTCGTGCCAATCGATACTCCCCGGAGGTCATGCCATCATTCCCGTCGCGGGATGGCGCATCGTCTCCGTCATGCGCACGGCCGCGACCACACCGGAAGCAAACGTTAACGTCGCGATCAGCGACATAGCTGTCTGCAGTCCAAAGGCATCAGCCGTGACGCCGGCGAGTAGCGCGCCGATCGCATAACCGAGGTCGCGCCAGAGCCTGTACACGCCGACGGCGGATGCGCGCCATGATGGGCGGGCTACGTCACCGATCGCCGCCAGCAGCGTCGGATACACCATTGCGGTGCCGATCCCGAGCAGCACGGCCCCAGTTGCGAAGGCGACGAACTCGTCACCCACCATCGTGACGGCGATACCGGCGGCCTGGCACCACATTCCGCCGACGATGAACCGTTTGCGACCGAGCCGATCTGAAAGCGCGCCGGTGAACAGCTGCACGATGCCCCAGGTGGCCGGGTAAATCGCGGCGACCGTCGCGATGTGCGTGACGTCAAGACCCGCCCCCGCAAAAAACAACGGGAATAGACCCCAGGCCATCCCGTCATTCAGGTTATTGACCAGGCCGGCCTGGCTGACGCTGGACAGATCGCGATCGGTCAGCGTCGTGCGCCAGAACACCTCTCGCGGCGTCAACGCGATCTTCTGTGTGGCGTCACCACGCAGCGCGGATTCGTGCGAGACATGATCCGTCGTGTCGCGGATCAGAATGGCCGACAGGGCGAGGCCAATCGTCACGAAGAAGATGCCGGGAACGAACGGTTCGGGTCGCAGCCCGTAGCGCGCGGCCAGCCATCCGGTTCCAAACGCGCTGAGCGCCAGGGCGACATATCCTGAAAATTCATTCAGCCCCATCGCCAGCCCGCGGTTCTTTGCGCCGACCAAATCGATCTTCATGATCACGGTCGTTGACCACGTCAGACCCTGGCTGACCCCCAGCAGTGCGTTGGCGAACAGAATCCAGTTCCAGGCTGGCGCCCACATCAGCAGGAAAGGCACCGGCACAGCGATCAACCATCCAGCGACGAGCACGTGCTTACGGCCCAAGCGCTCCGACAGGCGTCCCGCAAAGTAGTTCGTGAACGCCTTGGTGACGCCGAACACGACGATGAAGGAAAGGACAGCGGCACGCGCGGCCAGCTGGAAATCGACCTGCGCGATTGCCGGCAGGATGCTTCGCTCCATGCCGACCATTGCGCCCACAAAGGCGTTGACGAGCACCAGCAGCCCGAACTGACCGATGTTTTCCCGAAGGCCGAGACGGACGGGTGCCTTCACATCGGGTGCGACGGCGCGACGGTTCACGCAGGTGTCTCGACGCGGAGCCGTCCCCGGTTAGCGGCGAGGATCTGCTCCATTTCGATCGGCTTTGGCGGCACGTCCGCAAGCGAGGCAACAAACTCGTCGCGGTCGAGCGACAGCGCCCGATTCCAGCGGCGCTCGAACGCGATGGTGCTCGTTGGCTTGCCGCTCAAACCGGCGCCGCACACCGACCCGGAGAAATGACCGGGATAGATCTCGATATCGTCCGGGAGCGTCAGGAGCTTGTCGTGGATGCTCGCGTGAAGCAGCGTGGCGTTCTCTTTCGCATGTCCGGGAAGATCGGGCCGACCCACCGCCCCGACAAACAATGTGTCACCCGTAAGCAGGAACCATGGATCGGTACCGCGCCTGAGATCGGTACCGAGCAGGCAGATGCTTTCGGGTGAATGTCCCGGCGTGTGCAGCACGCGCAGCCGCGTGTTCCCCAGTTCGACTTCCTGGTTGTCATGAAGCGGCGTGAACGCGAACGACACATCGGCCGATTCGTGAAGGCAGTAGTCGGCGCCGACGAGCGCTGCCAGCATGCGTCCCCCTGAACGATGGTCGGCGTGCACGTGCGTGTCGATCACATGCGTAATGCGCATGCCCTTGCTGGCCGCGAACGCTGCATAGGTCTCCACGTCGTCAGTGCGCGCATCGACGACGGCGCACTTGCCGAGGGTGCCGCAGCCGAGCAGATACGAGGCACACCCGAGGTCGTAGTAATAGAAGGGTCGGAAGATCATGATGCGGTCACCTCATGCGAATGCGCCTCTCTCGGCCGAGCCTGAATCAATCGGATATCCCGCAAGACGCCACTCGGGAAAACCGCCCAGTAGCCGCCGCGCGCGACGTCCACTCGCACGCAGCAGTTCGACAGCGCGGTCCGCATACACGCAGTAGGGACCGCGGCAGTACGCGACGTAGTCCTTGGTCTTAGGAAGTTCCTTCAGCCTACGCTGCAATTCATCCACCGGAACGGAGATGGCGCCGACGATGTGTCCCGCGGCGTACTCGTTCGCAGGCCGCGTGTCGAGAATGACGACATCCGTCGAGCGCGCTCGCTTCAGCAAATCGGCCATCGCGACGGCCTCGGCGTCCGAGCGGTCGGCAAAATGTTCGCGGACGAGGCGATCGAGTTCCGCGCTGCGTTGCTCCGCCACCTTTCGCAGCGCAATGCACAGTTCGGCGACGGCGTGATCGGCGAGCCGATACCGCACGAACAACTTTTCTTTCCGGCTGTTAACGAGTCCCGCACGCCGGAGCGCCTGGAGATGCTGCGAGGCGTTCGCGAGCGATACTCCGCTCTCTTCCGCGAGAGACTCGACCGTGCGGCCGCTCTGTGCCAACAGTTCGAGGAACTCGATCCGGACCGGACTCGCCAGCGCCTTGCCCAACTGGGCGAAGTGCCCGTAGAGGCGGTCCTTGAAGTGACGGTGTGCGGTGTCGGTCTTATTCAAGTAATCAATAGCTTACTTGAATACTGAAGGCTGCTGTCAAGCCGTTTTCTATAAGGACGAACTCAGTCAGGGCCTTCGGCGAAACGCCGCGAATTCCCAAGCGAAGGTACGGCTCGTTTCGACGACCGACAGCCCTTGGTCTCTCGCGGCCGCATGCAGGGAAGATGGCGCGTGCAGGAACGTTCGGAACGATCGGCCCAGCAGATGGAACAGCCCGTTCATGACGCCCATGACGAACCGTACTGCCGCACGATCACGAGAATAGATCACCAGCAGCATGCGCCGGGCGAGTGTGCCGGCGACGGAGGTCAGGCGCACGCCGTCGGCCGAGCAGCACACAACGCGATTCAAGACGACGATATCGGCGGGCGCCACGGCCTCGGGGTGGTCGAGAACGTCGGCGAGTCCAAAGACGCTCCGATCTTCAATCCCCTTGTCGTGGGCGAGCTGACGCGCGTATGGCCCGTACGCCGAGACGAGTTCGACAATCTCTCCGCTGCTCGCCCCCGCAATCAGCAGCTCCGCTTGAATGGCACCGATGCCTCCTCCGATTTCAAGAACTCGAGCACCGGCGAGTGATTGCGCCGAAGCGACCGACACCATGTTGCGCTCGAGATTATCGAGACCCTTTCTCCGATACCGTCGGAACGTCGCGCGTGCCTTCCCCGGCTTGAATATTTCCTCGCAGACGGCAGAGCGACAGCAGCTGGGCACGACTACACCTCGACCCGCCGCAACCGCAACGCGTTCGCAATCACTGAGACCGAACTGAAACTCATGGCGGCCGCCGCGATCATCGGGCTCAACAACCATCCGAAGAACGGGTACAGCACGCCCGCGGCGATCGGCACACCGAGCGAGTTGTAGACGAACGCGAAGAACAGATTCTGTTTGATATTCCCCATCGTCGCTCGGCTGAGACGCCGTGCGCGGACGATGCCCCGCAGGTCGCCTTTGACGAGCGTGACACCCGCACTTTCCATCGCGACGTCCGTCCCGGTGCCCATCGCAATCCCGACCTGCGCCTGCGCCAGCGCCGGCGCGTCGTTGATGCCGTCACCGGCCATCGCGACGAACTTTCCCTCCTGCTGCAGGCGCTTCACGACTTCGGCCTTCCGATCAGGGAGCACTTCGGCAATGACATCGTCGATGCCCAGCTGTCTTGCGACCGCCTCTGCCGTCGTGCGGTTGTCGCCGGTGAGCATCACCAGGCGTATGCCTTCGCCGTGCAGCTGACGGACCGCTTCAACCGTTGTCTCCTTGATTGGGTCGGCGACTCCAATAAGGCCAACCATGCGTCCATCCACTGCGACGAACATCACCGTCTGACCCTGCGTCCGCAACTCTTCGGCAACGGTGGCGAGCTCCGTCGTCGGAATCCCTTCGTCCTCCATCAGGCGCCGGTTGCCGAGCGTCACCGCACGCCCTTCGACCCGTCCTTTGACGCCTTTGCCGGTGATGGATTCAAACTGCTCCGCTTTCGCCGGCGAGATCGCGCGTTCGAGGGCACCCTGTACGATCGCCGCGGCAAGCGGATGCTCGCTTGCCGCTTCAAGCGTGGCGGCAAACCGCAGGAGCTGCGGTTCGTCCCATCCCGCCGCCGTTTTGACATGCATCAGTCGCGGCTTTCCGACCGTTAGCGTGCCCGTCTTGTCAACTACGAGCGTATCCACCTGGCGCATCACCTCGATCGCTTCGGCGTCTCTGAACAGGACGCCCACAGTTGCGCCCCTGCCCGTTGCAACCATGATGGACATCGGTGTCGCGAGACCGAGCGCACACGGACACGCGATGATGAGAACGGCGACCGCGTTGACGATGGCATGGGCCATTCGCGGTTCTGGGCCGACTGCGGCCCATACGATCGCGGTGGCTATCGCGATCGCGACGACAATCGGAACGAAGTATCCCGACACGACGTCTGCGAGCCGCTGAATTGGCGCGCGGCTCCGTTGCGCCTGACCAACCATGTTGACGATCTGCGCCAGCAGCGTGTCGCGGCCGACGCGATCGGCGCGCATGATCAGCGACCCGGTTCCGTTGACGGTTGCGCCAATGACTCGATCGTTTGGACCCTTTTCAACCGGAATCGGCTCACCAGTCACCATCGATTCGTCGATCGAACTCTTCCCCTCCAATACGACACCGTCGACAGGCACTTTCTCGCCTGGGCGGATGCGAAGCCGATCGCCAGCATGCACGTGCTCGAGCGGCACATCCTCTTCTCTTCCGTCAGCATGAATCTGTCGCGCCGTCTTCGGAGCGAGACCGAGCAGCGCGCGGATCGCCGCGCCTGTATGGCTGCGTGCACGCAGCTCCATCACCTGTCCGAGCAATACCAGCGTGACGATGGCGGCTGCCGCTTCGAAATAGACGCCGACAATACCGCTCTCAGCGCGAAATGACGGCGGGAACAACCCGGGTGCCAGCGTCGCGACGACGCTGTACACGTAGGCCACCCCAACACCAAGCGCAATGAGCGTGAACATATTCAGGCTGCGGTTGACCACCGACTGCCAACCGCGAACGAAGAATGGCCACCCACCCCAGAGCACCACAGGTGTCGCGAACACGAGCTGCGTCCAGGTGGCGGCCGATGGCGAGAACAACCGCTCGAGCGGGCGGCCAGGGATCACATCGGCCATGCCAATCGCGAGCGTTGGAACCGTGAGCGCCACGCCCGTCCAGAAGCGCCGCGTCATGTCGCGAAGCTCCTCGTTCTCGGGCTCTTCGGCAGTGATCGTCAACGGCTCGAGCGCCATGCCGCAGATCGGGCACGAACCCGGCCCGTCGCGGATGATCTCGGGGTGCATGGGGCAGGTCCACTTGGTGACTGCGGTCGGGATTCGGGATTCGGGATGCGGGATTCGTGTTGTCCGCGCCGACGACGGGCGTTGAAAGTCGGGGCTGTGCGTGCCGCGCGCGACGAGAACGGCAGTTTCCGAGGCCGGCGTGCCCGAAGGAGTGGCTACGTACCTGGATGGATCGGCTTTGAAGCGTTCGAGGCAGCTCTCCGCACAGAAGAAATACGTGTGGCCCTGGTAATCGACGTGGCCGACGGCGTCAGCGGGATCAATGGTCATCCCGCAGACGGGGTCGACGACCTCTTTACTTGCCGGCGTACTGGCTGGGGTTTGCATCGAATTTCTTCTTGCAGGGTACAGAGCAAAAGTAATACGTCTTTCCGTTGTATTCCCTCTTCCCCGCGGCCTTGGCGGGATCTACCTGCATCCCGCAGACGACGTCGCGTTCCATGCTGAGCTCCCTTCGCGAAAAAAGTCGCAGCCCTAGAGACTAATCCGCGTTCTTCGTCGACCGTTAACCCGATTTCATTCGAGAACCCTGCTGATTCTGGCGGTCGCATGTGGTGTAGCGCGTGAGAACGGCTAATCGAGAGACATACATGATCTGGGCCTTCGTTCTTCCTGATCTCTTTCTCCCGGCGTGCCCGCTGGTTCACATGCTGATGCACAGTCGCAAGCACTGCAGCCGTAACGGGGAGCGTCACCATGCATGAGACGCCCGCGTATCGCCTCTGGTCCCTAGTCGTCATCAACTCGGCGGTCTGTATCGTTTTCGCACTGACGGAAGTAGCTCACATCAGGCGAGTGCAATCCTATCGAGGGAGGTCGTGCTGATGGCACTTCAGGCCAGGACGCAAGTTCCGGAACATCAGACGGATGGGCGACTGAGTGCAGGTGCTGTCTGGCCATATTGAGGTACGAGCCTGTGGACGTACGTTCAATCTCCGTGAGGATGGGCTGCTGGCGCTGGATCGTGGAATCCGCCACGACGTCTTGGCGCTTGAAGAAAGCGCGGTACTTCTCACTATTGCATGACCGAACAAGGCCTCCTGACTCGCTGCCGGTCGGCGTATGCGTCGAATGGCTCGTTCGATGATCGTCGTCCGCTCACCTGCGTCTGATCCCGCGGCACGCGACATTGAGATCGTCGAACGCAAAGGCCTCGGTCATCCGGACACGATTTGCGATGCCTTGGCGGAGCAGGTGTCGTTAGCGCTGAGCCGACATTACTTCGACCGCTTCAATCGTGTGCTCCATCACAACGTCGATAAGATCCTGCTGGTCGGCGGTGCTGCACGACCACTTTTGGAGGCGGCGAAATCATCAAGCCGATCGAAATTTGCCTGGCTGGTCGCGCAACGTCGGTCTACGGCGATGAGTCGATCCCGGTTGACGATATCGCGCTGGGTGGGTGTCGACGATGGCTGCGACATCACCTCCCGAACCTGGACGTGGATCGTGGGTGCAGATTACGTCGCGCATCAAGCTGGGTTCGCCGGACCTGGCTGCCCTCTTCGAGCGCGGCACGGCAACCCCACTTGCCAACGACACGTCAATCGGGTGCGGCTTCGCCCCGTTCACCGAGCTCGAATGCGTCGTCCTCGACGTCGAACGGACGCTGAACGGGCCGGCTGCGCGCAACAGCTGTCCTGCGCTCGGCCAGGACATCAAGGTCATGGGGATCCGTCATGGATCGGAGATCTCGCTGACCATCGCGTGCGCCTTCGTCGATCGGTACACAGCCAACCGCCGCCGACTGCGTTCTCGTGAGCGAGATCGGTCGCCCGGTTGCTGACCCAGCCATCGTCGACGCGGCGATCAGCGGTCAATGTCCAATCAGCTTCGGACCATTGTTGCCGACGTCGTGAACCAACAGACGTTTCACGTCGCCGACCTGACCGAGGCGCTGTTGCAGCGCCGGTGACCGTCTTCTGACGGCGCAGACGCCGTACGCCTCCGCGGATCGGGAAAAAGCCGAACGTCTGCGAACGATTCCCCAGCGGCCGTGATCGCGACGCTGCAAGACGAGCGGATCTCACCGACTTCAAGAAAGACCCAATTGGCATAGTCGGTGTCTCATCCCGCGAGAGAGCCATGATCCCTTGCGACTGTACGAATACGCATGCTGCGCGCCGTGTCGTCCTCACCGGCGGCCCCGGCGCCGGCAAGACGGCAACGCTCGAACTCATCCGCCGCGCGTCCTTTTGCGAGCACGTCCAGATTCTTCCGGAAGCCGCCGGCATCGTTTTCGGGGGTGGGTTCCCGCGGCGTACTGACGCGGCGGCACGAAGAGCCGCGCAGCGGGCGATTTTTCACGTCCAGCGGGAGCTCGAAGAAGCCGCCGCTGGCACTAACGCAGCCATTGTCCTCTGTGATCGCGGAACCATCGACGGGGCCGCGTACTGGCCCGGCCCCGATGATTTCTTCGGCAACGTGCACACGACGGCCGCGGACGAACTCCGCCGGTACGACGCGGTCATTCACCTTCGCACGCCGCCCCTCGAGAACGGTTACAACCGGCGGAATCCGCTGCGCACCGAGACGGCAATCGAAGCTGCTGCGGTGGACCAGCGGATCCTGCGCATCTGGGAAACGCACCCGCGGCGATTTGTCGTCGACGCCACACCCGATTTCCTCACCAAAGCGGCGCGCGTGCTCGACTTGATGCGGGCCGAGCTTCCCGAATGCTGCCGTCATCACATCGCGCGGGAGATCGATCAGTCAATGCGTGCCTCCGGAGCAGTGGCGTGATGACGCGTGTATCTCTTGTGGTTGCCCTTCTCTGTTGCCTGCTACCAGCCGCAAGGGCGCAGGGGGAGACTCTGACGCTGCAGCGCGCCATTGCGATGGCGCTTGCGGCAAACGCGGACGTCGACGCCGCACGGGCTGCGCAAGCGGAGGCGGCCGCAGGCCGCGACGCAGCCAGCCGCGCCTGGTTGCCGCGGGTCACGCTGGAGGAAGGCTGGCAGCGTGGCGACCAGCCTGTCTTCGTGTTCGGATCGCTGCTGGCGCAGCAGCGCTTCACTGAGGCGAACTTCGCCGTCCAGTCGCTGAATCACCCAGCTCCGCTCTCCAACCACCGCGCGGCCGTGCTACTGCAGCAGTCGATCTTCGACGCCGGCAACATGCGGGCTCGCGCCGACGCCGCCGCCGCGAGCTTCGCCTTGAGCGGCGTCGATCATCGCCGGGTAGAAGCTGACACTGCCGTTGCGGTGGTCCGGGCGTACGGTGATGCGCTGATCGCGGAGGCCAGCGGCCGGGTTGCCCGCGCCGCGATTCAAAGTACGACACAAGATATCGCGCGGGCTGAAGCTCGCCACGACCGCGGGCTGGCAACCGCAGCGGACGTGCTCTCGCTGAAAGTGCATCTCGCGGAAATGCAGGCGCGGGCCATTTCCGCGGACGGCGAGGCCCGGATCGCGCGGGCCCAGTTGAACAGCGTACTCGGCGTGGCGACCGACACGGACTGGGAACTGGTACCGCCGCCGGTTACCACGCCCCGAATCACGCCCGCCCTGGACGTCAGCCTCGCCGACCGTCCCGACGTATCTGCTGCGGCCATTCAGGTTGATGCGGCAGATGCCGCCGCGCGCGAAGCTCGGACGCTGCTGATGCCGCGGGTCGGCGTTGAAGGCGGCTACGAATGGAACGGCAGTAGTTGGACCAATCGTGCAGCCGCCTGGCTTGTCGGCGTCCGCGCGGAACTGTCCCTGTCGGTTGGCGGCGCTGAAGCGGCGCGCGCACGAGCGGCCGCGCACGCAGTCGAGCGGGCGCGCGCGCAGAAGACGAGTGTGGAGCGCGCCGCACGCGTCGATCTGCTCGCGGCACGGGAACGCCTCGATGCCGCCCTGGCGCGTGAAGACGTGGCCATCGGCGCCGTCTCGCACGCGCGCGAGAGCGAGCGGATCATCCGC
>Ga0068859_100000731_pt1 | contig 33074 bp, 49 predicted proteins | sample KBSSwiS22_FD_66585 | JGI IMG/M metagenome (GOLD analysis project Ga0068859, IMG submission 66585) | Switchgrass rhizosphere microbial communities from Kellogg Biological Station, Michigan, USA - KBS Switchgrass S2-2 | ecosystem: Host-associated > Plants > Roots > Rhizosphere > Soil ...
CCAGCGAATAAAAGCAATGCATAATAATTCATTTAATGTTATGGACTTAAGTAAGAAAATGATGAAATGCTATGTAAGTGGTTGAAAATGAGTATATTGCCAAAGCCTAGACACACACACGTCGACGCCATAAGCGATAAACAAATCGCACGTGCGCTGATTGATAATCACGGCCTACGATACCTTGCAGCTGAACAATTGAATATGTGCTACACGTGGATGCTCACACGCATAAAGCAAAGCGAATACCTACAGGCAATCAAAGAGGCATGCATTGAAAGGCGCATCGATGAAGCGGAAAAGGTACTATGTGAAATGGTGAAGGGGCGCAACTTCAATGCGGTTGCTTTGACACTAAGAACATTGGGCAAGTCTCGAGGCTACGCAGAAACAGGCTACGCCGTCAATCCTGCCGAATCTATCAAGGCATTCAATGACACCATGGCCATATGGGGCATGAAACAGGTAGAGGCGCAGAATGATCAAGAAGGCGTATTACAGGCTCAAGGCGAACAGATTGACTTAAATAGCGATGATACCAGCATAAGCAGCGACAATTGATCTGCGTGACTTATAGGCTCGTACATGGCATGGCGCGGTAGAGTCTCGTAAGATTTGATCATCTCATCTAACATGACAATTAAATCATTTGTTGTAGGTTTTGTGTGTTCAACTGGTTCATGATTATCTATTGCGCCATTCTCTTGGCCGTTCTTGTCTTGGTATGTTACGGCTTTTTCTGCGCCTTCATCGTCTACCCGGATGAAATTATCCCATGAGCGCGCCTCACACCATAAAGCGCCACCGTGATTTACCGATATCTCACCGCATTCACACGTCACATAATCATTGCGCATGAAGCTTTCGATAATCTTATTGCATAGCTTACATTTGGCTCTATTGCGCATCTAACCCCTCTATAAATTCTGTTACCTTAAACATCTCTTCCACAGACGCTTTGAATATCATGAATACAACTGATTCTTTTTCGTATATACCGGCGATAGTGCCTCTTGTAGTTTTGTGAGGCTCTAGTTTCTTATGCAAGAGACAAATCTGGTCTGCATGCCATGCCATGGTTTTACGCACGCAGTCTACATCTTCAAACTCTATAGGTTTACGTTTCTTCTTGCTCATTTGGCCTCTCTGGACGCTTCCAACATTCAAAATAACATTCTATGGTAAACTCGTTACTGGTTACACCGCACTTCGGACTCTTCCATTGGTTGCATTGCTTACAGTATTCCGCATCCCATTGCTCATTATAGCTTAGATCTGATAGGCACACATCGCAATGCCATCTCTTACTCATTCGGCTTCTTCTATCTTTATAGCGGTGAACTGCGCGCCCAACACCTCTAGAAATTCATCGTATGCCTTTTCCGGCTCGTCCTGCTTCATGGTTATCTCCAGGATGATGCGCGTGAATACGCTCAGTAGTTCATCGCTTGTGTAATTGGGAATCAATTGACTTCTTATCAATGAATCTATGAGCAAGCATCTTTCCCCCCGGGATTTGTTCTCTTTATTGGCAAATCCTACGTCGATTCTGCGCGCCTGCAACATGGTGTAAAGATACTGCGCTTCTCCCAGTGTTCCTAAGAACACAATCCCCGCTTGCCCTTCATGATTAGAAAATGTGCAGCATCCCTGCTTCTTTGCTACTAATGCATTCATGGCGTCATGGAAAGCTTTTTGCGTTGGGTCCATGTGTTCTACGCTGTCAAATGAATTGGTTTCTACTTGCTTTGTCATAGTGGTTAATCCTTTAGTTCGATGTGTTTGAATAAATGTATCATGATTTCTGGAAATCTAAGCATTTTTGCGCTGTTTAGTACGTGTACGCGCCTTATCAATAGATCTTTTGATCTCATGAGGGGATGGTTTTGGCAATATTCACACATCATTTCTTTTGGTACACACCAGCTCTCATCATGATAGATCCAATTAATAAAACAAGATGGGCATTCTACAGAATGCGTATAAATTTCTTGATCTTCCTGAGTCATTGGTCTATTAAATCCAAGTTATGGCCGAAAATAAAATACTATCACCCAAACAAATAGAATTCATCCTGAAAAGCAATGCCAAGATTAACCTAGCCCATGGCTCTGTTAGGTCTGGAAAGACGGTATGCACGCTATACCGCTTCATGCAAGCAGCGTATCAATGTCCCGATTCTGATATATGGATGATAGGACATACGTCTAGTACCATATTTGACAACGCAATCAATCTAATATTGTCGCCCAAACCTGCGGGCATACCTGATCCCCTGGCTATCTTTCGTCCTTTCTGCACATGGCTAGAATCGCGTAGAGAGCTGAAGTTTGGGGACAAGACCATTAATACATGTGGCGTACGCGATAAAGGTTCTATCGGCCTGATCCAGGGTAAAACCTTCTCTTTGTGCTACTGCGATGAAATGACACTGTACGACGAGTCCATAATTGACATGATCGATACCAGGCTATCTGCGCCCCATTCTAAGATGTTTGCCTCTATGAACCCAACACACCCTAGCCACAAGGTAAAGCAATGGATTGACGCTGGTTTAAATGGCGATCCTAACTACTACAGTTTGCATTTCACGCTAGATGATAACCCCTATGTGGACGAGGCCTACAAAAGGCGTGTTAAAAATAGCTTATCTGGTGTATTCTACAAGCGGAATTATTTGGGCTTATGGTGTCTAGCTGAAGGGGCGATATTTGATTTCTTCGATCGATCCTTACACGTTGTGCGCCGTGCGCCTGCTAGTGCTGAATATTTCATTGCTGGTATCGATTATGGGACAGCCAACGCTTTCTCTTGTGTTGTTATTGGCGTGTCTACTGGACGTCATGACAAGACAGGGAGGAGACTGTGGGTAGAGAAAGAATATTATTGGGATTTCCGAAAGACAGGGCGCCAAAAGACCGCTGCAGAGTTTGCAGTCGACGTCCAGCGCTTCTTAGAGCCTTACGGCGTTAGACAGATATACATCGATCCTAGCGCATTGGCTTTCAAGCTGGAACTACAGCGCCTAAAGCTGCATCCTGTCAGTGCGGATAATGACGTAGACAATGGTATATTGAAGCTTACCTCTGAGATGCAGCAAGGCAACCTGTACATCATGGAATGTTGCCCGAACCTAATACGCGAGGTAGAGAGCTATGTGTGGGATCCGAAGAGTAGCGAGAAGGGATATGATGAACCGCTTAAGAAAGATGACCATGCAGTTGACGCGCTCAGATACGCGATTGCTACGCATAAGGTCTCTAGCTTTAATGTCGATGACTACTATGAAAGGCAGAACCAAGTGAGACCGCGGTATTGATGGACGATCACTGGTATGACATTGTTGTATTCTTGGTTGGGGTTATTGTTTTTATTTTAATGTGGATATTTGGATGATTCGTTCAATCCTTAACATAACCTTCTTCCGTAGCTCTGTACATAACCTTGTTAGTTCGATCATACCACCATTGCGCATCTTGCTTGTCTTTGTGGGTAGGGGCTCTGTTGGCTATGATCAGCCTAGGCTTTTCTTGTGGGGGTTTATGCAGTCCTGGAAACAGATCAGAGACTTTCATAGGTTCACTCCTGGTTGCTTGTGTGTGTCATTTCTTCCCAATAGGAAAGGGGTTGAAACATGGAGAATAATTCATTGGCCTCCTCTTCGTTTTCTGTAAAAACAAGGTTTAAAGCCCGATTAAACGAGTTTTGAAGCTCAAGGCTGTCTTTACCCTGTCCGTGTATAAGGCGTTGAGTTTTGGGGGTCTTAACGAAGCCTAGCCATTGTTTGTTGATATCGTCCCATACTGTGGGTACTCTAAGGTATAGGTCCGGTCCACCGTCAGTGTGGAAGCAAAGTTCCATGTAGGAGTTTGTAAATGGGGCTGGTCTAGTCATGGGGATTGATCCTTTCTTTTATCTAATTCTTTCCTGATCTTTGCGCACTCCGATTGACACCGGTCGCATTTGCATCGATTAAACAGTTCCAGGGATCGTATTAATCTTGGTGTTTCGGCCTGCTGGTATTCTGGGCCTTTCATAACTCAATCCTAAGGGGCTTGTTTACAGGTTCGTAGAGTTCGTTGACGTGGCTGGCGTTTACAAGATATGGAATAGATCCACAAGTAGGTATCCCGCGTGTTGGCTGCAAATCAACGGCTGTTTCGTCTAATTCTTTTGGAGAAATTAATCCATATCCTTCGTGAACATGTCCATATACAAATAATTTTAGGTTTTTCAGCTGTCTAGATCTTTTCAACAAGGTTTTGCTTCCGCAGCTTATAATCTTGCCAATTGAATAGCATTCTACTTCATCCATAATGCCGTAAGGCGGCGAGTGTGTCACCAATATATCCACATCATCCGGTATAAGTTCCCACTTCTCCGCTAGCTCTTCCTCGGTATCAACCGTAAAAGCCATGCAGTGCGGATTCATGCCTTTAAAGCGCTTAGTCCAAGGCGAGCCGTAGATCTTCAATTTACGCCTTTCATACACCAATACATCTATGCTAACGTTCTCTGTGCTTGCAGGGTGAGGAACTTCAACTTCATATTCGAATTCGGTTCCGGAGTCATACAAATATACTATTTCATTTGCCCATCTTGAAGGGGGGAAATCTTTATGTAGATAAATCTCTTTCGTTGTGGCGATGTTCTCCAAAGCATTATCATGGTTTCCAGCTATGTAAACTACCTTCTTATATTTAACTGCGGAAATCCATCCCAAAAAAGCCAAATGCCCTTCAATTGAGTCGTCGGCCGTCAAATCCCCCGCCACAATCAATAGATCTCCGCCTTCGAGTTTGGGGTAATGGCCGTGCAAATCCGCTATACAATCTACAATAATCATAATTTCCTTTAATAATAACGATGGGATTAGCTCTTACAGCGACGCCGAAGCTGGCTCCAATGCATTGGAATGTCGCCTACTTCCCGCCCCTTCTCACCCATCTTGGAGCAGGTCAATGATCATGTGGGTCTTCTATGGGGTCTTCTATAACGTGTCCTTCAACGAAAAAGTGCGTCCAGTCCTTATAAAGAGCAATTAATTTCTCTGTTCCGTTGATTTCTAAATAGAAAGAAACACCCTCATCATCAGAAAGCATGTAATGCGCGCTGACGACGTCGTATTTTCCTGTGGGCTTATAAATTCTATATTTGTTCATCCTTAATCTCTATGTTAAAAAGTGCTGCTAATTGAAGTGTAATGGCTACAGCGTCATGGTGAGATTCTTCCATTCTTCCAATGCTCACATTTTTAAGATAAGAGGTAATAAAATAATCAAAAAACCTGATTTGCTGTGCATCTAGTGTGAAGGAGTCTTCTTTTTTATCAGTTTCCATGGTCAATGTGCCTTAGTTGTAATAATAAAATCTTTAATATATAGATACCCCATAGAGGCCCTTGCTTCTGTTGGAGGTACTTACGTCTTTTTACTATCCCCCGTGGAATAACGCAATCGAACCAAATCAAGGCAATGTACGCCAGTGGTTGGACAACCTTTATAGCAAATTTCAGCCTATTGAGCAAGCTAGGTGGAACCAATCAAACATTGATACGCTTTTTTATGCCGGTTCCCAGACGTTCATAAACCGGTATTTTAACTTCACGCCCTCATTTTCTTACCAGAATTTCTATTTCAACCTGTTACAGCAGCCTGTCAATATGGTCACTGGCTACCAAAGACAGCACCGCAAGGGTATTAATTACATTCCGTGTGAAGGCGCCGACCCGCAGACCACCGACCAATACAGTAAGCTGATTACCCACGTGTGTAATGCCGGGGATATTCATGAGCAGTTCTCCCGGGCTTGTGAGCAAGCGTGTATCACGGGGTTGGTTCTATTGCAGCCTTATCTCGACTACAATGGTAATGATCAAGCCCAAGGAGAATTGAAGTTAAAAGTTTGGGAATACAATTCTTTTCTTGTGGATCCATATTTTCGATCGCCTGACATGTCAGATGCTCAATTCGTGTGGTGTCAAGAGTACATATCGAAGAAAGAAGCTGAGTTTCGCTTTCCAGGTAAAATGACGCAAATCGCCCCGATGGCGGGCACTCCACAACGATACGGTAGTTTTTATTTTCTACCTGAAAATTATAACATGGCACGCAACGACCTCATGGTTTTGAGCTATGTATGGTACAAGTGGAAGCGTAAAAAGAAAAGGCTATATTCAAGGAGTCGCAATCAATTCTTCGACTTTGCGGGTGGTCAAGAGACCATAGACAAAATAATCTATGCCATTGACGACATGGAAGAAGTAACAGTAGAGGTTCCCACATGGAAATTAGCGGTGGTGCTCAATGACCAACTTATGTTCCAAGGCGACAATCCTTTGGGATTTGATGATTGCCCTTTTGTGTGCACTTATTGGAACTATGAGCCGCATAACAATTATTATGATCTACGTGCTCGCGGCCTTGTACGCACTATGCGAGACTCTAATTACCTACTCAATCGGCGTATTATTATTAATCATGACATCAGTGAAGCGACTATTAACCAAGGCTGGAAGCGCAAAGTAGGCGCGGTTGCCAACGAAGATAATTTAAAAAAATCTGGTCAGGGTTGGGACATCATCATAAATGAAGGTTATGAGATGACCGACTGCGACAAGATCCTACCGTCCGCAGTGCCAGAAAGCGACATGGCCCTAGCAGACCAGCTCCGTAGCCTCATATTTGGCACATCAGGGGTTGACCTAGAGAATTGGTCAGCTCAGAACGATAAGCAATCCTCGAGCCTTACAACCATGCTGAAGCAGGCTGCCAACCTGATGGTGCTACAGAAATACTTTGATCAGTGGGATTTGTCTCTTAAAATACTGGGGCAGCGTCTTTTGTCTATTGTGTTGAATAATTGGTCGGCAGAGAAGGTAAAACTGTTAATTGGGGAAGAGCCCACCGCATTCTTCTACAGCAAGATATTCTCAAAATATCAGGTGGTTGTTGAAGAGGGGGAGCTTACCCCTACACAGCAGAACATGCAAGCCCAACAACTCATGGATATCAATGCAGCATTCGGTAGAGAGGTGTTCCCTCCTAGCATGATCATCCCCCATATGAACCTAACGGGTAAGGCACAGGCCATACAGTTCTTGCAGCAGCAGGAGCAGCAGGCTCAAGCAATCCAGCAGGAAGAGACCACAATCAAGCATTCATTTGAAACCGCTAAGCTTAAGGAGCTCTATGCAAAAGCAGCAGCACAAATTGCAACCGCACGCGAAAGACATGGACGTGCAGAGGCAGATATTGGGTTATTTGAAGAGCGGTTGTCTGAAATCACTCACAATCGTGCCATGGCCACCAAAGCGAAAATGGAAGCGTTGGAGAAAATGGTGGATGTCATTGCTAAGTATGGGGAGGTAGAGGCTGCTTTGAAAATGCACGAACTGGAATCTTTTGACTATACACAGCAGCAGCATGAAGATGAAGAGAAGGTTGATGCTAAACGCACCTCCATGGCCAATGAATTCGTGCAACAGCTCATGGGGTCTGCTATGGGCGGTGGACAACAGGGACAACAAGACCAGCAACAAGCCCAAGGGCAGTAATAATGTCTGAATTCTCCAGACCTTGCACAGAATGCGGTAAAATCCATGATACGGGCATGCAGAACATCGAAACTGGAATCATGGAGACGAGGTTCGAAAAGTGTTATGATTGCTTCATGAAAACTGGCTATACTGTAGCTCCCATTACTGTACAGATCACGTTGGATGCATTAGATCTTGATAATCTTTTCTTTAAACCATATAAAGAAGTTTAATAAATCGAACCTTCTTAGGAGACAATATGTCAGGTCGTAAAATTACAGACATGGGCGGAATGCCCCACACATCCGATATGTCCATGAAATCTAAAAACAGTCTTAAGCACTATACATCGGCGGAAGGCTCTGGTCATGTAGATGGAAACTATCCTGATACTACAGAAGATATACGGCGCGATCAAATGGCTGGAGACAGCAAGATTAAATCCAAGCCGATCAAGCCTGGCTATAGATATTAATTATTTCCTCACTTTCTCGAATTCAGTGGGAAATATTGGGGTGCTCGTTTAATTCGAGATGGGCGACCCCCTTTTTTTAAGGATATTATCATATGAGCAGAAAGCCCATTGATCCAGCCCACAACCCAAGTGGTAAAGGTCCATTCAAAGACCCAATCAGTCCATCTAAACGCGAGGATGGGAAGTATCCTTTTGAGTTCAAGGCTCCTACCTATGATAATCGCACCTCTTGCAGCATCAGTGCTGGAAATGACTACGGGGTAGGATTTAAAACGCCTGTAGGGTCGTTTAAACCGCGTAATATCGATCAAGGCCCCATTGTGCAGCAATCCAAGGCCTTCTCTCCCTATGAGATCTTTGAAAACGCTGATAAAAAAGGTTAAAGAATGCCCATATATGGTCCGCCTAAAAAACCTAGAAAAGGAAAGAACTATGAGGCGCACACCGAGCCTACAAAGTTCGGTATGGGCGATTATTATGGACAGGCTCATAGAAATCCTATTGGGCGCATACGTGATACTTCTAGTCCTGGCTTTATTCCTGTTAGCTCGAAGGAGTTGAAGACTCCTCCGAAGTCTTTAGTCTAATGCTTTCTTCTTTGTTAATATTGTCCCACTGTTCCCTGTGTTTTTTTGCTTCTAAATCAATGTGATCAAATCTACCTTGCTGTGATTTCTCTATTTGAAAAGAAATCTCCACAACATGGAATGCATTAAAGTTGATGTAATCTTCGTCATCGTCTAGTTCTTTTATTCGTAGGGTGTGTTTTCCACCTTTAGTGAACATAACGGCTTCGGAACTGTCCAAGGTACATTCAATTTGTAATGTTTTTTTAAGCAGATGTTTCATGGGTTAAAACTGCTCTTCCTTCATTTGTTTGTGATTCCAAGTTTCTGATTCCTGTAATTCAATTACGCAGGCATGGATACCAATTTCTTTGGCTTTTTCAAAGGCGTCTTCTCGGAATAAATATAGTTGTTTTAGCCAAGTTATGACGGTCTCGCCTTTCTCACTAGTTTCTACTGTGAATATGCAATATAGTTTCATGATTCTTCTTCCTTTTTTATGCAAATCTTGTGTCCGCTAATGTGTTCGATATTTTTCATGAGGCCAATGGCTTCTGTTTTTGCTGCTTCCACCAGACCTTCTTCTGTCATGGAAGTCACTATCATTGCTGCATGAACTCTATTAAAAGCTGAAAGAATGATATTGATATCATGACCTTCAATAGCTTTTCCTAAACAATCGGTCATCTTTTGTATGACATGACCCACTTCTTCTAAAATATGATCCGGCACTTCTTCTGTTCTATATAGTCGGATTATTGCTAGTCTGGTCATTATGGGTCATATCCTCGCATCTCATTGTCCATCGTTTCGATTTGATCTTTGATGTCTTGAATTTCATACAGAATCGATAAAATATCTGTTTGAGAAAAGTAGTCGTGTTTCTCCAGTATATCTATCAATTCTTCAATCGTTTTATGTTTCTTTCTTTTGTCTCTGTTTAGCATGGAGGGCAATCTCCTGGTATATGGCGTATGCAAGATTGTCATCTAAATCTTCGGGATCTGCCTGTTCCAACTTCTTTCTGTTGTGTTGGAAATCACATATGCTATCAGAAATGGTCTTATTTTCGCATATCATACCCCTTTTGTAGTTGGGCCATAGCTCACGCTTGGGAAGCAGCCAAATGACCTTTATGACGTCTCCAGGGGGATATGCCTTAAAAAGCATGCTATTGGTTTGGGCTTTGGGTCTGGTTAGACGCGGTTGCCATATGAGGCGCTGCGTGGTTCCATCGTCATCAGTGCGCGTGTGCGCAAATATGTAAAAGGGTCGATTTCCAAACTCTGGGGGTCTGTTCTTTATGACCTCTTGGCAACATTCTCCGATGTCGAACTGCTGCTTTGTGAAGTGTAGGTAACGGTCGTGCGTCTCTAATCTGTCTAGTTTCATTTACAAACCTCATAGTAAATATTTAATTTACATATTAAAGAGGTTTTTATATGACAAGAGATAACTCGCTAATCGGCGTAAAGATAGGTCTAAGAAATGTCAGTAAATCCCGCACAAACACCCGAACAATCCGCACCACCAGCAGAACAAAAACCATCCGATAAGGAATATAACTTCGCTCAGCTGCGCAAGCAGGTAGAGCAAGAACGCGCAGCACGCCTACAAGCAGAAGAGAAAGCCAATCAACTAATGGCGCAGCATGCACAGAAACAGAATGCAGATGATGACGATCATGATGATGAACCCTATATCGATAAGCGTAGGCTCAAAAAGGAACTTGTAAAGGTCGTACAACAAACTACCAATGACACAGACAATAAGATAAATAGCGCTGTACAGAAGGCGTTGGCGGAAGAAAGACGTAATACGTGGATGAAGAATAACTCAGACTTTTATGAGGTCATGAACCATGCGCAGAAGTTCGCTGAGAAAGATCCAGAACTAGCTGAGACGATATTGGAAATGCCAGATACTTTTGAAAGGCAGAAACTGGTTTATAAGAATATCAAGGCACTAGGGTTACATAAGAAAGAAGAGCCTAAGTCCACCATTCAAGAAACTGTGAACAAGAACCAACGCAGCCCATTTTATCAACCTTCCGGCATTGGTACAGCGCCTTACGCATCACAATCTGACTTCAGCGCCTCAGGCCAGAAGAACAGTTATGACAAGATGCAGGAATTGAAGAATCGGCTTAGGTTGGGTTGATTTAAAATAATTACTATCATATAGATAGGATTACGTATGCACAGCGTTATGTGTATTGGGGCGCGCCTAATTAGCGTAGCCCTGGAGTCGCGTTAGAAAGCATCGCACCTTTCATCATCGATATGTCTGAGAACGGACGTAGCACGTAGGAATTTGTTCCTTCGTCCACGGATCAGCTTATTTTGCAGTTTAATTGACGAATCTAGGTTTAAACATGTCAATTACAACTACTGGCAATTTGGGCCCCATGATCTTGCAGAGCTTAGCTCCTGCCATGCTTTATGTCCCAACGCCAACAATGAATTATATTCTCATCACAGACAAGATGTCTATGCCTGCTAATGGCGGCACGACAGCGCGTTTCATGAGACCAAGGGCTTTAGTGCCTCCTACTGTCCAATTGGGCAATAGCGGTATTGATCCCCCAGCCCAAGTGCCACAACGCGACATCATAGATGCGCAAATGGCATTCTTCGGTAATAGTGCCAGTGCCGAAGCCTCATCCGATTATGCATATAGACTGGCTGCATAATCAACGAGCAAGTCATTCTTCAAGATCAGGAAGGAGTCCTGGCTTGGGTGAGTGAGCGGCTCGCTGTAGCGATGAGACAGGCTAGATTTTTGGCCTGTATAAACCTCTTCTAAATAACTGGGAACTCTTGTATACTTGTACTGTACGGAACTGTATAGGAGAAGAAAATGCAAGACAATCAGAGGGAAGAGTTAGCATATTTAGCTGGATTATTTGATGGTGAAGGAACCATCTGCATCCAAAAGGACAGTAGACCATTAGCAAAGGATAATGGAAGAAACTGGAATCCAATTTACAACGTCACCTTTCGGGTTGGAATGAACCATAAAGGAGCCATTGAAAGGTTTAAGAACTTTTTCAAGGTTGGATTCATAGATTGCGAAAAATCATATCATCAATTCCGTCCTATGTGGAGATATTCCATTAGAAGAAAAGAGGATGTTAAGAAGGTGATAATGATGATCCATAGTTGTTTAATGGTAAAAAAGGAACAGGCTTTTACTGCTCTTTGTTACTTTGAAGATTGTCCTTCTCAACGCGGAACATATCTTACTCCTGAAGTATTGGAGAAAAAAGAATGGTATTACCAGAGAATGAGAAAGCTAAATGGAGTTGCTGATTCACCCACAACGACTAAACGAAGAGGGCGTGCACCTAGTGTACGCATGCTATAGTCTGATCTCTATGGTGACATAGAGAGGGAGATCCGAAGAGGTTTCCCCGCCTAAATAATCCGATCAGAAAAAGTGACTGGATTAAATTTAGGTCATAATGACGCAAAGTTACGTCAACAATGGATTGACGCAAAGATACGTCAAAAGTAACAGTTTGGAAGATCTCATTTTGAGAGATTACATCGTTTCTGCTGCCACTGCGGTAAATGCAGGTGGTGGTGCTAATGGTGATAACCCAACGAATTTGGGCGTCAGTGATTTTTCACTGGTTGCTACTACGTTGGACACAAACAATGCCTACAAATTTATGTCGGGCATTGAAGGAATGGACAGGTTTGGTACAGGCCCTGTAAGAAGCGCATATTTTATGCTGTCTTCTACAGAACTGCAATCAGACTTTGATGGACTCACTGGCTCTGGATTCCTTAGCCAATGGAACTATCCTACAAACGCCTCAGCCCTTCCGTCTGAGTATGGATCTGTATTTAACATACGCATCCTAACCTCGTCTGAAGCTCCTGTAGCGCGTGCTGCATCTGCAAATGGTGCGGACGTCTATTACAATACGGTCGTTGGAAAACAGGCTGTAACGCACATCAATCAAGATGGCTACTCGATGAATTTGATTTATCGAGATCCATACTATAGTGGGATGTTAGCCCAGAATGCCACTTTGGCGGTTAAATTCGCGCAAGCGCAAGCGATCACCCAAGATACGGCCATCCGAAACCTATTATGTACACGCGCGTCTAGCGCTGTAGCACCTTAAGGAGGGTTTTATTTATGGCTGAATATTCAAAGCTTGCTAGTGGAACATTTACAACTGCTGCAACACCTGTAGCACAAATTGTAAGGCTTCCATTCCAACCACAACGTGTGCGTTTAAGAAACGTCACTGCATACACTACACCTGCTCAAAATGCCGTTACCATGGCAGAGTGGAGCATTAACCAAGCTCAAGGAACAGCTAACGTAGAGTACATCTCTGCTGCCAGCTCGCCTTGGCTTACTGCTGTTGACACAGTTGCTGCCAATGGAATCAGCACTTTTTCTGCTGGTCTGTTGCTTCAATTTGGTCCTCAGTTACAAATCGCAAGTACTACAAAAGCATCTAGCACAATTACCACAGCAGCGCCTCACGGTCTGTCTACTGGTGATATTGTCATTCTGGAAGGGCTGTTTCAATCAGCTACCACAGGTATGCCACAAGTCAGCCTCATGCCTTTTGTGATTACTGTGACAGGTGCTACTACTTTTACAATAAACTGGAACTTGAACCAATCTAACTTTACTGCCTTGTCGGCTTCTCCAACTGGCGCTTATGTTAGAAAAGTTCTGTATCCGTTCTTGTATGAGCCAGGAGTGAATTATATCTCTGCTATTACATTGTCTGGTGCGAATGTGGTTGTCACAACTACAAACAACCACAACTTTGTTGTAGGTCAACAGATTGCATTCCGCATCCCAGCAGCCTATGGAAGCACGCAGTTAAATGCTCTTCCAAACAACACAGTTCCAGGTTCTCCGGTGTATTATTATGTATCCGCAGTTGGAAGCAACACGCAATTTACTTGCACTGCTTTGTCAGCTGGTGTTACAGCATTTAATAGTAACCAACCTGTTTCCAGTGTTCCAGGACTGCAATTACCTCAAGTAGTTGCTGTGGGAGATGTAAACTCTGGTGGTGTGCCTTACAGTGGTGGATCTTTGTATCCTTCTCCTGTATTCCCCACATTCTCTGGTGGAGCATCTACAATAAATGGACCTGCAATTAGCGGTGCATTTGTTAACAACACATCTCAAGGATTTATCGTTGGTTTAGGAGTCGGAGTAGTAAACGCAAGTGCGTTACTTTTGACTGCCTCCAGCGTATATAACTGGGAAGCGATTTATTATGACTATGGCCAATAACCTTAGTCATATGCATGAATACATGAAAATGGTGGCGCGATTCTTAAATCGCGCCATTATTTGGCATGATTAACCATACAAGGGTAGTTGCATTCTAGATACTGCGCTACAAGTCCACTACCATGAGAACGTGGGCGCAGCCTCGCCAGGGGTTCAGATCCCTGGTTTTCGCTGTATGATTTATAATTGGAGTTATATGGGTTATAACCCTCCTTTAATGTTCGGCCCTATAGCGCCAGAATCAAATCCCCCCATTCATCCTGAATGGTACCTACCCAGTGTTTTCGACATTTCTGCGCTAAATTTGGGTCAAAACACGACAGTTACCACCTCAAATAACCATAATTACGTCATTGGACAGGTTATTAGGCTGCTTATTCCTTTGAGTTATGGGTCATTTCAGCTAAATGGAGTGCAAGGCATCGTTATTGCCATACCAGCTGCGAATCAAGTCACTGTAAATATTGTTTCCACCAATGCCAATGCTTTTGTTATTGGATCTACAACTACCCCTGCTCAAATTATTGCCATTGGAGATGTGAACTCAGGAGCCATAAATTCTCAAGGCCGTGTGCGCAATGGGACATTCATTCCTGGGTCTTTCATAGATATCAGCCCCACTGTTTCTAGTTAATCGTGTGCACAGCGCCTCAGACTACGTAAATATCGTGGGTGTATATTAAATAATTTAATACCTTTTCTAAAAAAATAACTATGGTGCTATGGTCAAATTAATGGATCAACCCAAGGTTATTATCCCATGGAATCTCAAACAACAAACAAACCCAAAGTAAGCTCTAGTTTTGCTCAAAAAGAGTTAGATAAAGCTGAAAAGCAATTTGAGAAATTTGAACAAGAAATAAAGGATTGTACATTAGACCGCATGAATGCGGCACCGACTTTAGAAACAGAACAGCAAACTAAAATCTCTGATAAAGAAGCGCAAAAAGCTGATGGTCTTTGGTTAAAGCCAGAAAAATCTCTGGGTCCTGGAGTAAATCCAAAAACGGGAGAAATTGAGAAGTTCAATGAGAAATTCCGCGCTGATTACAACTTCAAAAAAGAATATGTCAAATTCATAGCTGAGAACAAAGAGATCATTGGGGAAACCATTGAGCTTTGGACAAAGGCTTTTCCTGGAACAAACATGGAATTCTGGAAGGTTCCAGCCAATACAGTTGTATGGGGGCCCCGCTACTTAGCAGAGCGCATAAAAGGATGTACATATCACCGATTACGCATGGATGAGAACAAAATCACTGGCTACAGCGCAGCAGGCACCATGACAGGTCAATTGATCGTAGATAACATCGTACAGCGCCTAGATGCCAATCCTGTGAGCGATCGTAAATCTATATTCATGGGGGCAAGTGGCTTCTAATTGAACTTACTTAGCGATATCATCACATACATAAGAAGGATTGTAAAAACTCCTTCTAATGCCTCCCTGAGCGATAATCTGATCATAGATTACATCAATCGCTTTTGGCTCATGGATGTGGACGCGCGCGTTCAGTTATATGATCTCAAGACCAATTACTCATTTCAAACGATTCCGGGCATAGCAAATTACAACATGCCACTGTATGACACGCAGGTGCAGCCTGGGGCTCAATCTATAGCCTCATTTCCCGTGTATCAAGGATTTTCCATGCCAGCATACGTCAATGGCATACAAGTCCCTTTTTACACGGAACAAAACGCTTTTTGGAATCTGTGGCCCAATTACATCCAATACCTAAACCCCGCAGCCTATGGCGATGGAACAAATGGGCCCTATACAATCAATCTGGCCGAGGCTCCCGCGATCCCTGGCCATTTGGATATGACTGGTATAATGACAAACATAAACAATGGAAATGGCAATAACGATCCCTACTTCGCTACGCAATTTCCGTTGGATCCCACCAATACGTTTATTACTTTGCCCACTACCAGCTTTTATCCTGGCATTTACTTTACAGCAACAGCCGATAACGGTCAATTAATTCAGGTCGCCGATAGTGGAATTTTCTTATCTAATGCAACAGGAGGCGATCTCTATGGTCTGCTTATGGCACCAGGAAATGCTCCTTACGGTAATCAGCCTCTTAGTGGTGGTTATAGTACTGTACTTAACACTGTAAATTATGCCACAGGCATTGCCACAGTGACATTTCCCTCTCCAATACCCGCTGGAGCCCCAATCAATGTAGAAAGCCAATTCTTTCAACAGGGACTGCCACGAGGAATATTGTATTACAACAATACCATGACCATTCGCCCTCCTCCAGACATCAGTTACAACATCCAACTCCAGGCTTATTTGACTCCTGCTGCCTTTCTGGTGTCAGGTAATGCGATTCCATTTGGTTACATGGCCGAGTACATAGCTAGAGGCGCAGCACGCAAGATTCTGGCCGATACTGGCGATGTGGAGCAATTTCAGTTCTATGAGCCGTTGTTCAAGGAACAAGAGATCTTGGTGTGGAAGCGTAGTCAAAGACAGATCACGGCCAATAGAACCGGCACGATCTTCTCTGATTTGCAGGGACAAACAAATTTTAATCAAATAGGAGCGGGAAACTAGCCTTATGACTATTGCATACAACTTAGGTATTCCAAATGCTCCTAATAATCCTTCCACAGATCAACCTAACATGAAGACCAACAACGATAACATCGCCACGTTCGTGGCTGTGGATCACGTTGGATTCAATACAGCAGGAAGCGGTCAACATAATCAGGTGACATTTCATGCTAATAATGTTCCTTCCGTTCCCACAGCGCCTCCTGTGTTATTTACGGACACTGTGGCGGGTCTTCCCCAATTAAAGTTCTTTTCAGGAGATGCAGCCCATAGCTCTAATCAATATGTGGTCAGCGCCAATGGAAGCACATTCTTATTGGGTGGAATTATCATGAAATGGGGACAAGTTACAGCTATAGATAATACCACTATAAGTTTTCCGGTTGCCTTTCCAAATAATTGCTTCAATGTTCAGATAACGGTTAATGCAATCACAGTCCTTCCTACCTTGGTTACAGTTTCTGGAACCCCCATACCTGGAGGATTCACCCCTAGGGTAAAGGACACAAATGGAACCACTGTCGGAGCGGTTACAATTTTCTATTTAGCTATAGGCAACTAATATGCCTTCCCAACAAATCGTTGTAGGGAACATAGGCCAGGGTTTAACCACAAATCCTTTGGCATTCAATATTGATAACGATGCATTTCCTACATTGGTTAATGCCTATCAATGGCGTGGCCGTCTTAAAAGAAAAAGGGGCACTTCTTTTCTTGGAAGATTGACCAGATATTTCAATTCTTCTTCCACAGCTTATTCTTCTGTTACAACGATTACATTTGATGGTTCTGGAAATGCTAATCTTCTTACTGGATTTTCTTTACAGACAAATGGAAACATTGTTCCTGGTTCGGTTAGCATCACTGCATCTACAGGACCTGTAACTTATACTGATCCCACACAAGATGGGTATTTGACTCCAACAGGTACAGGAGGTCCAAATACTATTAATTATGCCACGGGTGCTATACACATTCCGGCACAGGCAGGAGCCACAGCTACAGCCATTTTCAGGTATTATCCAGATCTTCCGGTCATGGGCCTAGAAGATCTAGTATTAACTGCCAATCAATTCCCAGGAACTCTAGCTTTTGATACAGTTTATTCATACAATATAAGTACATCTTCTCCCTATCTTATTTACAATGTCAGTTTCTATAAGAATCCACCAACAGGCACATACCCATCTTATGTTCAAAAGACCACTGTCACCCCTGTTACATGGAATGGCCAAGATTATCAACAGTTTTGGACAACAAATTATGAAGGCGCACTGTGGGCTACTAATGGGATCAATATTCCTTTCAACGTTACAAACATTGGAATGCAATATAAACCGATTATTACAGTCACTGTAACTGCTGGGGGACCTCCTGCGACTGCTAGTTTACAGATTACTGCTCATGGATTGGTCGTTGGAGATTTCGTCTTCATAAATGAAGTGGTGACCACTACGGGCATCAACTTTCAAACGGGATATGTAATCACTGTAACTGATGCGAATAACGTCATTGTAGAGTTCCCCAATGCTACGATTGCCACCAATGGAACCGGAGGTATAGCTCAATATCTAACCAATAGAGCTGATGTCACTAAGGATGGTATAAGGTGGTATGATGGTGATCCTACAGATGGAAATGCGATCACTCCAACATTAAACGGAAGATTAGGATGGGTAAATTTTGCTCCTCCCTTATCCAATTTACCTTATTCCATCGATAAACAGCCTGAACTGCAATATTACCTAGCAGGAGCACGTATGATCGTGCCTTACAAGGATAGGTTGTTGTTTATCGGTCCAGTCATTCAAACATCATCCGCGGGTAGTCAGGTCTATTTACAGGATACAGTTATCTATAGCCAGAATGGCACGCCATATTATACGGCTTCTTTCACAGGCAGTGTGACATCCGCAACTACAGATTTTCACAGTATATTAGTTCCAACTGGCTCTACAGCTACTGCTAATGCATGGTTTGAAGATGTAACGGGCCTAGGAGGCTTTATTAGCGCAGGTTATGCGCAACCCATAGTGACAGCAGGGCTGAATGAAGATGTGCTGATTTTGGGCTTCACAAACAGACAGACGCGCTTTTTGTACAGTGGCAATGATATTGTCCCATTCAATTTCTTCACCATAAATGCTGAATTGGGATCTGCCAGCACATTCTCTGTCATTAATTTGGATAGAGGTGTTTTAACTACGGGCAACCGAGGAATCATACAAACCGCACAAGTAGGCGCTCAACGTGTTGATTTGCAAATGCCAGATCAGATCTTCCAATTTAGTTTATCGAATAATGGTGTAGAACGAGTCACAGCACAACGCGACTTTCTCAGTGAATGGATATATTTCACGTATCCCAGTAACATGGTAACATATAAATTCCCTAACCAGACGCTCCAGTACAACTATAGGGACAATTCTTGGGCTATATTCAATGAAACCTATACGACCTATGGACAGTTTCAGAAAGTCACAGGCTATACATGGGCTACCATTGGAACTGTGTTTCCAACGTGGGAATCTTGGAATGATCCATGGAATGCGGGATCTTCTACTTTGCTACAGCCTCAAGTCATAGCAGGCAATCAACAAGGATTCATTGTATTTAGAGATGATGGAACCAATGAAAGCAATTCTCTATATATCACAAGCATAGTGGGATCAGTGATCACATCCCCGAATCATACGTTGAATAATGGCGATTATATCGTCATCAGCGGTGCTATTGGGCTTACAGGTATCAATGGAAACATATTTAGGGTATCAGCAGCTACAGACAATACATTTGTCATAGATCCGAGCACACCCATTACAGGCACCTATAGTGGGGGTGGATTAATTAAGCGCATGTACATTCCTAGGATCATGACCAAACAGTTTCCTGTGGCTTGGGGGATGGGACGTAAGACCCGTCTAGGTCCGCAGCAATATTTGCTAACAAGAACTCCCACTGGTCAAATTGAGTTACAAATCTTTCTTAGCCAAAATGAAGATCAGCCCTATAATTTTGGCCCTGTTCTTCCCGAAGACAATTCTTTGAATCATAGTCTCATATACACGGACATTCTTTATACATGTCCTGAAAGCACCAACCTAGGACTTACTCCTGCCAATATCAATCTAAACATGGTCACTGCGGGACAACAAGATCAGATATGGCATCGCATGAATACGTCTTTGTTGGGAGATGTGGTACAAATTGGATTCTCCATGAATGATGCGCAAATGCGAGATCCTGATTTTAGTAACCAATTTTCCGAAATAGAGATCCATACCTTCATTCTTAATGTCAGCCCTAGTCAGGTGCTTGCATGACGTCTAATAATAATATTATCAATAAGGTTCCTTATCTAAGAACTACACGCAATTTTCCAGAAGATGCTCAACCTTTGACTGTGGAGTTGAACCGCAGTTATGTGGACATTGCAGCCAAGGTCAATGAACGCGTCATAGGCATATTCCCGACCAATAGACCTGCGGTAACGGGTGAATCATGGTTCTACAATGCCAATGAGAAGCAACAGACCTTAAGGCAGCTCTATACATTTACGGCAGTAGGTTCCATTGCCCATGGGATCAATTTAGCTCAAATAGCTGGTTTTACACGTATTTATGGGACTTTTACCAATGGAACGAATTGGTATCCATTGCCATATGTGGATGTTGTAGCAGCAAATAATCAAGTCAACGTCATTGTGACACCGACCAATATAGTGATCACAGCGGGTGGTGGAGCGCCTCCTGCAATCACTAGTGGGTTTGTGGTGGTTGAATGGCTGTCTCTTTTCTGATTTCATTATATTGTGTGTATATACATAATATATACACAATCTGAAGGAGATCATGATGTGGGAACATAATAAAGAATTATCAAAGAGTAGACAAAAACAATCTTCAATAATTACTTGCACTCTTTTTAATCGTGTAAAAGGAGACGCAACACAAAAGAATCGTGAGTTTAATTTAGATAAACAATATTTTAATAGTTTAGTAACTTCAAATTGTCATTATTGTAATGCTGTTCCTTCTATGATTTGTAATCCTTCTGTAAAAGTTGGAGGAAGACATGGTAAGCGTGGATATAACTATGAACGATTTGCTTTATATAATGGTTTGGACAGAGTAGATAATTCTAAAGGATATATTTTAGGAAATGTGGTCCCATGCTGTAAAAATTGTAATATTGGAAAAAGCAAAATGGACATTAAAGATTTTTTGATTTGGATAAAAAAAGTTCATGATCACATGAAAATGTGAGTGGTAGTAATGCACCTTATAGACACACTTGACCTCTTTCAACCCAATTCTAGTAGTAATTTCTTTAACCTGCTACCCTACAGAAAACGAGGGTGAATTATATGTCTTCAATGATTGGCAGCACTGGAATGAATGCTACAGGCGCGAATACTGGTGGCGGAATGACTGGTGATACAAGAATGCAGAAGCTTGGTGGCTATAGACACTTTCAAACCCAGCAGTTTACTCCTGAACAGATGCAGCTCTTCAAGCAAATGTTCGGTAATCTTGGTCCAGACAGTTTTCTCAGTAAATTAGCAGGAGGAGATAAAGCTACCTTTGATCAATTAGAAGCTCCTGCCCTACAGCAGTTTCAAGGCTTACAAGGACAGATAGGATCTCGCTTTAGTGGCATGGGCACAGGTGCTCAGCGCTCCAGTGGTTTTAAGAACACCATGAACCAGGCATCCTCGGATTTCGCACAGCAGTTGCAATCCAATCGCATAGGACTCCAACAGCAAGCCATTAAGGACCTGCACGGTCTTAGCAGTGATCTAATGGGTCAAAGACCATATAATCAGTTTGCAGTGCCAAAGGGCCGTTCTTTCATGGAAGAACTTCTTATGGGTCTTATTGGAGCTGGGGGACAGGCTGCTGGAGGATATGCTCAAGGAAAAGGAGCTCAAGCAGCAAACTTAGCAGCAATGGCAGTTTAGGGAGAAAATAATATGGTTACAGTATTACCCCCAGTTGAAAGTTTTGGAGCTGCTTTTGGGAAAGCATTAGGCGGAGCAGCAAAAGATACAGTAGCAGGATATTATCAGGGAAAAAATAAGGCTCAAGAATTTGCGCAACAAATAGCTCTAGAAAAAGCAAAGGCAGAATTTAAACAAAAAAAAGATACTCAGGAGAATAAAGAGAAAGCATTACAAGGACTAGATCAATCTATTGATGAAATGTTATCGCTGGCAGATTCTCCTGGTATAGGTCTATCTGGTAATCTAAATATCACTCCTGATGCCTACTATAATCGTGGCAGGTTGCAAACTTTGAAAGGCGAGCTTCTAAATTATTATAAATCATTGTTTCCTAGAGGACTTACACAACAAGAGTTTAAAAAACTAGAAAGTGATTATCTGCCTTCTTGGAAGGATACAGTATCCGGTATGAAGGGTAAGCTTGAAGGATTTAAAGACCTGATACAGCGCAAATTGGAACAACAAAACAATACCGGAAATGCACTGCAGGGAAAGAAAACGAAAGGAAAGGTTGCATTCAACATTAATAATCCTGAGCATAAGGCAAAAAGAAATCAACTAATGAAAAAATTTAATAATGATAGAGAAAAAGTACAAGAAGTTTTAGATAGAGAATTTGAATAATGGCCAATTATTTTTCGGACTTGGATGAACCAAAATCAGAAACTAAAACATCTAATTCTAAATATTTTTCTGATATGCCAGAATCGTCATCTAAATTGAACGCATTAGGCTTTACAGAAGGTGGTAAAAAAAGAGCCAGGGAAGCTGGGGTTTATGGAACCAGCTTATTAGACCGTGTATTGTTCCCAGCGGCATTACAGGCTGATGTTCTCAGTTCTAAGGGCGCACAACATGCCGAATTCCGAAAAGGTATTTTTGAAGACATTGAAAGGCTTGCAGAGCAAAAGGCTACTGGTGTTTGGGATCAGCAGGATGAGCAATTATTCCAAGAGCTACAGGAAGAAATAAAACATCCAGAGAAGGCTGAAAAACATGTCAAAACCGCCAATTTGCAACCATCGCATTTGGCAAGGAAAGGCATTAAAGCTGTAACGGGTGTTGATCTAGAGCCACAGTCTGGATCAGAAAAAGTCGCTGATTTTTTAGGTGCTTTCAAACCTAAAGAAATCGTCAATATTGGGAAAGCTGGAGTGGATGCTTTCAGCAAATTAAAAGCAGTCCCACAGAAGCTTGCCAGTGGCCTTACCAAATCTAGGGCAGCCGAATCTAAATTAACGTCCATAGCAACCATAGGGAAGAAAACCCAAGAGAAGGCTATTACTAAATTAAATAAAGAAGCTGGTGATTTGGTAAAAAAGTCTATCCATGAAAATGTGCCTTTGGCAAAGAAAGTGGAACAAGGATTTGATTCTTCCTCGTTGAATAAAAGTTTTGCACATCTAGATAAAGCGGCGTACAGAAGCAAAGCTTATGTGAACATGGATCCAGTTGAGAAACTGTTTGACACCTATGCAGAAAAGTACAATCGAATTCCATCACTTCATCCAGATGCAAAAAAAATAGTTTCTGAGATAAAAGCCTTCACGAAAAAACCTCCCAGCAATGTGGCAGCTGCTTATAAAACATTCAGATCCAATAATAAAAAGCTTAATGCAATCAACGAAACCGCTTTTGTTACAGGTAAGCAGGCGGAGTATGCTAAATTTCTTAGAGAAGAAAATAAAGCCATCGCACAGTCTTTTAGAGACACTCTGGGTAAAGACTCTCCTTTCGTTCAGTATTTCGATATGCTGAATAATCAATATGCCAAATTAAGAACGGCAGAAAATACTTTGAAATTGTTTGAGCCTATGCTCAGGGGAGAGAATCTTACCCCCAAAACCCTCAGTAAAATTGCTTTTGATCCTAAAAGGCAAAAACAACTGTTGGCAATAACTAAAGATGAACAGCTTGTAAAAGATGTAGTGGCCATATCCAAGGATCTTTTAACTGCAAAAGAAGCTATTAAAGGAATCCCAAAAAGCAACTATCATAAATTTGAATTAGCCTTTCCGATTACTTTTCTCATACCAGGCCTAAATGTCCTTGCTAAATCAATTGGTGTACCCTATGAAGCAATAAAAGCAACAAGACATGTGATTGGGTATTGGTTGTCTAAACCACAAACGCGCAGGGCTTATAAAGAAGCATTAACTGCTTTGATTAATAATGACATCGAAGGATACAAAGCTGCAACTGCTATATTAAGAAGTGCATTGGAAAGTAAAGAAGAAGATTAACAATCTTTCAAGCACAGCGCAATTACACATGTCATAACAATAGCTAAAATCATTTTCTATTGCACTCCTTTATTTTCCTGAATTTGTTTACTTATTAGTTCTGCTGGCATTATTCCTTTCATTAATAGTACTGTTTTCATAATAGCAACATCTTTTTCCAGTTGATTAAATTTTCCATTCATCCAAATCATTGCTCCAATAATACCTCCTAGTATTATCACAGTATCTGTATGTTTTTTTATCCAATCCATTATTTCCTATTCCTTAATTTTCCTGATAATAAATGCATTTCCTATCCTTTGTATTTGATGAAGTCCATTCTAACTTGATGTAATTCATCCCTAATTTTTTCATCGTTTTTATCTAGTCTTTTAATTTCATGTGAAATTTCAGATAATACTATCATCGTTATAGAAAAAAACAAAATGATTAACATCCCTATTATAATTAAAATGCCCAACATTGCTTCGCTCACCATTAGACACCTGTCCTTCTACTTTCCCATCGCCCACGTTCTTCAAAGGCTCCCTCTAATCGGCTAAGACGCTGGTCTATAGTTTTAATATCTCCACTGAGAGATTTGAAGCATCCCATGATTAGACTTCCCAAAGTGACAATGACAATGGCTGCGCTCCAAAATAAGTGCCAATCCATTTTTCTTTGATTTGCAGTTTGATTATTTTCCATATTTCCTTTCATTACATTTAATGTCACAAATCTCCTCACATTATATACCCCTTTCTTCTTATATCAAAGTCATAAAATTTTCTTGATTTCTTTATGGAATAGAATCCTTTGACAAGTTAAATATTGAATTTAACAGTACAAGGAGTTCCCTATATGACAATTCAACCCGGCGCAGCCGTTTATACACAAGGTTTTGGCACAAGACCAGAAAACGTAGAAGTGCCACACGTAGATGTCAGACCGCCAGCTGCAACTGATATTAGATATCCCATTGGAAAAGTGTGGATTGATCGTACAGGCGATGCTGCCTATACATTGGTAGATATGACCACAACAGCGGGTATTACATCAGCCGTTTGGGTAACTACAGGTGGTGGAACAGGAGCCGTTTCAACTTTATCAGGAGACTCAGGAACAGCCACTCCCGTTGGTGGAAACATCCAAATTGCTGGTGGTTCAGGGATTACAACTTCTGCAAGCGGTTCAATAGTAACCGTAGCTTTAACTGGAGGCGGAATAGCATTTGATTCATTCGTGCCGGATGCTGGTACCAACCCTGTAGTTCCTTCAGCTACTGGTTCAGCTACAATTGCGGGAACAGCTAACCAAATCACCACAACTGGTGGATTAAACTCCCTTACCTTCTCAGTTCCTGCAACATTTATAGCTCCAGGTTCTATTGCCTCTACAACGACTGTTACTGCAACAACAGGATTAAGCGTTCCTGCGGGCGGTGCCGCCATCACAGGTACTACAACTATTAACACTAGCGGAGCTGCTGTCACAACAATCGGTACAGGAGGAACAGGAGCAACTAACATTGGTAACGCTACTGGAAACACAGCGGTTACTGGTTCCTTAACAGCCTCTACAACTCTTACAGCAACTCTTGGTGATATCACAGCTACCAATGGTAATTTTGTTGGATCAACAGCGGGAACGGGGATTCTTTTGAATTCTCCAGCTGCTTCAGGGGCAGCAGCTTCTCCCGTAGTCGTAAATGGTAGATCCGGACAAGCGACCTTTACATCTGTAAGTATTGCGGCAGCAGCTGATCTTACGTTGACTATTACAAACTCAGCGATCACAGCATCCACAACTCAGGTTCTATATTCGATGAGTGGAGCTACTACAGGAGCAGCTTTAAGCATTAAAAGTGTAACCAATAGCGCAGGATCTTCAGCGATTGTGGTTACTAATGGTACAGGAGCCACAACTAGTACGGCCGATATTGTCATGAACTTTTTAGTGCTTAACGCATAAGGAGACCCTCATGGGCAATGCACAAGTAGCCACAATCGATACGTTAAGAACCTTAGGCTTTGGATCTATTTCAGGGTCATATGCAGCTGTTGGTACTCCATTAACTTTTCCAACCAGATTGATTTGCTTCACTAATAACACCAATGGTGACGTTTTCTTCTCCATAGATGGAGTAAACAATCAATTGTTTATTGCAGCGGGTTCTTTCAAATTATTTGACCTAAATACAAACAGGTTAAACCAACAGCAATTGTGGGTATTTGCCACAGGAACACAGTTCTACGTTAAACAAAGCACAGCTCCTACATCGGGTGCTGTGTACATTGAATGTCTGGGGTAAGGAATGAGCGATGGAAAGAAGTTTATCAAGACGGATGCCAATCTATCGCCTGAAGAACGCCTAGAAGTTGTAGAGAGAAACTACTCGGTCATTCTGGGGCGCATACAGTCTTATGATCAAGTGCTGGTTGAGTTTGCAAACATCAATTCTGACCTACAGTCCAATAAGCAATCTATATCTAAGATTGACGCACAGCTAGCTGCTACGTCAGCAGTGATTAAAGAGAAATTAGACACTCTTTATACACGCATCAATGACCTAAAGAATAGTCAAGACCTGTTATCAAATTCCATGAGAGATCATGCATTATTACATAAACAATCCTCTGATAATGCAAATATGTGGATTGACAGTGTAAAAAATGAATTTTATCTATTGAAAGAAAGAATATCAGAAATCGAAACCAATCAACCCAAGTACAGGCAATCTTTATCAGTTTTAGAGAAAAGTTTATCTGATTTAAAGAAATCTATTGATAGCCAGACTGTCCAACTCCACACAGATAGATTTGATCATACCGTACTTAAATCTTCTACTGAGAGTGCATTATCCACTTTAAAACAGCAAATCGATCAACTGTTGACATCCTTTCAAGAGCTACCTCAATTCAACGAATGGGCGACGAAGATCTACATCAAGGTATGTAACGAGATCAACGATAAGCAAAAAGCCTTTTATCAAGAGTTGGACAAAAGATCACAGCAGCTGCAAGAGAAATTAGCCTCTGATCCATACACCGCAGAGTCGGTGAAGAAGATATTGAAAAGTGAAATGGAAGCATTGGCCATGGACGGAAAGAATGCCTACATAAAAGCTACCAACGCAGCACAACAGATTCAATTACTGGAAAAGAAAGTAGAGAACATAAGCCTGATTTTAAAGAAATATGAACTCAATAAATAAACATGTCCCAAGCAGGTCCATTAAACGATCAAGGAGGAGGTGTCATACCTCCAGAGGTTGCAACTGAATATGTAACCAACAATGGTATTGCTGTACCTGCATTGAACGTTTTAAACGTGCTGGGAGACGGTACAGTCACTACAACGGGTTCTGGCAACACAATAACGATCTCTATATCTGGAACAGGCTACACATGGAACACGATCACCAGCGCGGACAACGTAAAACAGATCCTCATAGAGAATGCCTATATCACATCGGGCGTATCACAATGTATGTTGATTCTACCTTTGACGGCGAGTATTGGAGATTCTTTTATCGTTACGGGATTAAGCAGCCTATTTCAAATTCAGCAGAACGCTTCGCAATCGATAACTCTAGGGGTTCAGGTCTCTACAGCGGGAGTGGCAGGATCTCTTGCCTCAACTAGCTTCGCGGATCATGTGCAAGTTGTATGCGTTGTGGCGAATACAGTTTTTAAAGTTATCGATTCCATAGGGAATCTAACCATCGTTTAGGAGTTTAAAAGATATGGCCACGGGAAATGCAATCAATGCCAATAGCGCAGGATTGGCAAGATATGACGGTGCAGGCACATGGACGGGTGTAACAGTTACTAATCACAGCGTTCTCATTGGGGCTGCCTCAAATGGGATTACCTCTCTTGCGTTGACTAATGGTCAATTAGCGATTGGTAGCACAGGAGCAGATCCAACAGCTTCAACTCTTACAGCAGGCACTGGAATATCGATTACCAATGGAGCAGGATCTATTACCATTGCAGGCTCTGGAGGCGGTTTAACGTGGACAGTAGTAACAGGAACAACACAAGCAGCAGCGGTCAATAACGGATACATAGCCAATAACGCAGGTGTTGTTACCATTACATTACCAGCAACATCCGCAGTGGGCGACATTGTGCGCGTAACGGGGATTAATAACGCTACTGGGTGGAAGGTGGCTCAGAACTCTGGAAATCAAATATTCTTTGGAACAACCAGTACTACTGCTGGAACTGGGGGTTCTCTACAATCTACTCAGACAAGAGATGCCGTAGAACTGGTATGTACTTCTGTCAGTGCAAATTGGCAAGTTATTTCATCCATAGGAAACATCACGGTGGTTTAATGGCTACAAATAATGCGACGAATAATGAACAAATAAGCGGAGACACGGGAACTGCCACTGGATATCCTATCACTTTTAATGGGCTCACAAACGCAGGAAAAACGGTTAAATTCACAGGTTCTGGATCTACGGTATCTTTGTCCACCAGCGACGGAAATGGTAATACCTATATCGGAAGTGGAGCAGGTAATACCACTACAACTGGGACTTTCAACACTGCCTTAGGATTTAACGCTGGCCCCGCGATTACCTCTTCTAGTAATAATAATGCCATTGGTGGCAATGCGTTAAATGCAGTTACTTCGGGAGATAATAATGCGGCAATGGGAAGTACTGCCCTTTTTAAGGTGACCACAGGCACTCAAAATTTAGGCATAGGAACCGGAGCATTACAGCAATTAGTCACAGGAGCAACCAACGTAGCTATTGGTTATTTGGCAGGTATTTTATACACGGGCGCTGAATCTAATAATATTATAATTGGGGGCAACGTCGCAGGAACAGCGGGAGAATCCAACAAAATCCGCATTGGAATCCAAGGCACACAAGACGCAACATTCATTGCTGGGATCAACGGCGCCACAGTAACAGGTACGGCCGTCTTGGCCTCTACAGCGGGTCAATTAGGAACGGTGGTCTCCTCCTTAAAGTACAAAGACAATATCAAAGACATGGGTAATGCCAGCGCCGGACTTCTAGATTGCCGACCTGTGACCTTTACCTACAAATCAGACGAAACAAAGCACCTGCATTATGGATTGATCGCCGAAGAAGTGGAAGAGATTTTACCTGCCTTAGTGATTAAAGATTCTAAAGGGGATCCACAAGCAATCGCTTACCATGAAATGCCTGTCATGCTATTGAATGAAATTATCAAGTTACGCGCAAGAATCGAGGAATTAGAGAGGAAAATATCATGAGCCAAGCTGGAGCACTAAATGGGACAGGCGGGGGTGGAGGCGGTACAGCCAACATTCAAAACATCGTGGTTCAAACCGGAACTTCTCCTGTTGTAACAGCCAACAACACGATTACCTTTAACGGCGCAGTCGTTGCAGCTGGCACCAATCCAGTGCGCACAGATGGAACCGCTCCCGCAACCATGGCTCTTGAGGTACAAACATCCCAAGCTATTGCTTCCACCAACGCAGCAAATATCGGGTTAGCTGCTTTTGATTCAGCAGATTTCACGGTCGATGCCAATGGTTTTGTGCAGCTTGCTGGAGGAGGAGGTGGAATCACTGAGATTGACGGCGATTTAGGCACAGGCGCAACCGGCAGTACAATCACTTTCAACGCGACACCCACATCGGGAGCCACAGTCAATTTCGATGCCAATACATCCACAGTAGCTTTTAACGTAACCGATGCAAGCAACAACACCTTGATTGGAAATGATTCAGGAAATGGGACAATAAGCGGCGCCAACAATACAGCTTTGGGATTTGATACTCTAAGTTCCATGACCAGCGGAAACAGAAATACAGCCATTGGGGTATCGGCATTATCAACTCTGGCAGGTCAATCCGATTGTGTAGCTGTAGGATACAATGCATTAACAAATAGTACAGTTTCCGGAATGGTTGCCGTGGGTCCCAGCGCATTGCAAGCGGCTACAATTGGAGCTAATAGCACAGCCATTGGTAATGCTGCTTTAGCCAATGATGTGGGAGGAGTTAACCAAACAGCTTGTGGATATGTGGCCTTGTCAACAAATAATGGTGGAAATTTTAACACTGCCTTTGGGTGTGTAGCTCTTGGAAACATAACTACAGGATCCAGTAATGTCGCTGTTGGAAACCTTGCAGGACAACTTTACAGTTCTTCTGAATCAAGCAACATCGTCATTGGAAATCGAGGCACAGCAGCGGATTCCAACACAACACGAATCGGTGTCCAGGGCTCGGGCGACGGTCAGCAAAATCGATGCTTTGTTGCTGGGATAACGGGCGTTACGACATCTAATTCCAATTTCGTGACCATTGATACCACAACAGGACAACTGGGAGCTACAGCCAGCGGAGGAAGTGGCGTTACTACTATTGATGGTGACACAGGAAGCGCAACAGGTGCAACGATAACCTTCGATGCCAATCCAAGTGCTGGTGCTTCAGTTAATTTTTCAGCTACCGGATCTACTGTCACCTTGAATGTTACCGATGGAAGTAACAATACTTTGATTGGAAATGGAGCAGGTAATGGTACATTGACATCCAACACATGCACTGGAATTGGGAAAAATGCATTAAATGATTTGACTTCTGGGACAACTAATACTGCTGTTGGAAATGAAGCAGGATCACATATTACTTCTGGAAATAACAACGTCTTAATTGGCAATTCTTCGGGTCAATTTATTAGCACAGCAAGTGACAACACCGCTATGGGATTACAAGCTCTAGCAAATAGCGGAGGAACCTTTAACGGAGCCAGAAACTTAGCTTTAGGCGGAACGGCCGGATTTAATTATACAGGAACAGAAAGTGATAACGTTTTGGTAAATAATTTTGGCACTGTGGGAGATAATCATGTCATTCGCATAGGAATCCAAGGATCAGGTTCATTTCAGCAAAATACATGCTTCGTCGCTGGCATTGCAGGTGTAACCACGTCTAATTCAGAAATAGTCACCATTGATACTACTACAGGACAACTTGGATCAGTTGCTCTATCTACGGTGGGAATAACTACAATAAACGGAGATTCGGGAAGTGTAACAGGGGCTACAGTTACCATTGAAGCAGGAACTTCTACACAAAATTCTGGATCAACTGTTTCTTTCGTCAATAGTGGTACTACTTCTACATTAAATCTTAGTGATGCTGCAAATGTAAATACAATACTGGGAAGTGGATCGGGAGCAAGTGGTTTAACATGTGATGGGAATACATCTGTAGGATCTAATTGTTTATCGTCTCTAACTAATAGCTCTCTAGGGAATAACACATGCATAGGATATCAATGTTTGAATGCTTTAACTGGTTCTGGAGGAACTGGAAGCTTTAATACTGCTATAGGGCAGTCATCATTGGTACTTTTAACTACAGGAGATGATAATATATGTTTAGGATCCGCTTCAGGACAACAATATACTTCTTCTGAAAGTCAAAATATCCTCATAGGAAATGGAGGAACTACTGGTGAAAGCAATGTTATTCGCATAGGCACTCCAGGACCAGCAGTATATCAACAGACTTCTTGCTTCATTTCAGGCATAGCAGGTGTAACAGTCTCCAGCTCAGCAGCGGTTCTAATCGACACGACCACTGGTCAACTTGGTACTGTAGCATCTTCCTTACGATACAAACATCACATTCAAGACATGGATTCTTATTCTCAAGAGCTAATGAAATTGAGACCTGTTTCCTTCATTTACAAATCAGATGCGAACATGGCCCATCAATTTGGATTGATTGCAGAAGAAGTTAACGAATGGATGCCCAACCTAGTAGTCCACGATAAAGAAGGCCGTCCAGACTCCGTGAAGTATCATGAGTTGCCGATCTTTTTATTAGCCGAAATACAGAAGTTGCGTCTAGAGTTAGATGAATTAAAAAGGAGAAATCCGTGAAATACATTTTAGCTTTATTTCTTTTATCCTCATGCGCAATGCGCCCTTCCAACGAAATGGAAGGCCTTACAGAAGATGTATTAAAGCACAAATCAGGCATAGAAATCCAGGTCATTCCTTTACCCAAGACCAATTCAAAGCTTAGACCGGATTAATGCTCCAAAGCAGCATCCATTCGCCTATTGGAATCCATGCGCTCTTGCCATTCTTTCTTATCAGACTGCTCTCTAGCTCCATCTGCCATTTCAGATGCGCCTATGACCGCTAAAGCGATCCCTGCGCTTTGTACCATTGGGACAGGAACTAAACAAAGTAAACTTCCAGCAAAGAATTTAATGAACCCCACAGCAGTCTTAGAATTGACCCTTATTTCTTTGTCTTTCTTGTGCTTCTTATGGTGGTGTTTATGCTTGATCTGTTGTGTTGGGAAGCCTTCCAATTTATCATGACGGGCAAATTCTGCCCACAAGGCATCAAAAGCAACGTCATCGATCTCCAAACCCTCTTGAGTCAGAACATTCCTGGAAACCTCTAAAAAGGTCGTTAAACGCGGAAAATAGCACCCTGTAGATACCATGTAGTCCCGAAGTTCCACGATTAACCGCACAAGCTCTTTGATATCGAAGGTTTTTTCCATGGATTCTACGTAACAGCGACACACGTCTGTTGGATCTTCTTGAGATGCGTACACAACCCAAGGCACCTCAGTGGATTTTAACGGTGTCCAAAGACATGCAGAAAGGCAGCTAATAAAAAAAACAATACGCTTGAATACATCCAACATTCTCTAGTCCTGATTCTAATAGGTGCATTTATAGATTTTAATATGCCTACAAGGCAAACGGTAAATGAAAATCCGAAAGCAGGACAACATATTATCCATCTCAAGGCATCAAATAAAAATTCATACAGTGCTTGTTGCATAAGCCGTATATCCTAAGGTAAAGATTTAAATTGTTGCAAATACTTTCTTTCGAAAGCTTCCGCGTTCTTCATGTAGTCATTAAACACCCTTTCCAGTTCTTTTGAAAAGGTGAATCTATCTTGATGCAGGAATATGGGATTAGCCCAATTTCCCATGGGGGCATGAGTTGGAGGTCTCCAAGAAATGACAAGCAATGACTTTGGAAGCGTATTATTTCCTGTAACTTCCATGCGCATGCCCGATTTTAGATAAGTTTGCACCTTTTCTATGAATTTATATGAAGTTTGTAAGTTAAATTCATAGTCTGGATGAGGGCCTCTCTCTTTCTGCTGGTTTGAAGAAGATAGCTTGGGTTTCCAGCTTACCTCGTGATCATCCTCTTGGTGTGGCCACATATTCCCCTCCAAACATAGAAACTAAAGCTTTCTTGAAGGTGTCATGGGGTAAATTAAAGGGTATTTCTTTAGCCAAAGATCTGTTGATTGCGAACTTGTCATCAAACGTAAACCCTTTCATTTCATCGGGATGCTTATCTTTTAGGCGTAGGGCGTAGGCTCGATTTTGTTGTACTAAATCTCTTTCCGACTG
>Ga0068859_100000732_pt1 | contig 33041 bp, 52 predicted proteins | sample KBSSwiS22_FD_66585 | JGI IMG/M metagenome (GOLD analysis project Ga0068859, IMG submission 66585) | Switchgrass rhizosphere microbial communities from Kellogg Biological Station, Michigan, USA - KBS Switchgrass S2-2 | ecosystem: Host-associated > Plants > Roots > Rhizosphere > Soil ...
GGTCGCGGTCGTGGTCGCGGTCGTGGTCGCGGTCGGGGTCGCGGTCGGGGTCGGGGCCGTGAAAATGCGTCGCGAACGGCGCCGCTGTCGCGCGCCGTTCGCGACGTTGGAGTCAATCAAATGAACCCCGGGGCACGCCGCCGCGCACTCCACACATTCCCCTATTCCCCTTCATACACGCGCGCGGCTGATAAGAGGGACTGACCGCCCCGCCCCGGGCAAACACACGGAGGACGACATGGCGAAGAAGACGACGACGAAGAAGAGGAAGCCTCTCGAGCGGTGCGACTACGCGCTGCGTCTCGTCGGGACCGACGGATACGGAAAGCACGACTGGTTCACGGGCGAGGAAGGCGCCGAGAGCGGCACGTTCGCCCGCGCGAAGACGTATCCCGAGAAGTTCAAGGGCCACAACCCGCGCTACGAGTGGATCGACACGCGGACGCGTCCCCTCTCGCGCAAGACCAAGGCCCACACGAAGCGCAACCGATGACCGAGCCCGCCGCCGCGGAAGACGCGCCGCTCTACGTCCTCGACATACACGCTTCGCGTTTCATGCTCATCGACGTGTGGGACGCCAAGGTCGACGCGAAGGCGGGCGTCACCATCCTCTGTGGCAAGAACGCGAACGCGAAGACCGGGGCCATGACGGCGATCGCGGCGACCTTGCGCGGCGGAGAGGCCGTCCCGGAAATGCCGGTGAAGGCCGGGGCCGAGAGAGCCGAGACGTGGGTCGGCATCGGATCGGCGGACGGGACGCCGCTCTACAAGGCCCGCCGCGTCTACCTCGACGGGAGCGACAAGTCGACGCTCACGGTGACCGCCGCCGACGGGTCCAAGGTCGCGTCCCCGCAGTCCTTCCTCAATCAGCTCACCGACGCCGCGATGTTCAATCCCGTGCGCTTCGCGGACCCGAAGATGGGGACGGCGAAGTCCGACAACGCGGCGCGGCTCGAGATGCTGTTCGGCCTCTGCCCTCTGCGGATCGACCTCGCCGCGCACGACGCCAGGGCGGCCGACTTGAAGCGCGATCGCTCCGCCGCCGACAAAAGGGCAAGGGAGCTCGAGGCCGTCGTGCGTGACGCGGCTGCGGCGCACGCAGACGTCCCGGCTGGCGCGAAGGAGGACGAGTCGTCCCTCGTGACGGAGATCGCACAGATAGAGAACGCGGGCCAGGTCCGAGCGACCGCAGCGAAGCGGTGCGAGGAGTTGAAGAAGGAGATCGCCGACGTCGAGGCCGAGATCGTCAAGCTGCGAGCCCGGGCCGATCTCCTCGCCGCGGAGTGCGTGAAGCAGGGCAACGTGGCGCTCGGCAAGTCCGCCGGCGACGTCGCCGCTCTCAAGGCGAAGCTCTCCGACGTGCGGGCGAGGAACGCGAAGCGGGAGTCGGCGGCGTCCGATCTCGCTCGCGCCGACGAGCGCGCGAAGCAGCTCCTCGCCGAACGCACGAAGTCCGCCGATCTCGACGCCGAGCTGGAACGTATGGCGAAGGAGCGGGCGGACGCGATCACGGCCGCCAAGTTTCCGATCCCTCAAATGACAATCGACTCGGATGGACGGCTCGCGCTGCGCAACAAGGAAGGCGCGATCATCCCGTTTTCTCAAGCGAGTTCGGCTCAGAGGATCAAGGTCGGGTTCGCGGTGATGATGAGCAAGAATCCGCGCCTGCGCGCCTGTCTCGTCCCGAGCGGGAACGACTTGGACCCGGACTCGATGTCGCAGCTCGCGAAGCTGGCGGCGCGGTTCGGGGTCCGTGTGTTCGTCGAGAGGTGGATGCCGGACGCGAGCGGGACGTCGATCGAGTTCCGGGAAGGCAAGGTCGTGTCGGAGACTCCGGCGGGGGGTGCGTCGTGATGGCGCTCGTGACGAGTGCTCATATCCTCCGCCGGGATGGACGTGCTCGCGCGACGCCGGCCACGAGGGGCCGGCGCAGCGTCGCCGATCCCGCCGATCGTCACGTTTCCGTGGAAGCATCCGTGGTTATGTTCGCGTTTGGGATGGCGCTCGGCGCGACGCTTCAGTCCCTCGCTCACTGGTGGGCGGAGTCGTGAACGGCTTCTTTCACGGCGAGAACTTCGTCGCTGGAGTCGCGTACTACTGGCAGGCGAAGGTCTATGAGTTCCCGTCGATGTGGGGCGTCCGCGACGGCAGGGTGTCGAGGCTCACGATCTGGCGGGCCAAGTACGGCGACGACTCCGGCGAACCGATCTTCTCGTGGGACCGCGGCGGTCACGACGAGATCGACGAGGCCGTGCTCGACGACATCCTGTTCACCGCCACGGGCGGCGCCGAGGGGAAGGTCCACGCGGCATGACGCGACCCTTGTTCGTCGGCGTGAAGTCGCGGGCCCCGAGCGTGCATCTGCTCCCGGAGACCGTCGCTCTCAACGGCCTTCGGGCAATCTGCGGGAAGCTGATCGACCGCCCTGGAATCGGCATGAGGCGCTTCGGCCTGCCGATGGACCGCCAGTGCCGCGCGTGCAAACGTGTCGCGCGGGCCGTGCGCGGTCGCGTCTCGTGGACGTGGAGCATCTCGCTATGACCCGTCCCGTCTCTCAGAGCGACCTGCCGTCATTCGACCAGTGCCCCGCTCTCTGGCATGCGACCCGCGTCCGCAAGCTCGACGCCGGGAACCGCTACTCGAGGATCGGGACGGCCTGTCACGTCGCGTGCGAGGCCGTGACGCGCGCCGTCCTCGGCGAGGACTCGCGCCCGCTCTACCTCGTCTCGCGCGCGGCGATCCTCGCGCACGTCGACGAGACGAACATCTGGCCCGACGAGGTGAACGAGGCGCTCGACATCATGGACGCGGCGACGGCCGACGGGAGCGCGATCTCGTTCTACGTCCCGGCGGGATGGACGGCGGAACCGGAGTGCGAGCTCTCGCTCGACGCCGAGTTCCGCCCGCTCCAACTCGACGGCGGCAAGCCGGTCGAGGATGGGAAGATCGTCGCGTACCGCGGCCGGCTCGACCGCCTTCAGTGGAACGAGGAGACGGGCGAGCTCGAGGTGTGGGACTGGAAGACGTCGCAAGATTGGATGAGCGGCGCCGACGTGCTCCTCGACGTCCAGGCCCGTTGGTACTCGATGCTCGCGCTCGCGTGGTTTCCGGCGGCGCACACGGTCACGTTCAAACGCGTCATGCTGCGTCTCGGCTACACGGCGTCGGCGAAGTTCGTCCGCGGCGAGCGCTGGCACGAGCGGATCATGGACCGGGCGAAGGTGCTCCTTCGGCAGACGAACCTCACGCTCGCCGCGCTGCCCCTGGCCGAGCACGGCGGATTCGTCATGCCCGAGCGCTTCGGCTCGTGGTGCGGCAACTGCCCGATCCGTTGGAAGTGCGGGGCGTGGGCGCAGGCGCGCGACGTCGGCCGACGCCCGGACACGGAGGCCCCGCGCGAGGAGCTCGCGCGATACCTCGGCGCGCTGAAGTCGGCGGAGGCGGAGCTCGACCAACACCTTCGCGAGGACGTCCTCGCGCGCGGCCCGATCGCTCTCGGCGACGGGACCTCGCTCGGCTTCTTCCCGAAGCGCTCGCTCGTCCTGCGCGGGACGCGCGAGGAGACGCTCTCGGAGCTGCGCGGCCTCGGTATGAATCCGACGATCGAGGCCGAGGTCTTTGTGCCGAGCGAGCGCAAGTTCCCGGGACTCGTGCGTGACGCGCTCGAGCGGATCGAGCCGAACCGAGGGATGCGGGACGCGGCGGCCGAGCGGTTGCTCGCCCCGGCGACGGGGTTCGACTTCAAGGTGAAGGAAACGGAGGACGCGTGAGCCACGGACAGAGCGACGCGCTTGACTTCAACGAGTTGCGGCGCGCGAACGAGGAGCGATTGCCGCACTTCAAGAACAACCTCGGACAGACGGCGCACACGGCGCCCGACGGTTCCGACTGGACGCTCCTCGAGTGGTCCGGCGCGATGTTCGGCGAAGCGGGGGAGGCCGCGGAGGCGTTCATTCGCTTCGTCGCCGCAGTGGGCAAGTCGTCGAACGTCACGAAGAAGTTCCGGCGCGGCGACTACTCGCTCGACGACGCGGAGCACGTCGAGCAACTGGCCGACGAGATCGCCGACACGATCATCTACGCCGACATCCTCGCGGCGCGCGCCGGGATCGACCTCGGCGAAGCGGTGCGGCGCAAGTGGAACAAGACAAGCGCGAAGATCGGGCATCCGGTGCGGCTGTGAAACGCAAGCGACGCCCGACTATCGCGAGGCCCCGCGAAGACCTTCCGAATCCGGAAGAGCTTCGAGTCGAGATCCGTCGGGCTCCCGGAGATCAAACCATGACGTCGCTCTCGTTCTCCGTTCTCGGAGTGGCTTGTCCGTACGTCCGCGTCGGCCCGATCAACCGGCACGGCAACGTCCACGAGGACACGAAGTACCGACACTGGAAAAGCCAAATCGAGGACGCCGCCCGCGGGGCGATCGAGCGCTCGGGGTGGAAGACGGCGAGAGGCGCCGTGCGCTGCGACGTGACGATCGTCCTGATACGGCGGCCGACGAAGAAGCCGCGCAAGTCGCCGGCCGCGCGGCCGATCGCGGCGAAGTCGATCGGCGACCTCGACAACCTCGCGAAGGGGGTTTTCGATGGTTGTCAACGTGCGGGCGTGTTCCGGAACGACTCTCAGGTCGTCTCCGCCGTCCTCGAGAAGCGCTGGCAGGCGCCGCGCGAGGACTTCGCGGGGGCGATCGTGCGCGTCGAGGTTCTCGAGTGACGCGGCACTTCGACGTCGGACCAGGCGCGCGCTGCGACATCGACGCGCTCGTTGATACGCGTCTCCTGGTCCAAGCGAACAGTGGCGGCGGGAAGTCGTGGCTCCTGCGCCGCATCCTCGAACAGACGTTCGGCAAGGTGCAACACCTCGTCATCGACCCGGAGGGCGAGTTCTCGACGCTGCGCGAGCGATTCGACTACGTCCTCGCGGCGAAGGCCGGCGGGGACACGGTCGCGGATCCGCGCAGCGCGAAACTCCTCGCCGAGCGGCTCCTCGAGCTGAAGGCGTCGGCGATCCTCGACATCTACGAACTGAAGGCGCACGATCGGGTCCGGTTCGTGCGGTCGTTCCTCGAGGCGCTCGTCGACGCGCCAAAGAAGCTCTGGCATCCCGTCCTCGTCGTCGTGGACGAGGCGCATGTGTTCTGCCCGCAGGTCGGCGAGGCCGAGTCGGCGGGCGCGGTCATCGACCTGGCGACGCGCGGCCGCAAGCGTGGGTTCGCGGCGCTCCTCGCGACGCAGCGTCTCTCGAAGCTCCACAAGGATGCGGCGGCCGAGTGCAACAACGTGCTCATCGGCAGGACCGGCCTCGACGTCGACATGAAGCGGGCGGCGGACACGCTCGGACTCGTCGGGCGCGAGGAGATGCACGCGCTGCGGGAGCTGAAGCCGGGCGAGTTCCACGCGTTCGGTCCGGCGTTCGATCCTCTCGTGCGTCACGTCGTCGTGGGCCCCGTGACGACGTCGCATCCCAAGGCCGGGTCGCGGATCGCGTTCACGGCGCCGCCGCCGACGGACAAGGTGCGTGCGCTCCTGCCGCAACTCGCCGACCTGCCGGCCGAGGCCGAGGCGAAGGTGAAGACGGAGGCGGAGCTGCGCGCCGAGATCGCGACGCTGCGGCGCGAGGTCATCCGATTGTCGGACGCGAGGCCGGAGGCGAGGATCGAGCGCGTCGAGGTCCCGACCATCGTCGGTCACCACGTCACGGAGTTGGTCGGACTGCTCGGCGACGTCGCCGGCGCGGGCGAGAAGATTCAAGGCTTCGCGCAGCGCGTCCTCGACGAGATCGCGAAGGCGCAGCGGTCCATGCCGACTATCGCGGAGCGAGTTCCTTTCAAGGTCCCGGAGCGGGGCGCGATCGCGACGACGGTCCCGTCCGCGCCGCTGCTCGCGCCGCGGACGGCCGGCGAGCGGCGTGCGGCGAAGCGCAACGCCGAGCGCGACGCGTCCGAGCTCTCCGGCCCCGAGCAACGCATCCTCGACTCGCTCGCGTGGTTTCAGTCGATCGGCGTCGGTGAAGTCGAGAACGCCGCGGCCGCGTTCGGGTCCGGCTACACGGTGAACGGCTCTTACTTCAACAATCGCGCGAAGCTGAAGGCGCGCGGCCTCGTCGAGTACCTCGCCGGAGACAAGCTGCGACTGACCGACGAAGGGATCGCGGCGGCGAACGTGCCTGAGAGGCCCGCCACGAACAAGGAGCTCCACGAGCGCGTCCTGTCGCGGCTCGACGGGCCTGGGAGGCGCGTGCTGACGCCGCTCCTCGAGCAATGGCCCGACGTCGTCGCGAACGACCAACTCGCCGAGGCGGCCGGCTACACGCTCAACGGGAGCTACTTCAACGCGCGGGGGAGACTGAAGTCATGCGGGTTGATCGAGTACGTCGGGGGCAACGTGCGGGCGCGAGACATCCTGTTTCCAGAATCGCGTTGACGGGGCGCGGCGCCGAGGCGTAGGTTGGCGGACGCTAGATCAAGAATGAACACTACACCCTCATCGAAGTCCGTCGCAGGTAGGCGCGAAAGTGGCGCGTCCGCGCGTCCTCTTGGTCTAGCAACCTGCGTCGCCGGCGGCGGACATCGAGAAGGGTCGCGTTGATGCTCAAGTTCCGCAACTGGGCGAAGTGGCAGTTGAACTGGCGGAACGAGAAGTCGGGATCCGCGGCGCGGATGCGGAAGTTGCGGGCGAAGGCGAAAGGACTCAACGTCGAGGACGACGACGAGTCCGCCACACGCAGGTCGTTCACGATGACCTTCGTCGTCGTCGCCAACGCGCTCGACTCCGACTTCTATCGATTCGCCGAGGCGGTCGGCGGCGTCGGAGCGGAGACGTACCTCGTGCGCTCCCTCCAGTACGCGGGACTGCATTCCGCGGCGGAGGGGATCATCGCCGTTCCGCGCCGCCTGTTCGGGCGGATCGTGCTCACGCGACCATGGGACCTCGTCGACGACGAACTCGGCGGCGTCGTGTTCGACGCGCTCATTCGGTTCGGTATCTGTGTCCCGATTGAGCCCACGTCACCTGTGACGTCACCGCGTGCGTCACCTGTGACAAACAGCGTGACGTCACCGCGTGCGTCACCTGTGCGTGACTCTAGGCCGGCCTTGCCTTGTCTTGTCCAGTCCAGTCCAGACACCCCAGCCGTTCCGGACGTGACGCCGTCGGTGACGGCGAACGGCCACGACGGGGGGGATTCGCCTTCGGCTCCTCCGGCCGAGCGAAACGGCCACGGACCAGAGCCGCTCTCACCAGACGACCTCGGCGTGTTCGAGATGCTCTGGCGCCGCCGCGAGAAGCTCCTCAACGCCGACGCCACCGAGTGCGAGCGCTTGGTCGTCGGACTGCGCGAGAAGTCGCCGGACGCCGACGCGATCCGCGCCTTCGTCGAACGGCTGACGCCGTCGAACGTGGACGAGGTGACGAAGGTCCGCCGTGCCTTCCGGATGGCCGCGAATGGACGGAGGCCGCGCAAGTGAGCGACTTCGCAGCGCCTCCCGACCGCGACGACTCGAGCGTTCACAAGAAACCAGCGCCGTGGGTTCCGCGCGCCGACAAGTGGGCCGAGAAGGCGATCCCGCTCCCGGCGTGGGCGAAGACGTTCGCGCGAACCGGAAAGATGCCGCCCGAGAACGAACGCGTATCAAACGAGTCCGGGAACACGGCCGACGAGGACGCGCAGGTCGACGCGGACAAGGCGTATTCCGACCGCTGGCGAGGGACCGTCCGCGAGATGACTCGTTTGAAGGCGGAGGCCGCGCAAATCATCATTCAACAGAAAGCGACGCCGGAGTCGCCGCTCGCCAGGGCCGCGGCGCAACGCGGGTTCGACGTCGACGAGGAGTGGGCCCGACTGCGCAAGGATCGCGACCGCGGGGCGCCGCTCGTGCTTCGCGCGTTCCCGATGCTCACTCCCGACGCCGTCGCCGGACGGGCGCTCGCCGCGGCGGAGCGCGACCGAGAACGAAGTCCTCTCTTCGCGCCGCGGCAGGACGTCGGGTTCGACGACATCGAGCTGTGATGATCGGAGGAACCACATGAGCGATCCCAAGACGCCCACGGAGCGCTTCCTCACGCGAAAGATCGCCGACGCCGTGGACCCCGCCGGCGTGATCCCCCGCGCAGTCCTCGCCGACGCGCTGCGCTGCCGCGCCGTCCAGCGCGGGACCGGGAGGCGATGCACTCTCGACGCGCCGCACCTGGGCCGCCGACACGAGCCGGAGGAGTCCGACCTCGACGACGCGAGCGACGACGAACTCGAACGCCAGGCGCGGGCCGACGACGAGTTCCGAGGCGCGTCGTGAGACGCGGCACGCGGGCGCTCGTCGGCATCACCATTGCGGCATGGCTAACGGGTTGCGTACAACCTGAGCCTGAGCTAGCCTCCTCGCAAAAGCGAGGTGCGGTGTGGGCAAGGCGCTCCGAATCGGCGGATCGGTCATGGGTGGGATCGTGGTCGTCTCGACGCTCGCGGCCAACCTCGCGACGTTCGAGACGCAGCATCCGAGCGCGCTCAAGTCGGCGGCGCTTTGGTGGCGCGACGCATGCCTACCCGGTTGACTACGGTGCGGCTCGCGCAGTAGCTTCCGGCCTTCAGCCCGAACGGGCGGGAGGCTCGGATGACCGCGCGGGAGTTCCTCTACGGCCTCGGCGGTGGCGTCGTGGGTAGCGGCCTTGCCGCCTTCTTCACGACGTGGTGGCCGGCGATCGGGGCGGCGTGCTTCGTTATCGGATGGCTCGTTGGCACGCCTCGGTTCGCCCGCTGGGTCAAGCGCGAGAGGAAGTCGAGTCCGTTCGACGTGCAGCTACGCGAACTCGTCGCTCGCAACTCCGGCGGCAACATTGAATTGACCGGAGACGGCGGGACGCTCGACTGCTCGGTCGGGTTTCTCAACGAGTTCCCTGACACGGCGACGATCACGCTCACCGCTGGCTCGCTGGCTGGCATCGGTACGTCCGGGCAGATGACGATCGCTGCGGTGCATGACGAGTTCGATCTTCCGCCCAGGGGCCGACGACTGACGGCGGAAGCGGAGGTCTGGAAGCGCCTCCGGTTCACGCTTACCGGGACTCAGGCGGACGCCGTGAGGGCCGCCCTCGGCATCGCGCGGGGAGAGGCGGCCACGCGCCAGGGAACGTGGAGCCTGTTCCCCGCGGGGACACTCCGCCACTCCTCTGCAATCGTGCCGTGGGAACGCGGCCAGACCGTGCTGTTCACCGTCCGGGAGATTCCGCAATGACCGCGCGCCAGCCGTTCCCCCGCAACGTCCGCGAGTTCCACGCGATGTTCCCCGACGAGCGCGCGTGCTTCGAGTACGTCGTCGCCTCGCGCTGGCCGGGCGGTTCCTTCTCGTGCCCGAAATGCGGCAACGGCGACGCCTACAAGCGCAAGGGATCGCTCGTTCTGGAGTGTACGAAGTGCCGGGCGCTGACGTCCGCGACGGCCGGGACGGCGATGCACCGCTCGAAGATGCCGCTCTCCGCGTGGCTGTTGACGGCGTGGCTTCTCGTGACGGACAAGCGCGGGATCTCCAGCGTCCAACTCGCCGATCAGCTCGGCACGCGGCAGGAGACCGCGTACATGATGCTTCAGAAGCTCCGGGCCGCGATGGTCGCCCCTGATCGGACGCTCCTCGCGGGCGTCGTCGAGGTGGACGAGTCCTTCATCACGACGATCCCGGACAAGCCGCTCGTCGCCGGGGCTGTAGAAGTGCGGGGCGACGGGAGGAAGACGTGGCTCGGCCGCATCCGCCTCCGGCGGATCCACTCCCGCGAGGCCGAGGAGCTCCTGCGCTTCGTCATCGAGAACGTGGACGAGTCCTCGACGATCGTCACCGACGCGCACGCCAGCTACGGCGACCTGCCGCTCGCGGGCTACCGGCGCAAGGTGGAGTCCACGGCGCGCGGGCTCCCACAGTCGGACGTCCTGCGGCACTACCACCTCGCCATCAGCAACCTCAAGACGTACCTCGCCGGGACGTACCACGGAGCGGTCGGGGCGAAGCACATCCAGGCGTATCTGAACGAGTACGCCTTCCGCTTCAACCGGAGGAACAACCTGCCCGCGGCGTTCCAACGGCTGCTCGGCATCGCGTCCGAGGTCGAGGGGCCGGAGTACGACGAGATTTACGCAGCCGAGACTTCGGCCGAGGCGTGGGTGCATCCGAACCCGAAGCGGATCGAGGAGCGCATTCCGCTGCTGGCCGCGCACAACCGGAGGAGAGGGCGATGACCGGACGTTGTAGCCAACCCGTTAGCCATGGTTGCGTCGGCTGCCGTTCGCAGGGCGGCGAGTGCTACTGCGAGGAGGCATGACGAAGAAACGCCGCTACGCGAACTCGCGCAGGAAGAAGCCGATCCTCGTCGTGCGTTCGCGCTGCGGGAAGGACTTCGACGGCGATCCGCTCGTCGTCGCTCGACTGCGGCGCGAGCACGAGGCGAGGTGCGCGGCGTGTATCGCGAACCGAAGCAACCCGGAGGAAGAGTAGCCATGCCGCCGCGGCCTGGGATGTTGCACGAGGCGCTCGCTGCGCACTGGCGATCGACGCTCGGAACCGAGTTCCCGCTGACGCGCGAGCAAGTCGGCGAGATCATCACGCGCAACGGGAACGTGCTCCGCGACGCCGTCGCCAATCCCGCCGCGACGCCCGACGACGTGATCGCGCGCCTGGGGACCGAGATCGCGCTGTCGGTCGTCACCGCGTTCTCGCTGGCGACGCTCGAGCCGATCTGGAAGGACCGCGACCCCGAGTTCCGCGGCAAGTGCGGGACGTTCATCCTCTCGGCGGCGCAAGTCGGCGACGCGGTAGCCAAGGAGTTCCACTCGTGAGCCGCGGGAAGGACCTCGTCTACGACGCGATCGGCTCCGTCTACTGCCAGGAGCACGACATGGACGAGGCGCGCGATCTGCTCACGCTGCTCGCTTCCTACGGCCTCGATCGAGTCCGCGGCGAACTCGAGGACCTGGCGGGACACTACCCCGGACTCGCCGAGATCAACGACGCGATCGCCGCGTACGAGAAGGCGTCGGGGATGACGTACGGCGCGACGTGAGCTACCCCAAGTCCGTCATCGCGACCGGGATCGCGTTCGCCATCGCGTGCGCAGGACTCGGACTGCTCGATGCGGCGCCATGTCGCTCTCTCGCGTCCAGGCGCCGCGGCCGACGAGCGAGGCGTCGCCGTCGAAGCTCCGCAAGAAGAGCTCGCCGGCGGCCGACTTCGCCCGAGCCTGCCGGACTCCCCCCGTCGGGAGGCTGAATCGCCGTGGTTTCGGAGACTCGCCCCTTTCCCGAACTCGAATTCCGTAGCCGTAAGTCGTTGCAGGACAACTAGTTACGGACGATCGACGAAAAGGAGTCTCTTTTTTGGATTGACTGTCGGAGGTGGAGGGTAGGCTTTCCCCGTCGGCATCGGGAATAGGCTCGAAGCCGCAGAGGAGACTCTCAAGTCATGGCGCACAACATCACGGACTCGGACTCGATCGTCACGGCGCGCGGCATCCGCCCGTGGCACGGACTCGGCAAGACGTTGGACGGAATCCTCACTCCCGCGCAGGCGATCGACGCCGCGCAGCTCGCTTGGACGGTGTCGCTGCAAAGGCTCGTCATCGAGCATCCGGACTTCCGGGCGCTGCCCGTCTCGTCCTACGCCGTCGTCCGGATGGACACGGCGACCGTCCTCGGCGTCGTCGGCGAGCGCTTCACTCCCGTCCAGAACGCCGACCTGGCGTCCATCCTCGACGCCGTCGTCGAGAACGGCGCGCGGATCGACACGGCCGGGTCGCTCCTCGGCGGGCGCATCGTGTGGTTCGCGGCGGCGCTCGGCGACTACGAAGCCGCAGGCGAGCGTCATCGCGACTTCCTCGTGATCTCGCACGGCCACGACGGCACGCGCGCCGTGACGATCCGCCGCACGTCCGTCCGCGTCGTCTGCTGGAATACCCTCACGGCGTCCGACCGCTCCCCCGGCGCGTACTTCAGCGTCCGTCACACGGAGTCGGCCGAGTCGCGGATCGGCGTCATCGGCAAGTTGATCGCGGCCGGCGACGAGACGCGCTCGAAGTTCCAGGAGACGGCCGCCCGCATGGCGAAGTGGCGTCTCACGGAGGCCGAGCAAGTGGACTTCATCCTCCGCTCGCTCTCTCTCGATCCGGCCGCCGAGGTGTCGTCGATCAAGAGGAAGATCGAGGCCGCGAAGGCCGCGCTCGCCTGGGAGCGCGCCAACGCCGCGGGCGATCCGTCCTCGCTCTGGATCGCCGCGCAGGGAGTCACGCACTACCTCTCGCACGAGACGGCGAGCAAGGGAAGCAAGACGGTCGCCGGCCAGGAGCGCCGCCTCGCGTCGCTCATCGAGGGGGAGCGCGCCTCGATCGCCCGCGACGCGTTCGCCTCGGCCGCCTCGCTCGTCGGAGCGGGGGCCTAACTTCGGAACGCACGGCCGCGCGGGGCGACTCGCGCGGCCGTCCTCCGGAGAAACCGCCATGACGAAACGAACGCTTTGGCTCACGGTCGCAGGACGCGACGGCGACATCGTCGAGCGGCCGTACATCCTCGGCCCGTTCGCGACGGAGCGCGCGCGGACGCGCGAGGCGCGCGCCGAGTATGCGCGGCTCGAGGAATGGGCGGAGTCGGACGCCGAAGCCGAGGAAGCCGGCGAGAGTCGGTGGGGCGAGTCGAGCATTTACCGACTCGACGTGACCGACGGCGTTCCCTCCGTCGCGTTCGAGCCGGTCCGCGCGCCGCGACGCCCGCGCGAGGCGGCTACGGTGCGGCCGTGAAGTCGCCGCGCTGCCGCTGGACCGGGAACGGTCGATACCGCCCCGTGCGCTGCAACCTCGCCGCGTCGCGCGTCATCTTCGGACCGCGCGGCGCGGCCGTGCGCTGCTCGATGCACGCGTCCGTCGCGACCGAGCTCCTCGCGCGCGGCGGACTGAAGCACGCGACGTGCGCGCTGCCCAAACTGACGGTGACGGCGTGACGTCCGACGACGAGCCGCCCGAGCGCGGGCCGCCGCCCATGACGGCGTGCCGCTACTGCGGCGCGGAGATCGCGGGAACGGTCGACGACTGCGGCGCGTGCCGCCTGGTCGGCGACGACCTCGCCGACTACATCCGACGAAGCAACCCACGAACGGAGAATCGACGATGAGCCGGATAGACGAGTCCTCCCGTGCCCATATTCATCGCGTCCGCGAAGGCGCATTCGACGTCGCGACGGGCGTCTTCTACACGGCCGTCATCGTGGCCGGCGTCGTCGCGCTCGCGCTCCTGGTCGTGGCGACGCTCTACGAGGCCGGAGTCGCGGCTAGGATCTTGCGATGAGCCCGCGACGACTCGTCTCGGCTCGTTGCCATCCGTGCCGCGAGGGCGAGCACTCGGCGTGCGAAACCGAGTGGCTCTCCGGCGAGGGCGAGGTCCGCTGTAACTGCGCGTGCGGCCTGGTCGACTCCGTGAAGGGCGTCCGCTTCCTCTGTCCGTTCTGCCGCGAGGGCACGATGAACCCCGACGACCTCGACGCCGGCAACTGCACGAACTGCGGAGCGCCGCCGCTCGCCGTCGCCGGAGACGAGACGCGCGAGCCGGAGGAAGTCGAGGCGTCGGGGAAGGTGTTCGCCGTTTGTCTCGCGGCGTTCGTCATCCTCGGACTCGTGTACGGCCTGGTGGCGCTCTTCGGGCCAGGTGCGGCGGAGTTCCTCAAGTGACCCTGAGCGAATTCGTCCAGGCGCATCGAATCCGCGAACTTCAAGCGGGGCGAAGCGGATACCTCGTGGCCGAGCCGCTCGTCTGCGGCAACGGCGCGCGGCTCCTCGTCGACGCCGGCTCCCTTTGCCCGTTCTCGTTCCCGCTCGACGATGCCGGGCCGTGGTCGCAGTTCGAGGTGACGCTCATCGGAGCGACCGACGGCGCCGGACTGACGCACGCGATGCAGGCGGGCGACCTCGTCCGCTTCCTGGAGTCCGCCGGCTGGCCGGAGGCGCAGCTCGGCAAGCGTTGGAAGAAACGGACGCGGGCCGTCCCCGCGGGAAGGTAGACAAGAGAACCCATGACGAAACCGACGCCGCCGACGCCGCCTACGACGCCTACGACGCCGCCTACGCCGCCCGCAAACCGCTCATCGACGCGTCGTTCGACCTGCTCGACCGGCTGCTCGCCGTGAAGGAGTGAGGATGCTCCCCCCGATTCCCCCCGACGATCTCCTGCCGCCGTTCACCGAAACCGACTGGCGCTACGCGCGGGCCGTCGCGGAGCGCGGCGACACGTACCTGCATCTGCCGACGCTGCGCGCGCTGTGCTCGACGTCGCGCGAGTCGCCGACGTGGGCTGATCCGGTTCGCGACGTCGTCGAGTTCGGCGTCCGCCACGTCTGCACCACCTGGGCGTTCCTCGCGGCGCGGCCGCGCTCGCTCTTGTCCGTCGACATCGCCGACCCGCCGCCGCACGAACTCGCCGCGGCCGAGGCGTGCGCCGTCGAGGACGGGACCGACTTCCGGTTCGTGCGGGCGGACACGCTCGAGCTCCCGCCCGTCTCGTGCGATCTCCTCTTCATCGACACGAAGCACGCATACGCGCAGCTCCGCGCGGAACTCGCGAGGCACGCCGCCGGCGTGCGGCGGTTCATCGCCTTTCACGACACGATCTCGTTCGGGTTCGTCGGCGACGACGGCACGAAGCCGGGACTCCAGGACGCCGTCGAGGAGCTGATCGACGGGAAGATCGCCGGGACCGGCGAGTGGGGCCTTCGTTGGCATGACGAGCGCTGCTCCGGGCTCGCGATCGTCGAGAGGGTTGCATGAACGAGAACGAAACGGCGGGGCCGCGCACGCCCGCTCCCGACGTCGACACGGGACAAGGGGATTCGGTTCCTCGCGCGGCATCAAACGACGAAGCGCCGGCGAGCGGTCGGGGAGCGGGCGATCCTCGCCCGTCCGACGGCGAACCGGGTACGGCGGCGGGCGGCGCTACGGCGTCGCCCCCGCCCGACGACTACGCGGCGTTCCTCAAGTCGAAGGAGGTGCGCGCGCAGACGTTCGGGTTCGACGTCGCCGAGGACGCGATCAACCCGAAGCTGTTCCCGTTTCAGCGAAAGATCGTCCGATGGGCGCTGCGGCGGGGGCGAGCGGCCGTGTTCGCTGGCACGGGACTCGGGAAAACGGCGATCTCGCTGGAGTGGGCGCGTCACGTCGTGGCGTTCGCTAGAGCGTGGGACACGGAAGAAGGATGGGGCGACGACGCTCCCCGCGTCCTCGTCCTCGCCCCGCTCGCCGTCGCGCCGCAGACGGTCCGCGAGGGCGCGAAGTTCGGCATCACCGTGACGATCGTCCGCGAACAGGCCGACGTCGGCGGCGCCGGCGTCTACGTCACGAACTACGAGATGCTCGACAAGTTCGACCCGTCGCAGTTCGTCGGCGTCGTCCTCGACGAGTCCTCGATCCTCAAGAACTTCATGGGCAAGACGAAGCAGGCGCTCCTCGCCGCGTTCGCGGAAACCCCGTACCGGCTCGCCTGTACCGCGACGCCCGCTCCGAACGACCACCTGGAGCTCGGCAACCACGCGCAGTTCCTCGGCGTCATGGCGAGCAACGAGATGATCGCGCGCTGGTTCGTGAACGACCCGATGGAGGCGGGCAGCTACCGACTGAAGGGTCACGCCGCGGACGACTTCTGGCGCTGGGTTCATTCGTGGGCCGTCTCCTGCGAACGCCCGTCGGACCTCGGGTTCCCCGACGACGGCTACGTCCTGCCGCCGCTGCGCATGATCGAGCGCGTCGTCGCTGCCGACGCGACGACGGACGTCCCCGACGGTCACCTGTTCCGGACGGGGTCGCTCTCGGCGACGTCGCTTCACAAGGAGGCGCGGCTCACGACGGACGCGCGCGCCGCCGAAGTCGCGGCGATCGTCGGGGCCGAACCGAGGGAGCGTTGGCTCGTTCTCTGCAACACGGACTACGAGGCCGACGCGCTCATGGCCGTCATCCCCGGCGCCGTCGAGGTGCGCGGCTCGATGAAGCGCGAGGTGAAGGAGGAGCGGCTCGACGCGTTCGCCCGCGGCGAAATCCCGACGATGATCTCGAAGTGTCGGATCGCCGGATTCGGACTCAACTACCAAGTCTGCGCGCGAGTCGTCTTCGTCGGCCTCTCCTATTCGTACGAACAGCTCTATCAGGCGATCCGCCGCTGTTGGCGGTTCGGGCAGACGAGGCCCGTGGACGCGTACATCGTCCGGGCCGACACCGAGGGCCAGGTCCTCGCCGCGGTCCAGGAGAAGGCGGCGAAGCACGAGGAGATGAAGAAGGCCATGAACGACGCGATGCGCCGCGAGCAGCTCCGGAGCGAGGACTACGGCCTTGTCCGCACGCCGCCCGTCCTCTTCGCCGAGGGCGCGAGGTGGAAGCTCTGGCACGGCGACAACGTGGACGTCCTTCGCGCGAGCGCTGCGGGATCCGTGCACCTGTCGGTCACGTCGCCGCCGTTCTCGAACCTCTACATCTACTCCGACGCCGCCGAGGACATGGGCAACTCCGACGACGACGCGCAGTTCATGGAGCACTACAGGTTCACGATCCGCGAGCTCCATCGCGTCACGGTCCCGGGTCGGATCGCCGCCGTCCACTGCAAGGACCTGCCGCTCTACAAGGGGCGCGACGGGTCCGCCGGCCTGCGCGACTTCCCCGGCGCGATCATCCGGGCCTTCGAGGAGTGCGGCTGGACGTTTCACTCGCGGGTCACGATCTGGAAGTGCCCGGTGACCGAGATGCAGCGGACGAAGAACCACGGCCTGCTCTACAAGAACCTGCGCAGCGACTCGTCCGTCTCGCGGCAGGGGATGGCGGACTATCTCCTCGCGTTCCGCAAGTGGGACGGCATTCCGGACGCCGGGACGCAGTCGAGCGAGCCGGTGACGCACTCGCACGAGGACTTCCCGCTCGAACAGTGGCAGGCGTGGGCGTCGCCGGTGTGGATGGACGTCAACCAAATGCGCGTCCTCGACTACCGCGACGCGAAGGAGTCGAGCGACGAGCGCCACATCTGCCCGCTCCAGCTCGACGTCATCGAGCGGGCGATCATGCTCTGGAGCAACAAGGGCGATCTCGTCCTCGATCCGTTCAACGGGATCGGCTCGACGGGCGCCGAGGCGCTTCGGCTCGGCCGCCGCTACGTCGGGGCAGAGCTGAAGGAGTCGTACTGCCGCATGGCCGCGAAGGTGCTCGACGCGGCCGAGAAGGACGCGACGGCGCCGACCCTGTTCTCGGGCGTCGGAGGCCGCGTATGACGCCGCGCTGGACCTGGTCGAAGCGAGGCGGGCGACGCGTCGCGCACCGACTCGGTTGCTCGGCGACGCTCGGCGGCCCGCCGCGAACTCTGTGCGGTCATGACGCGTCCCCTGATTGGAACGACCAGGCGGAGAGTCCGGATGGCGTCGCGCGTTGTCGCGAGTGCTGCCGCATCGACGTCCGTCGCGCCGAGAAGGCCGCCGACGCCGAGATGGTGGGCGGGCCCGCATCGAAGTTCGGAGAGGTGTCGTGGTTGACGCTCGGGTCCGTCGAGAAGACGTTCGACGATCCGGGCGTCGGCCGCGCGTGCCGGATCGCCGCGCGGCGGTTCCTCGGCAGGAGCGCGACTCCGGACGACCAATTCGGCGTGACGAACGACGGAAAGCGCGTCGTCGGCGCGCGCAGCGGGAAGGCGAGGGTCCACGCATGACGACGCGTCGCCGTCTCCCGAACCGACGGGACTCGAACATCCTGAAGCTCGCGATCGTCGACGACGCCGGAGTGCGCCACAAGCTGTTCCTCGGCGTGTCGCTCTTCCCCGACGGGACGCCCGCCGAGGTGTGGATCGACTCGAGCAAGGACGGAACCACGCTGCGCGGCTTCATGGGCGACTTCTCGCGGGCCGTGTCGATCGCGTTCCAGCACGGCGCTCCGCTCGAGACGCTCGCGCACGCGTTCCGCGGGATCGAGTATCCGCCCAACGGCCGCGTCGAGGGGCACGCGACGATCCGGACCGCGACATCGGTCCCCGACCTCGTGTTTCAGGTGCTCGAGGCGCAAGAGCGCGGCCGTCGCGCGTTGGCGGCCGTCTGATGCCGTGGCCCCGCGGCGTGCCGACGACTTGGAACGAGCGGCTCCCCGACGACGCGCCGTGCCGCCTCGGGCACGTCAGGAACTTCTACAGGAAGGCGAACGGCGGCCGCGGCGAGTGCCGTGTCTGCCGACGGCGCCGAATGAAGAGGAAGCGCGTCGCTGCCGTGCTGCGCGAGCTGCGGGAGGCGTCGTGACGCCCTTCGACGTCGAGTCGATCATCGCCGCCGCGAACGCCCGCATGATGGGTCGCGGAGAGCATCTGTTCCCGTATCAGGAAGACGGCATCCGGTGGCTCTCGACGAAGCGGGTCGCGCTGCTGGCGGACAGTCCCGGCATCGGAAAAACTTGCCAGGCGATCGTCGCCGTGCCGCCGCGCGCGCCCGTCCTCGTCGCCTGCCCCCGCTCGGTAAAGTGGGCCTGGGCGAAGACGTTCCGGTTCCTGCGGCCCGAGTTCGCGGTGAAGATCGTCGAGTCGAAAGCGACGTGGCGCATGCCCAAGCCGGGACAGGTAGTCGTCTGCAACTACGAAACGCTGCCGCCGTCGCGCGAGGAATTGGACGAGTGCGTGCGCTCGATCGGCGATCGCGTGTCGATGACGCCGCCGCCCGGAAGGCCAATCGAGACGCAGGCCCGCGAGCTGTTCATCCGCCGCCTCGTCGAGGCGAAGGCCCCGCTCGCGGCGCCGGGAGAGTGGCGCGCGCTCAACCAACTCGTCCAAGCGAGGTGCGTGCTCTCGATCCCGTTCGACGGGACCGTCGCGATCGAGGACGAGGCGCATCGCGGGAAGAATCCGGAGGCGGCCGTCACGGGGCGACTGCGGCAACTGCGCGATCTCTTGCGCGAATCGAAGGACTGGCGGATCTGGCTCTTGACCGGGACGCCGATGGAGAACCGCCGCGACGAGATGTGGGAAGTCATGGAGAACGCGTTCCTCGGCTCGCTCATCTTCAAGTCGCAGAACGGGCAGGCCCGCGGTCAGTTCGACATCGACGGCCTCTTCCCCGGCCGCATCGCGACGAAGCTGCGCGAGTCGGGGCTCTTCCTGCGGCGCGAGCGCGACGACGTCCTGCCGGACCTGCCGAAGGAGATCGTCGAGCGCATCGAGGTTCCGCTCGATCCGGACACGCATCGCCTCGCCGACGCGATCGTGGACGGCCTGCGCGTGGCCGGCGTCGACATCCACACGGCCACGATCGAGTCGATCGAGACAGCCACGATGACGAAGATCCCGCGCGAGATGATGGCGCGGCTGCGTGCCCGGATCGCCGCGGCGAAGGTCCCCGTCATGCTCGATCTCGTCGAGGACCTCGAGGAGGAGGGCGTGCCCGTCGCCGTCTTCTCGGACCACGTCGCGGCGCTGCGGCTCCTCGCCACGCGAAAAGGATGGTGGAAGATCACGGGCGACGAGACCGACGCCGAGCGCCAAGCGGCGATCGACGGCGTGAGTTCTCCGGAGGGCCGCGGGATCGCCATGTCGATCCGCGCGTCGGGGACCGGCACGGACGGCGTGCAAAAACGCGTGTGGCGCGGCCTCTTCATCGACTGGCCGTGGAACCCTCAGAAACTACGGCAGGCGCGGGACCGCCTCATCCGGATCGGGCAGACGTCGAGCAAGGCCCTGTTCACGGACTTCGTCGCGGCGCACGTCCTCGAGCGCCGCGTGTCGGAACTCCTCGAGTCCAAGCAAAAGGAGTTCGACGAGACGGTGACGGCCGCGGCGACGCCGGGACGGCGCTCGTGACGTACCCGGCGGAACCGTTCGCAGGAGACTGCCCGCTGTGGTTCGATCCGACCCTCTTTGTGCAGCGTCGAGACGTCGAGGTGCAGTTTCGAGTCGATCAATCGTATTCGTTCGGCGGGCGCTCGTTCTCGTTCGACGGAGAGCGCTTCCACGCGAGGAATCCCCGGCCGGAGCCCCCGCAGGAATGACGCTCGGCGCAGCGCCGTTCATCACTCCATGATGAACCTGCTCGCCGCGACGTTCGAGCCTCTCTCCCTCGGAGGGCTCGTGCTGATCCTCTGCATCCTCGCGCTGATCGGCGCGTGCATGAACCGCTGGGGGAACGCACCGCTGATCCTCCTCTGCGTCGCCGTCATCATCGCGCTGTTCCGCTAGAGATTGGACACTGTCCGATCCCGACGCTAGAACGTCGCCCGTGTCGCCCGTCATCGGCTTCGGCGTCCCGATCCACGAGTCCGTGGAGGGCGCCACGTTCGCCGCTCTCGCGATGACGTGGGCCGCGTGGCGCGACATCGCTCCGGACGGCTGGAAGCTCCGGATCGCGCCGCCGCGCGGTTGCAGCGTCGTCGAGAACCGCAACGCCGCCGCCGCGGTGCTCCTGCGCGACGGATTCACGCTCGGCGACCGCGACGTGCCGGGCGGCGACGCCGCGCTCTCGCCGCTGTCCACGCGCCCCGCGGACGTCATCGTCTGGAACGACGCCGACTGCTGCGTCGAGCCGGAACAGTACGTCCGCCTCGTCGAGTCGCTCCTCGCCGCGCCAGGCGACGTCGCCGCGGTCGCGTACGCGTTCCCGATGCAGTCGGGCACGGAGCGGCCGCGCCCGAACGCCGGGCGATCCTCCGGACCGCTCGCGTTCAACGCGCCGGGCCCGGTCCAACTCGTCGAGGTGGACTGGTTCGGGTTCGGCGTCGTGGCGACGCGGGCCGAGGTCTACCGGGCGATGGACGAGGCCCGCTGGAAGCGCGCGGCGGCGGACATCCACGAACGCCTCGACTGGACGCCGGGCCCGTGGTTTCAGCACGTTTCCGGCAGGGGAGGCCGCGGCGAGGACATCGGATGGTGCCGCGACGTCCGCGCGCTCGGCTACAAGCTCATGGTCGACGTCGGAGTCGAGGGCGAGCACTGGTACAGGGCTCCGCACAAGCTGAGCGATTTCTACTCGCAGTTCCACAGGGAGGGTTGATCGACATGCTCAAGTATTTCGTCCTCGACGAGAAGACCGGCGAGACGCACGACGACTTCGCCGCGCGAGTCAACGCGGAGATCGACGCGCTTCGCGACGCGAACCTCGTCGTGAACTACACGCCGATCCCTGGCGGATCGCCCACGATCTACGCGCAGGTCGGCGCCGACGAGCCGATCGTCCAGAACGGGCAGCTCGTCGGCATGCGGTTCAAGGATCTCTCCACGGCCGAGGTGACGAAGAAGCTCGACGCTCGCAAGGCCGCGATGGCCCGCGGCCCGAGCGGAGTCATCACGCCGCACCGATGAGACGCATCGTCCTCGCGACCGCGACGTACCGGACTCTCGAGTTCGAGTACGTCCGCGGTCTGACCGATCTCCTCACGTTGACCGATCCGGCGATGAAGGAGAGGCTTCGCGCGCTCGACGTCGAGATCGTCCCGGCGTCGGCGCGCGGCTACGGGTCCGGCGTGAACTTCGGCGGGCTCCTCGTCGGCGCGATCGAGGCCGGAGCGGAGCTCGTGCTCACGATCGACTCGGACATCGCGTGGACGCCCGAGCACGTCGCAATGGCGATCGAGTCGCGCGACGCGCTGCTCTCGCCGAAGTTCGGCAAGTCCGAGGTCGTCGTCGGGGCCGTCTATCCGCAGAGCAAGAATCCGTCGCAGCAGATTCTCTGCGAGATACGCGACGGGGCCCGACTGCCGCAGCACGACGGAGCGCCGTCGCAGGAACTCGCCGAGCGGTTCCGCGTCGCGGACGAACTGCGCGGACCGGAGGGCGCGGGCGACGGCCGACGCTACGCGCGGGTATGGCTCCTGCCGACCGGGTTCGTGCTCTGGCCGACGTCCCCGTACCGTTTCTGCGCGGGGCAAGTCGAGGAGAGGATGTCGGCGACAAAACGGCAGTATTTCGACGCGACGATGAGCGAGATCGCGATGGCGGCCGGGGCCGAGCTCGTCGCGGACCTGGCGCTCGACGTCGGGCACATGAGCCTGGCGCCGGTCCGTAGTCGCGAGCGGCTCGCGGAGCTGGCGGCGATGGAGCGAGGAGGATTCTTCGATGGGCGACGCTAGGGAGCGAGGGACTCGGGAGGAGCGCGTGGCGGCCGCCCTGGCGCGCGAGGACGCGCGTCGCGCGGCGTGGGCCGACGACATGGTCGCCGACGCGGCGGCGCTTCTCGAGGCCGCAGGACGCTACGCGAAGGCATCCATGCCGAAGGACGCGCCGGAGGACGCCGTCGCGGGGTTGGCGCACGTTCTCGCGAGCCTCGCGGCGCAACGCGCCGTCGCCGACGACCTCGTCCAGGCGATCGCGGCGGAGGACCCGGAGGAGGACGAGGAGGAGCTCCTGCCCGATCCGCCGGCGAGGCCGGGCAAGCCGTTCTCACTCGTGAGTCCGCCCAAGCCGGAACCGAGCACGCTCCCATGAAGGACGAGATCCCCGACGGCGTCCCGGGCGACGGCCTGTCGTCGCTCGATCCGAACTTCGTCGTCGAGCCGACCAGGGAGGACTTCGAGGCGGTCGCGACGGCGCTGGCCCGCGCGGAGCACGCGCTCGTCGAGGCGGGGTTCGTTCTTGGCTCGTTCCCGCCCCCGTCGCTCGAGTGGGTCGCTCAACAGGCGTGGCAGCGCGCCGCGAATCGGACCTACCCTCCCGTGGGCGGCTACTTCACGGCCGCGAAGGCCCCGCGCTCCGCGATCTCCGAGAAGATGGACAAGTTCAACGAGGCGCTCCTCGGCGAGGCGAGCGACGAGGAAATCATGGGCCTCGCGAACGAGGTGCGTGCACGGATCCGCGAGCAACGCGAGGCCGACCGCTGGAAGTCGGGCGAGTAGCAGCTCCTCTCCGGCGCCGACCGCCGCCGCAATGTCGGGAGCCTGCCGCGCGTTTCTCCTTCGGCGCAATCCCGCGCCGTGGAGGTACATGATGGACACTCAGGCAGTCGTGAAGATCGTCGAGGCCCGCCGCGCCGAGCTCGACTTGATCGACGAAGTCGTCGGCACGTCGGAGACGACGCGCAAGTTCGCGGCCGCGAGGGAGACGGAGGCGGAGAAGGTCCGCGACGCGCTCCAGATGTTCTCGCTCTCGAACGCGGACGCGCCGCGCGAAGACATCGTCGGCGTCATCGAGAAGCGTCGCGCCGCGCTTCAGGCGGAGCTCGACGCCACGCCGGCCCCGAGCCCGATCTACTCGAAGCACGCGAAGCTCCAGGTCGAGATCGACACCTGCAACGAGCTGATCTCGCTCGTGCCGGTCGAGGAGCCCGCTCCGACGCCCGAGAAGACCGCCCGGAAGCGGTAGTCGCCTTCGATCGCCGCACGACGCGCCCCGCGGGGAAGGATCTCGCGGGGCGCGGTTACGTCGGGCTCGGAGGTGGCGATCCGCCGCCGCGCGTTCGGCCTTGGTCGAGCGGCGTCGCGATCATCCACGGGCCGTTCCACACGCCGGAGTCGAGTTCCTCGCACTTGGCGGCGGCGTTGCGCTTGACCGTCTTGCACGCTTCGATCGTGCGCGTCGCCGACGCCTCTGCGCGGGACGCGGCGTCGGACGCCTCGGCGCGGGCCTGTCGAAGCGCGGCGAAGAGCCGTGAGGGGTGGAAGAGCATCACGAGCCTCATTTCGTGCGATCTAGTAACTCGTTGACCCGTTCGAGGGCATGCGTGTTTTCCTCGTTCACGTCGATCGAGTGCGTGGCGATCGCGGCGGCGGCCTTCTCACGCTCGAGGCCGGTGGTGATGATGTATTGCACGAGCTTGTAGACGACTCCAGCCTGCGCGAGAACCGTCGCGACGAGTCCGCCGATGACCCACCCGACGAACGGGTCGACGCCGGGAGGAGGGTCGACGCCGAGCGTCGGCACTTCGCTACTCGACGGGCGGAACGACCGCCTGCGTCTCGATCTCGTGCGCTCTCGTGAGGGACGAGTCGACGGCGAGGCGCAGCGTCGCGAACGCCCCCGAGTCCGGCAACTGGTTCACCTGCCCGACCATCCACTTGAACGCCTGCGGCGTGAGGTGGATCGTGTAGCCGCCGCCCGGCGCGGCGTCCTCGAACTCGTCGCAGTCCTGCGGCCACGTCGGCTCGGTCACGTCGCGCGCCGTGGTGAGCCGCACGAACGCCGCCTTGCTGGCGTAGAAGGGCTCGCGGATCGCGTTGAGGACCTCGACGGCGTGCCGCCGGCACTCGTTGTTCGCGCACTCGGCGCGCGAGACGGCGTTGAAGGCGACGATGATCCCGTAGCGCGTCGCGTTCCATTCGGTCAACGTCACGCGCGGGGACGCAGTGTTCGGCTTGCTCATCGAGTTGTCACCTCGTCGGGCCTGTCGCGCGCGGCGAGCAGGCCGAATGCCCTCGTGATCGTCTTGACCGGGCGATCGGGAGAACGACCGTCGTTCACGTCGTCGCCGAGGTACTCGTTGACGAACACGCACTCGGGATGCGCGCACGGTCCGCCGTGAAGCGGGGTGCGCGCGAGGGGCGGGAGCGTCTGGTCCCAGCCGCAGAAATCCTCGGAACTCACTCCGCCGCTCCGGCCGCGAGCACCCGCGTGAAGAGGACGGCGACGTCCTCGATCGTCTTCGCCGCCTTGAGTTCCTTCGCGGCCTCGGCGAGATCGTAGGCCGGGGCCTGCCCGAGTTCGCCGACCGCGCGGCGGAGCTCGACGGCGGTCCCGGCCGGAGCGCCGACGCCGTCCTGGAAATCGACCACGACGCTCGTCACGACGTTCTCGTGGATGGTGTCGGCGACGTGAGCCTTGCCGCTCGGCTCCTCGATGTTCACGCCCCACGTCACGCGCGCCTCGCGGGGCAGCTTCACGACGGCGGGCGGCTTCTCGTGGACGCCGAGAGTCGCCTTCGCGACGAACGGCGCCGGCTTGGCCGGAGGGGGTGCCACCTTGGGCTTCGGCGCGGCGGCTGTCTTGGGTTCTGCGGGCATGTGGGCCTCCTGGGGTGTTCAGAGTGTAGCGACCGCGGGCGGAGGAAGCGAGACGCTCAAGCGCAGGCCGCCATCATGGCCCCGCGCATCGGCGACGGCGACACGACCGGCTCCGTGAACACGGCACGGCAGCCGGTCGCGCGGCCGGTGAAGTTCCCCGGCGTCCCCGCCGGCGTCTGCGAGATGGAAACGAGATCCCCGTCGACGGTCGTCGCGAGCGTGTTCGTGGTGTCGTGGCCCTCGGTCGCGGCGTCGGCGATCTGCACCGTGAGCTTGTCCACGCCGTTGAGTCGCCACGCCCACGTCCACGACTTGCCGGTCCCCGGCGCGGTCGCCATCTTCGCCTGCGCGCTGTCGAACGTCCATCCCGCGGGAACCGGCGCCTGCGCCGGACTCTCGGTCGATGAGTACGCGTAGAGTCCGCCGAACCCAAAGTAGCGCGTCGCGGAGTTGCTCCCTCCGAAGACGGTGCCGCCCATGATCGGGCACTCGCCGTCGGTCGTCGGCTCGAAGAGCATCCCCCATCCCGCGTAGTCGGCCGAGACGGGGCCGCTCGTGTTCTTCAACTGGATCGTGACGACGTCGCCCGCGACGACGTCGACCGAGTGCGTCGCGTCCTCGCCGGAAGTCGTCGCCCCGGTGAGCGCGATCTCGAGCCCCGACGGCGCGCCGTTGACCCAAATCTGCCACGTTCGCGTGCCCGAGCCCGGAGCGCCGCCGATCCACAACTTCCAATTGCTGATCCGACCCGCTACGCGGATGACTGAGTCGTTGTTCATGTCGCCGCCGTCGGCCTCGTCGCCCGTGCTCTGGACGTTGTAGAAGACCCCGCCCGCGCCGCCGTAGTCGGAGATTCCGGCGTTGCCGATCCCGCCCAGGATCATCGACGTGTTCGCCGCGGCGTCCGCCTCGATGCTGGCGCCCATGAAGGCGGTCGCCGGCGTTCCAGAGGGCGTCACCCGGTAGCAGACGTAGTCGTCCTCGGCGATCGCGGCCGTGTTCACGAAGTCGGAGCCCGTCGTCGCGGCGTCCGCGACGACGACTTGGATTCCGGTGGCGACGCCGTTCTTGAGCACGTCGACCGTCCACGATTTGCCCGCTCCCGGAGCCGCGGTGAAGCGCACCGACAGTCGTTTCAGCGTGAAGGCGCACGGGGCGGGAGTCGCCACGAACTGCGGCTGTTCGAGCCAGTGCTCCGTCTCCGTCGCCGACAGGCCGTTGTATCGAACCGCCGCCGGGTCGGGGCCGTGGAGACTCGCTCCGTCCGACCAAATCAGAAGCAACGTCCGCATGCTCGGCCGCTCCTCCTGTTCCGTCAGAAGCCCCCGACCATCATGGACGACTGTTTCGCCGAGAACGTGGACGCCGGCGCCTTGTAGGAACGCCGGGAGGCGCCGCGGCGGAAGAGATCGAACCGTCCGCGGGGATCGTACATCGACTGCATTTCCGCGGCCGACGCTGCGCGCCCGAAAATCACGCGCGCGTCGGTGATGACGCCGGGGAAGTAGAGGAGAACTCCCGCGATGTCGAAGCCGCCGACGAGGAGGTTCTTCGCCGTCGTCACGGGGCCGGTCGCGTCCGTGGCCGTCTGCACGGGCTGCCCGTTGGCGTAGATCGTCCACGTCGTCCCGTCGTACGTGCCGCCGAGGAGGTAGTAGTTCCCGACGGCCAGAGCGGACCCGTACTGCCAAACCGCGCCGTGGACCGCGCCGTCGTACGAAACGAAGACGAGCGACTGCACGAGCCCCGTCGACGCGTCGTTCTGAAAGTTGAACTGAAAGCCGGTGTTCGTGTTGTCGTACCCCTTCACGATGATGGGGTAGTAGAGCCCAGGCGACGTCGGCAGGAGATCCGGCCGGACCCAGGCCGCCACGGTGCAACGCCCGACGAGTTGAACCGACGGGTTGTTCCCGCAGTCGATGTACTGGCTCGTCCCGTTGTAGAGGAGCCCGCGCCCGTACGGCGTCACGACGCGCGTCGGGGCGCCGACGAGCGTCGCGTCGTTCCCGTAGCCGCTCCTGTCTCGCGCCACGGCGCCGCCCGTCTCCGCGGTCGGCCACCATCCGGTCAGGTTGCGCGCCTGCTGCGACCCGCGATTCAACGTGAACTCGCCGTCGAGGACGTAGCCGGGCGCGCGTCCGGGCACTACGTCACCGTCTCATAGCTCGGCATGACCGACACGGGCGCCGTCTGCGTCGCGTTGAGGTTGACGCCGGTGTTGTGGGCGACGAAGACGCCGAACTTGCGCGGCAGGACCCCGCCGAAGAGGGCCGCCACGCTGCCGCACTCGAAGGGGTACGCGAGGTCGCTCGTCGTGGCGACGACGTCGATCGTGGCGGCGAGCTTGGCGCCGGCGGCGAGCATCTGCGCGTTCGTCCACGTCTCGGCGGAGTCCGTCCCGTCCATGACGTCGGGCCAAGAGCCGTCCTTCTGTTCGGCGAACACGTAGACGTTGATCTGCGTGTTGGCGGTCGGCGTCGTGCCGACCTTGATCTTCCCGGCCAGCTTCACGTCGAGGTAGAGGTTCGACGTGTTGTCGTACGCCGTCGCCTCGGCGCCCGCGGTGAAGTCGGAAGACGTCGCGAGCGACGCCAGCGACGTGAACGTCAAGTCCGCGCTCGCCGGATAGCTCTTCTTCACGTCGGACATGGCTCAGGCCCTCGCCTTCTTCTTCGTGGGGATGGTCGGCGCATACCGATCGGCGTTCGCGCACGGGCCGCCGTCGGGCGTGCTCGGCAGGTAGCCGGTGCAGTTGCAGTCGAGAAACAGGCACGGTTGATTCTTGACGTGCATGTGCTCGTCGTGGCCGTGGCCGCACGGCCGCGGTGCGAGCGGCGCCGGGACGGGATGCGCGTGCTTCTTCATGCCGCCGCCATCATGCACCCGCGCGTGGCGACGGTCGTCGCGGGCGTCGTGCCGGGGAGAGGATCGAGTCCGAAGCCGCCGACGCGGAACCAGTTGACGAAGGCCGGCGCGGAGACGGCGTCGTTCCAGTCGCCGTCCTCGTTCGCGAGAGCGAGGTCCATGATGTCAGCGAGGGTAGCCGACGGGATGCCGAGCACGTCGATCCCGTACTGCTCCGTCGTGCGGCCGGGGTCCGGGTAGCTCGTGATCTCCGTGAACGTCGCGTCGCTCTCGCCGCTGTCGATGACCCACTGCGCGTTGCTGATGAAGCCGCCGCCCATGAAAAACCACTGCCCGGCGGGGTTCGTCGAGAAGTAGCGATTACCCTGAAACGTGAACTTGTTTATGTCCGTCGGCGCCGAAAACTCGACCACGGCGCCGAGCGTCGTCATTTGGACGGCGTTTCGGCGGAATACGATGTTCTGATACGTCGCCGCGGCCTGCGCGGTTTCTTGGAACCCGAGCTCCCACGCGCGGAAGATGCAGTCTTGGATGGTCACGTCGTAGACGTCCCGGTCGGGGTCGCCAGGGCCTGGGCCGAACGCCAGCGCACGAGGGCCGGTGCCGGTCGTGTTGTTCGTGACGAGCTCGTCCTCGATGAGTTGACTGAAACCGTTCGGGCAGATGGAAACCGAGATCGCGTGCCCTCGCGGCGCCGCGTCCACGTCGTCTCCGTCGCAGTAGACGTTCTGATGGACGTGACAGGAGTGCCCCGACACGAGGCCGATCGGGCAGCGCGGGAAGAAGTTCGCCCACGCGTCGTCGGCGCCGTCGCGAAGCTGCACGCCGGACGCCGCCGGCTTCGCGCTCGTCGTGCAGCGCAGGATGGTGCCGGGGCAGCCGACGATGTACATGGCTTGCGATAGCGTCGTCCGAACCGACCCCGACACCGACTCGTCCCACCCGCAGTGGTAGAGCGTGTTGTGAGTGATGAAGAGGTTCGTGATTCCGGCGATGAAGTAACCCTGGCAGTGGACGCCTGAGTCGTCGTACGTCTCGCTGCACGCGCACCCGATGATCCGCACGTCGTCGACCGCTCCGCCGAACGCCTGGATGTTGAGCCCGCGGTGCGCCATGCGGACGTTCTGGATGCAGAGGTCGTCGCCCTGGGCGAGGCGCGTGATGAATGGCGTTCCGGCGCCGGTGCCCGCGTTGTATTGCGAGTAGAGGTCCGCGATCATGATGTGGTCGAGCGGTACGGACCCGGTTTCGATCTCGAACGTCGTCCCCGTGAGGACGGGCCGCGCGCCGACGCCGTACGCGCCGAAGAGCAGCGGCTTGCCCTTCGCCTCGCCGCTTCTCGTGATCGAGATGATCGTCGTCTCGTTGAACACGTCGCCGCGCATGCACAGGATTTGGTCGGGCGTGTGGTCTCGGCCGGTGGACGCGAGGCGCGCCCACGCCTCGGCGATCGTAGCCAAGGGGTGCGCTTGATCGCCGACGTTCGCGTTGTTTCCGGTCGAGGACGAGACGTAGATGACGATCGCGCCGGCCTGGATCGCGGTCGACTCCCAGACGGGCTCGAAGATGCTCGCCGTCACGCCTTCCACCAGTCGGCGGGGTCGCTCGGCGGCTCCGTCGGGAGGATGACGGCCGCTGCGGACGCGGTGCCCGTCATCGGCGCGAACGTGAAGCCTCTGACAAGTCCCTTGCCCCCGCGCCCGCAGTGCGCCGGGCAACGGCACACGCCTCGTTCGACGACGTGGAACCACACCTCCATCACGCAGACCCCGCAGACGTCGCAGGCGAGACGCGAGAACGGAGAGGGGTCCGCGGCGCCCACGGCGTCAGTACCCTCGGACGAACGCGACCACGTCCCACAAGTCGTCCGTGGCGTGGTAGAGCGCCGTCAGGTAGTCGATTTTGTTGTTCGCCGTCGAAAGCGTCGCGCTGGTGATGTCGGTCCCGAACCGGAACTTGGTGCCAAACGTGATGGCGTTGCTCCCCGTCGAGGACTGCTGGAGACGCCAAGTGATCTTCTGCCCGTCGGTCGGGTTCGTCGGGTTCGCGAGTTGACGCGTGGCGCCGACGGCCGCGGTCAAGAGGCAGTAGAACATATTGCCGAGAGACGCGTCCGTCGCGATGGGCGAGGCGTCGGTGAGCGTGACGTACTTCGTGACGAGGAGCTTCCACGTCCCGACGCCGGTCGACGCGTTCGTCGCGGCAAGAATGCCGGCGGCGGAACGCTTGATCGCGACGTCGAGAGCCGACGCGCCGCCCGCGCCGAATTGGAGCTCCGCGCCCTTGAGGTTCGTGGTCGCGTTCGCGTCTGAAGCGGCGGCGAAGACGAGGGCCGCACTGGAGAGGTTGAGCGACACCCAACGCTTCGCGGAACTTCCGAGGTCGATCGCGGCGTCGGTCCCCGGCAAGAGCGTCGCGTTGATCGCGACGGACGCGAGGTTCGAGAGGGCCGTGTTCGCGGCGGCGTTCGCCGCCCAGGTGGGCACGCCGGCCGCCACGGTGAGGATCTGCCCCGAGCTTCCGATGGCGAGCTTCGACAGGACGTTGCTCGCGCTGGCGTACAGGATGTCGCCCGTGGTGTAGCTCGTGAGGCCCGTTCCGCCGCCGGTAGTTCCCGCGGTCGCCCACACGGGCACGCCGCCGGCCACTGTCAGGACTTGAGCCGTCGTGCCGATGCCCAGCTTCGAGAGCGTCGTCGCGCCAGAGGCGTAGATGAGGTCGCCCGTGGTGTACGTCGTCAGCCCCGTGCCGCCGCCCGCGACCGGGGACGTCGCCCACACGGGGACGCCGCCCGCGACGATGAGGGCCTGATTGGTCGAGCCGATCCCGAGCTTCGAGAGCGTCGTGGCCCCGCTGGCGTAGAGCGTGTCGCCGACGGTGTAGCTCGACTGTCCGGTCCCGCCCTGGCTCGCGGGGACCACGCCGCCGAGCGACGCGCCGATGAGGAACCACTTCGCCTCGGTCGAGCGGTACGCGAAGAGGAGCACGTCGACCGTGCCGCCTCCCGTCGTCGCGGCCGGGAGTCCGATCGAGAGCCCGTCGTACGCCGCGTTCCACGAGATCGTGTGGCTCGCCGCCGACAGGATCTCGAGGTACATCTTCTGCCCGTCGGTCGGCGTGCTCGGCGCCCCGAACGTGTGGCCGTCCGCCGCGATCGTGACGCGCACGACTCCCGCGATCTTCCACAAAGACGCGTCGACCGCGATCGTCGACGCGTCGGTCAGGTTGACGATGGTTCCCGACGGCGGAAGGTCCAGGCCGATGAGCGCGCGGAACGTCGGCGTCGCCGCGGCGCCCGACGTCGGGCCCGCGAACACGAGATTGGCCGTCTGCGTCGCGAGCGTCACGGCCAGCGTCCCCGCCCCGGTGATCGGGGAGCCGGAGACGGCGAGGAGCGCCGCGGGCACGGTCATCGCGACGGACGTCACCGTGCCCGATCCCGCGCCCGGCGTGGCCCACACGGGCACGCCGCCGGTGACGGTCAGCACTTGCCCCGAGGTCCCGATCGCGAGCTTCGAGAGCGCCGAAGAGCTCGACGCGTATAGGACGTCGCCGGTCGTGTAGGACGCGAAGCCGGTCCCGCCGCCGGCGACGCCGAGAGTGCCCCACGCGGGAAGTCCTGCGGCGACGAGGAGCGCCTGCCCGGTCGTGCCGATCGCGAGTCGGTCCCATAGCGGCGTCGCGTTGCCGAAGATCATGGCGCCCGCGACCGGGGCCTTCGCGACGGTGTCGTTCTGATTCCCGCCGACGCCGGAGAGGAGAGGTCCCGGCGTGAACCCGCCTCCGCCTCCGCCTCCGCCGCCGCCGCCGAACAGCTTCACGCTACGTCTCCTCGATCACGCCGAGAGTTCCGCTCGTCGGACTGACCGCGTAGACGACGCCGAGGTAGACGCCGACGCCTTCCTCGTAGAGAGAGATGCCCTGCCCGATCCCGCCCTTCAGGATGATCGGAGCCGAGCCGCCGGCGCCGGTAGTGAAGTAGAGGTAGATGTCCGTCGAGCCGAGGTTCTCGAACACGGCGTTGCGGCGGTTCGGGTTCGCGGCGAGAGCGACCGTCTCCGTGTTGCCGATCGCGACCTGCGTCTGCGTCGTGAGGAGGACGGAGCGGATCTGCGCCGCGCCGCCGGAGCCGGAGGGAAGCTGTCCGCTGCCCATTAGGCGCTCACTCCGTAGGAGTCGCGTCGCTCGCCCTGGAGGCGCCCGCGCACGACGGCCGTTCCCTCGACGGCGCCGCTCGGCAGTCCGACGAGCGCCGCCTGGAGCTGGACGTAGCCGCCCGGTTGGATGAAGAAGCGAAACGGCATGAGCGTGCCGTCGATGATTCCGCACCGCGCCTCGAGCGCCGGGATGAGGCCGTTGCGGTCGCCGCCCATCACGCGCTGGTTGCGCAGGACGCGCCACTGGACGAGCTGGAACGCGACGGGATCGTTCACGTCCTGCCCGATGAAGCGCAGGATCCCGTAGCTGCCGGGAGGCATCTGGTACACGGCCACGTCGGTCCAGACGGTCGCGGGCGCGGGGTACGTGAGCGTCGCCTCGGTGAGGATGTCGAACGGCTCGAGCGTCATGTCGAACGCTTCGAGCGCGGCGGGGTCTACGAGGCAGGCGTCGGCGTAGCCTCTACGCGCCGCGGCCAGCTTCGGGCCGGGATCGCATCCGGACACCGTGTCACGCCCCGGCCCTTCGGCGGTTCCATCCCATGAGGGCGAAGTAGATCGTGTTCGTCGTCGTGAGCGTGTTCGTGCAGGAGAATTGCATGTTCGAGAAGCTCGCTTGCGGCTGGCCGACGTTGCCGGTGCGCCAGGTGACGATCCACGGCCGCGGCGACCACGGGGCCTGAAAGCTGTTGCTCGTCGAGAACACGAACTCCGCAGGCATCGGGTTCGGCGTCAGCTTGTTCTGATTGCCGTTCCACGAGATGTCGACGAGGAAGCCGAGCGGCGCGCCCGCCGGCGTGGACGACGTGATCGCGGAGCTCGTCGCCTTCCAATCGTCGATCTCGATCTGGCAGTCGTTCGGGATCTGGAACGAGACGGACCCGACGCCGGAACCGGCGAGGACGAGCGGGTTGCCGCTCGAGGCGCCGCCCGCGCCCTGCCCGAGGAACGGCTGAAGCGCGAAGGGAATGTCGCCGTCGTCGACGCGGATCGCGGCCGGCGCGATGAACGCGGTGAGGACTCCGCGGACCCAGCGCTCGGCCGGGCTCATGGCGGCTTGCTGCGAACTCATCCGACACCTCTCG
>Ga0068859_100000733_pt1 | contig 33032 bp, 31 predicted proteins | sample KBSSwiS22_FD_66585 | JGI IMG/M metagenome (GOLD analysis project Ga0068859, IMG submission 66585) | Switchgrass rhizosphere microbial communities from Kellogg Biological Station, Michigan, USA - KBS Switchgrass S2-2 | ecosystem: Host-associated > Plants > Roots > Rhizosphere > Soil ...
TCATTCCCCACTGGAGAACATCGGCTGGCGGTTCAAACGAAGAGTCAGATTCAAGCCAAATAACGAATTCTTGTAATTCCTGATTCATCTGCGAGCACTCGGCGCAATGAGCTAAATGGCTGTCAATCATTGCCTTGGATTCTTCAGTTGAATGGCCATCCCTGTATACCATTAACTTTTCAGCGTTTACGTGTCTCATCCGTAATAGCTCCCCCTCGTCCGTTCGAGTCGACTCCTTGTCGGTGTCAGACATATTGAGGCCCTCTTATCCGTGAAAATACACAGAACTTTTTAACGCCTTTTTACTGAATACCCCTCTGTCGGAACACGGTTCGGAGCTTCTCCAGACATCGGGCGCGAGTCGGGCCGATGCTGGCGACAGGCATACTCATCATCTTTCCGATTTGTTCGTATGTTGGATTGGTCCTCTCGAAATAAAGAAGCTCAAGCAGACGGCGACACCGGTCAGGAAGCTTGTCCACAGCGCTGCGGATATTTTGTTGTTCCTGAGTTCTGATTTGAATGTCTTCGACATTCACTGTGACATCCGCGGGTTCTTCGAAATCCTCGTCATGGCTAGATTCGCGCATTCTTTGAGATCGCACGTGAATGCACTGTCTTGTGGTCGTCGTTATCAACCACGCACTCACCTTCGACTCATCCTTCAGGTCATGAAGATGCTCAATGAGCTTCAGGCAGACGGACTGAAACACATCCGACGCATCGGCTGTCGTGAAGTTAAATTTAACCGGAATAGAGTAGATGAGACGCCGGTAGCGAAGGATCAGAGCCTCCCACGCTTTGGAGTCACCCTTTAGACACAGGCCAACAAGTTCAGGGTCGCCGAGAACCTTGTAATTCTCGCCACTCACTAGCGAATCTTCCTGGACTTCCAGAATGAGTGGATACCGAAACCGAGGGTCAGTACAGACAAACCGGCGGCAGCGACGACTCCCCAGATACTCTCTGTTGTCTCAGGAAAGTTGCGATACTCTTTTACGGCGTAGTAACCGAACGCTACGGCGAAAATCAGTTGAAACGTGCCTGTAACTTCAAGCCAGAGCGCATGGAGGGACTTGAGGAAGGTGCGGAAAATCAATTTGAATTTGCCTGCCATGACAGCAGCAATAATCTTACTCGAAAGGCCATAAATTGAGAATTGACCGCATGAAACCGATATCAGTAGGATGGTCGGCAGGAGGCTCGCTTTGCAGATTGACGACAAGTTAAAGGGTTTGCTCAAAGAGCTTGGAGACGCGATCAACGGAGCGCTCTCTCAATCTGTTGAAATCAATGACGCAATCCAGAATGTCAGGAACGCCGGTTACGAGGTAGTGTTAGCGCTCGAAGCCACGATCGGATTTAACAAAAAGGGCAATGAGGAATCCGCGGCACCGGCGGATGAGGCTGCTCCGGACAAGGGAAAACTAAAGGTCACATCCCACGACCTCAAGTGGCTCCAGTCTCTGAAAATCAGCGTCGAAGGCCTGGACGATCGATAGAATTCCGAATCTCGTTCACGGCAGCCATTACTTCGTCCACTCCCACGGTTTCAATCGGATTTCCCCGAACATAGCGATCCAGAGGTCCTGTTGGTCTGAAATGCGTCGGAATGCCCACGCTGAAGATCGCGACAGTGGGCACTCCAAGCGCGGGTCCAAGATGCATGGGACCCGTGTCGTTGCTGACCAGAATGGATGCGCGGGAAACAAGTGCCGCAAGACGTGGGATGGTTAGTTCCGGAAAGACGAGGAAGTCGCCGAGACGGTCAAGCTTGCGGGCATTCCGACCAATAACGACCACAGGAGTGCCGTGGCTTCTCGCGATGTGCCGGGCCAGCTCAGCAAATCGATCCAGCGGCCAGATCCTTTCTGGCACGGGTGCGTCAACAAAGAGCACCGTGAAGGGAGCAGAAGGAACATTCTCGGCCGCCCATCGAAGCGCTTCCTCGGGAATAGCGAGAGCCGCCTGAGCATAAGCGCCGCTGTCCTGCGGAGCGACGCTGCGTGTCAGCCTCAGAAAAGATTCGGAAGCGTGAAGCGCCTTGTCTTCGATAACGGGCGGACGGTTGAAGCAAAAACCGAGAAACGACTGGTCGAAGCGTTTCAGCCCCCAGCGCGCGGGAGCTCCACTCCACCATGCAAGAAGGTTCGTCTCGCGAAAGCCGTGGTAATCAATGACAACATCAAAACCGCGACGACGCAGGTCCGACATAAGCCTCATGACGCCGGCGGCGGCCCGCCACGGTGGTCCGTGGCGCATTGCAACTCGATCCACCGGGATGATTTCGTCGATAGCAGGGCACAGCCCCGCAAGTGACGTCCAACGCGTATCGGTCAGCAGAGAAAGGTGACACCCGGGCAGTCGCGCCTTGAGCAAAGTCAGAGCGGGAAGCAGGAGCACGAGGTCCCCAAAGCGGCCCAGCCGAATTGCGAGGACCTTCACGGAATAATCAGTCGGCCGGATTCAGGGGAAGGAGGAGCAACCTGGAACATATCGCTCAACCAGTCGAGGTAACGGCGGCTTCTTGGTCGGCCACTGGAGTTGGCTGAAACCGCGAGAAAAAGAAAATCGAGGATCTCAACAACTTCAGACACACGCAATGCCCTCTGCTGCGGATCGGATGGCGACATCATGCTGTCAAAAATCGCCTTCAAGGTTCGGAAGACGGCAATTCTTGCAGGACCTTCCGGCAAGGACTCATAGTAGATCCCGCTGGACAGCGTCTTCATTGTGGCGCCCAACGCCCGATAGACTTCGAGGATGTCCGGATCGACCATCCAGGGCGACCGTTGTCGCTCCTCGGCGACCGCTCTTCCAAGGACCTCCAGTACAGGCCCATACTCCGACACGAAGTCCGGCCTGAAGGCTCTCGCCCGAGCGACGACCTCCGGGTCGAGCGGCCGGGTTTCGGATTCATAGGAACGGCCGGACTTGAGATAGACACACGAGCTGGGGCAGTCGATTTCCACTTCCCGCTTGGTCCCACAACACACCGCACAGATGGATGTCTGTTTGGCTGGACAGAATCGTTTGGCGGATCGCTCGGAGCAGAGAGGACAGCGCGCCATAAAGGGTGGAGTATACACCGGAAAAGCGAGTTTGACTTTGCCCTGAGGGCTCCGGATAATCGAAAGATTCTTGAGGGGATGGGGGGTGTATTGAGTGGCCGAAGTTCGCATTCAGGACGGTGAGTCCATAGAGAATGCGCTAAGGCGTTTCAAGCGGAAGGTTCAGCAGGAAGACATCATTAAAGAGGTGAAGAAGCATTCCTTCTATTTGAAGCCTGGAGAGAAGAAGCGCATCAAACAGGCTCTTGCCCGCAAGCGCAGCCGCAAGAAAGTCCGCCGAGTCGTAGAAGATTAGCTGGCCCGGGTCAGCTGGCATTGGTCATCTGGCCCGGCGCTCGCTACTGCAAGGATGTCACAGCCGAAACATCGATAATGTCCTCCACGGAGCAACCCCGTGAGAGATCGTTCGCCGGCTTTCGCAAACCCTGCAAAATCGGTCCTACCGCCCTGGCTCCCGCCAGCCTTTCCGTCAGCTTGTAAGCGATATTTCCCGAGTTCAAGTCCGGGAAGATTAATGTGTTTGCTCTTCCCCTAACGGCACTCTTCGGTGCTTTCGAATCCGCGATTTCGGGAACCAGCGCGGTGTCCGCCTGCAGTTCCCCATCGACCACAAGCTCTGGGGCACGCGCCTTGACGGTTGCGACTGCCTCTCGTATTCGGTCGAGCGACGGATGTTGAGCGCTCCCTTTCGTTGAAAAGGACAGGAACGCAACACAGGGCTCAGCTTCTAGGAAGGTTCGTGCATTTCGTGCGGCATCCAGGGCGATGTCCGCCAGCTGGGGCACAGTCGGAAAGGGGACTACAGCGCAGTCCGCAAAAATGAGGGCACGGTCAGCCAGCACCATTAAGAAGAAACTGGAAACAACGGAAGACTCCGGCCGCAGGCCAATGCAGTGGATTGCGGCTCTTACGGTATCGGCGGTCGTTGTCGCGGCGCCACCGACAAAACCATCTGCATCCCCAGAGCGAACCATCGCGGCCGCAAAATACATGGGGTCCTGCAGCCGATTCATGGCTTCAACTTCGGTAACACCCCGCGCCTTCCAGTCGGGCATGAGCAGGCCGGCGTAGTGTTCCTTTCGGTTCGCTGTTGGCTCGATAATTTCAATCCCTGAGGTCGGGACTCCAGCCTGTTCGGCGGCCAATGAAACAGCCTGAAGAGATCCGACAAGAACAGGCTTCCCCATGCCGGCATCGACAATGCGCCGTGCGGCCCGAAGAATTCGCGGGTCGCTTCCCTCCGGATAAACGATCTTTTTCGGTTTCTTTGCGGCACGCTCTCGAAAGCGGGCCAGCAGGTCGCTGGGCATGGGCGCTATTTTACGGAATGCACGCCGGAAGTACGGTCACGTTTCTTTTTGATCTCGATCCCATATCTCTTGATCTTCTGGTTGAGGGTCGAAAGAGGAATATGGAAACTGTCTGCCGCTTCGGTTTGACTCCAACCGCTGCGTTCGAGCATCTCAATGATAACCCTCTTCTCAATGGCGTCCATGATGTTGAACAGTGAACTCTCCTTCGGGAACGAGAACGATGACAATCCTGCGAACTTTGCTGATGGGGTGAGCACCGAATCGGGGAGCAACGAACGATCAATGGTGTCCGACTGCGAAAGCACTACACCTCGCTCGATCACGTTCTCGAGTTCGCGGACATTTCCGGGCCAATGGTAGTCCATCAGGGCTCTCAGGGCGTCCCCACTGATGCGATATTGAGGCTTCCCATTCTCATCACAGTATTTCCGAATGAAAAACTCTGCAATGAGCGGAATGTCCTCTCGTCTGTCGCGCAGCGGCGGAAGTTGTATATTGATAACGTTCAGCCGGTAGTAAAGGTCCTCCCGGAAACGCCCCTCTTCTACGAGCTCGCCAAGGTCCACATTGGTGGCGGCAATGATTCGGACATCCACCTTGATGGTTTCCACTCCACCCAGTCTCATGAACTCCCTTTCCTGGATGACGCGAAGCAGCTTCGCCTGGGTGTCGAGGCCAATAGTGCCGATTTCGTCGAAAAAGATTGTTCCCTGATCCGCAACCTCAAATAGGCCCTTCTTTGCAGCAATAGCGCTTGTGAAAGCGCCACGCACGTGTCCAAAAAGAGTGCTCTCGAGAAGATCGACCGGCATGCTGCCGCTATTGACGGCGATGAACGGTTTATCACCCCGGTTGCTCTTCAGATGAATCGCCTTCGCGATGAGTTCCTTTCCGGTGCCGCTTTCGCCCTGAATCAGAACGGTGCTTCGGCTGGGTGCAACCTGAGACACAAGGTCGAGCACCTGCAGGATCTTTTCACTCTTGCCTACGATGTTGCTGTATCCGTAGCGTTCGCGAAGCGCGCGGCGCAGATGCGCGTTCTCACTGGCAAGGCGTCGCTGCTTGATGGCATTCCCGACTATGACGAGCAGCTTGTCGTTGTCCCACGGCTTGGTCACGTAGTCGTAGCAACCCTCCTTGATAGCCGTGACCGCAGTCTCAACGCCGCCCATTGCCGTGATGATGACGACAGGAAGAGTCGGATCCACGCGTCGGACGTCTTTGTAGACGTCCATACCTGATTTTCCGGGCAACATCAGATCGAGGAGGACGAAATCGTAGAGATTCTCTTCAATCTTCAGCAATCCGTCTTCGCCGTTCTCGGCTGTATCGACGGACAATCCCTCAGAGACCAGCAGCATCTGGATGCTTTCACGGATCTCAGCATCATCATCAATAATGAGGACGCATCCCTTGCCCTTAGACATTTATTGCCTTTCTGGAAAGCGGAAAGTCGAGGCGGAAAGAGGTTCCTCGCCCAACATTGCTTTCAACGGAAATACTGCCACCATGCTCCTGAACGATCCCGTAACTGACAGACAATCCGAGCCCGGTACCCTTTCCGGCTGTTTTGGTTGTAAAAAAGGGATCGTAGATCTTCTTAATGTGTTCGCGACTGATGCCGCCACCTGAATCGGTAATAACAATTTCTATGCGCCCATCGACGATTGCCGTTCGAATGTCCAGGGTGCCGCCATCCGGCATCGCATCACGCGCGTTCAGGAAGAGATTCAGGAAAACCTGCTGCAGTTTTCCTGCATTCCCGGTTACAAGCGGCGCTTCGGCAAGCAGGTTGACGGTGACGCGGATTTGAGAAGTCTTCAACGGATGCTCAAGCAGAGACAACGTATCATTGATCACCTTGTGAACGTTTACCGATGCAAACTCCGTCGCGTTCATGCGCGAAAAGCTCAAAAGATTATTGACGATCTCGGACGCGCGGAATGTCTGTGCCGTAATCTTTTCCAGAAGCTTGTAACCCGCATCGTCGGGAGGAATCTGCTTACGCAACATTTGGGAATAGCTGGAGATTACGGCCAGCGGTGTGTTGACCTCGTGAGCAACTCCCGCGGCGAGCAAGCCGATGGATGTCAGTTTCTCGTTCTGAATCAGCTGGTCTTCAAGACGAATGCGGGCGGTAATGTCATCGATCATAATGAGGCGCCCTCTTGCCGCACCGGTCTTGTCCAGCAACGGCGTGAGCGAAAGATTGACGGTAAGACCATTCCACCGCTGCTTATACAGGTGCCGATGCTCAGACAGACGCTGAAGAAAATCCTCGGGAATTGCTTCGTCGATGGGTTTGCCGAGTGCAGCATCCCGATTCAATCCGGTCATGTCTTCGAGGGCTTTGTTCCATCCCACCACGCGCCCATTAACGTCCTCCACCACAACGCCAACGTTGATGGATTCGATGATGTTTTCGCTGAAATCCTTCAACTCGTGATACTCGGAGGCTCGCTGTTCGAGAGACTTGTAGAGCCGGGAGTTTTCCAGAGCGATACCCACGTAGTCTGACATTGCCTCGAGCAACTCGAGGTCTTCGCTGTTAAGGTAATCGCCTTTTTGCGTCTGTCCGAAAGCGATGTAAGCAATCACGCGGTTCTTCACGCGACAGGGAATGAAATAGTTGAAGCCGAGAATTGCCTCTTCGAAGAACAGGTATGGTTGATCAGTCCACGCTTTCAGGAATGGCAGTTGTGGATCGGCCGGGGTTTCGACACCGCGGACCAATGCTGGAAGAAAGCGTTCCGGCTCGCCGGCGCTCTCGAGGAATACGGCGGCATGATCCACCGAGAATGCCCGGCTCAATCGATCCACGATTCGATCCAGAAGGTTTTCTGAACGAACCTCTGCGCTCAGCGTCCGGCCAAAATCGACCAGGGTGCGACGCACTCCATATCGCTCACCATAAAAGATCTTATCCAGCCAGATCTGGAACTGATCTTTGATCGGAGAAAACAACAGCGCAGCGACAATCGTCGTTCCGACGCGCGTCAGAGGACCGACGGGCCATTCCAGACCGGAACCCAGCACCTGGCCGGCGAGAACAATCATGGTCACGACGGATGCTGTAGCCAGAGTGTAGGTGACGCCACGTTTGAAGATGACGTCGGCATCCGCCAGCTTGTAACGACTTATTGCGTAGCCGAAGGATGTAGGAATCAAGGCCAATGGGAAAATTGCAACATCGATCCACGCTTCTGGAATAAACCCTGCGGCACGGGGCAGAGCCTGAAGCAGGAAATAGGGAAGCACACCGATCGCCACACCGCGCGTCACCCACTTCATCTGCTGCCGCAAATCCGGCATTCTGACGGTCCGGTAGGTCCAGAAGAGGACGATTGCGCTCGCCAGGAAATAGGCACCGAAGTGAAAGTCCCCTGTTGTTTCCAGGATCTGGCGCAACTGCAAAGGAAACGCCACAAGATCAAGAATGTTGCCGTAGACGAATACGGCCCACGTCAGCAAGAGAAGAATTCCCGGCGCATACAAAAGAAACAGCAACCTTCCATGCCCCTGAAAGAAGTTCCGTTTGGGGAACTCCAAACAAAAATGGAGAAAGAGGGGAGGAAGGAAAAAGATTGCCGCCGTGTCCAGCCAGAAGACAGTCCAGTCCAGCGCATTCAGTTTGCCGGTATAGCTGTACGCGAAGAGTACAAACGAAATGAGGCAGACATAATAGAAGTGCGTTACGGCCGCCTCGCGAAAGCGCTTAATCAGCACGAACGCTCCGACGGCAAGGAAATAAATGCCAAGGATCTCCAGATACAGACGTCGTCGAATCAGGGGTTGAGCGGGTGGGTAGATCGTTACCGGCGTCGTTTCAAACCGCACTCCGTTACGTTCCACCGTATAGCGTGCGGTGGAGTAGACACCAACGCCGTAAAGGGCCCTCGTGACGTCGCGGTCACTCTCGATTTTCTTGTTATTGACCCAGCGGAGAAGGTCTCCCTTCTGAACACCGGCCCGCTCGCATGCACCATCCTCGACAACAACTTGAGCCTGAATTCCCTTGTCTGTCTGGATCCACAGGCAACCGTCGTCGGGAATCACATAGCTGCGCTTCTGCTGAATGTTGAAGCCGCCAATAACGAGCAACCCCAATGTCAGCAAGGCCGTCCCTACAAACCTGAGGGAAAGAAATTTCTCACCCATGTGCGTTTCGGAAATTGGGATACGGATTATAGAACGGAAGTATGGATTTTAGTCAAACTTCAGAAAATCGGATATTTCCGGCGGTCCTAAAACCGGATGTTGATTCCGCCCTTCACGTACCGCGGTGAAACGGCAAGTTGGGTTTTTGAGGAACCAAAAGGCTGCTCAAGCAGGTTCCGCGCATCGAAGATCGCCTGGACTTTGGCGGGGATAGCACCGAATGTCGGAAGATTTTGAGTGATGCTGATGCTCAACGTCGGGTCATTGAATTCGGCGGTCTGCTGATAAGGATCAACCATGCCGGCGGCGTACCTGGAAACCCAACGGTACACGGCTGTGAGTTGGGTATTGGTGAGAGCGAAATCGGTTTTTACTCTCGCGGTGACAACATGGAATTGCTTCTGGGAAACCCGATTTCGAACCTCGTCAAGTGTTGAGGCAAAGGGTGAAATTGCCGGACCGGAGGCAACGGTATAACCAAAACCGGTTTCAAATCCGTTGAATTCTCGATTCAGGAAGAGGCGGACTCCCTGGGATGGATTGTTCTTTCCATCCAGAATTAGAATCCCGCGTCGTCCATCCGGAGATGCTACGAACAACGCGCGATAGTTTGCTCGATCCTGGAACAAAGCGGCGGACACCTTGGTCGCGTCGTCGAGGAAACGCGAAACTCCGACTTCCGAGTGCAGGTAGTGTTCGAAGGACGGTGGCAAGTTGACCTGCTCGAAGTATTCGCGGGCGCGCAGGGGATCTTCCGGACGGCCGGGAGCTTGCGTGCTGACGGCGACATGGAGCACGGTGTTTTGGTCGGGAATCCAGGAGAGTTCGCCGCGCGGCCGGATGTAATTGGCACTGCTACGGCCTTCCGCGTGGCCGAATTCAGCACCCTGTTCCGCGTGGAGAGTCTCTGTGAGGTAAAACTTGTCGGAATAACTCGCCTGAATTTGCTTCAATTCCTCGGCCGCAAAAACGTCGTCCAGAATGAGCCCCTGCCGGACGTCAAGACCGATGCGCGTCTGGTGGCCTTCAAGAGGCTCAAACTCATAAAGCGCACTGGCGCCTTTGGGTTCCCAGGGAGCCTCATTGTACTGTCCGGAAAAAGTCACCTTCGCATTCGCGGGAAGTCCCATTGTCACGGCAAAACGAGAGCCTCGGGTCAGAGCCGGCGTTCGGGCGCCAGGGTCTCCCTTCGAATAAAACTGGATGTAGCCTGAGTAGTCGGAAGGCATCTTGCCAAAGATCGGCTCCACTGGCGACTCTGTGAGGCGGAGAACCGACTGGGTTGCACGCGCGCTACGCAGAGTCCAGACGATATCCTGCTTGACGTCGAGGGCGGCAGAGCGTTGAAGCACTTCGGCGACGCTCATTAAAGTAAAGCGGAACGTCGCGCTGCCGTTGGATTCCACATGAACCTTCTCCCTTTGAGAAGGTGAAAATCGCGGCATTGTGACCTGAACGATGTACACGCCGGGTAGCAGGTTATCGAATGAAAACGCTCCACGAACATCTGTCAGCGCCATCCGATCCAGACCCGAAGGGCCTGCCGTAACACTGACCAGCGCACCGCTCACAAAGCGGCCGGCTGAATCCTGAACCGTGCCGTTGATTACCGCCATGTCCTTGCCGGCAAAGCTCCAAGCCGGAAGCATCAGAACAATAGCAATGGCAACGGCCAGTTTTTTCATTAGCGCACCGAAAATTTCTCGCTCGAGACCAGGGGCGTTTGAGCGATGTTGTCCGTGACCTTTACCTGAATCGCGTACTCACCCGGCTCAAAATCAGCCATAGGAATCTGCTTAACAAAATTCACCTGTTGAGCCGCGCTCGCAACTTCCCAAAGCGGATCGGACAGCTTCTTGATCTCCTGTCCATCGCGGGTAATCGAGACCTCGGAACTAAAGGAAGGTCTTTTCGTTGACTCGTCGATTCTCAGGCCGTACAGCTGCATAAAGACGTTCATCACCTGGTTGCGTTGAAAATCCTTCTTCACGCTCGGACGAACCTTCAAACCACCAACCTGGAATTGTTGCGCCACAGCTCGAGGCGGCAGTACGTCAATCATGTCGGCGAGCACCAGCGAGCTGGCGGACAGGTTTCCCTCGGGAAATTTCTTCACTTCGAGACGTTTCTCGATCATTCCACTGTTGTTGCTCTTCGCATCATTAACGATAAGGAACAGGCTGTACGCCCGGGGTGCAAGATTGAGAACTTTCTGATAGACGGCCATCCCGTCAGCCCGGAATTGCGAGTTGGGGATCTGAAGTTCGACCGGATCATCGATGCGTTCGACGATTCTGCCGCTGAGCGTCTGGATTCGCCCTTCGATGCGCATCGTTGCACGCATGTTTTTTCCGGTAGATGTTGTCTCTTCCTTAAAGGTCAGATGCTTGTACGGAATTTGCAGGGTGATCGGAACCTGCGAGGACTGTTCGGTCAATTTGTAGACGTCCGCTCGGTAGTCGAACGGCAACGAATTCACGGCAAGACGCTGGTTGATACTCGCCTCGAGATCTTTAAATTTCACTGCAGGCGGCGTGAGGATCTTGTAATAGGTGTCCAACCGGTCGAAGTCGGAGGTTCGAAATTCCTGGCCGAAAGGATCGCCGGCCTTTGCATTGTCTCGATTCAAACGGTCCGCCTTGTCCAGACCGAGCATTTCTTCGCGTTCCGTCAACCCGACCCCGGGAACATGCAGAAGGGCATCTTTCTCGGCAGGATCGAACGTAAGGCGATATTCGCCGCTCATTGTCGTGTCGACAAACTCGAGAATGACTTCCGGGCCGATGTTATCGATGTGCCGATAGCGCCATTTCTCAAACGGGAACGTGCTGGTTCGTCCGCCACCTTCTTCTGTAGGCCTTAAATAGGTTCCGCCCATGGCATGGGTTTCGACCTCGTCGGGTTCTCCATGCATGATGAGGATTCTTCCCCGATCCGTTCTCCACCCGGGGATGCCTGACGTGTAGCGTTCATTGGCAAGCTGGATCCGCCGAAAGTAGTCGTCCTTGTATTCGTTATCGGGAGTGTCCGGGGTGTAGTCGCGTCTAAGCCAGAACTGCTCGATAAAGTTCTCCCGCTCTTCGTCCGTCTTTAGACCCTTGAAGGCTCTCTCTTCTTCGGGATCGATAATATAGGGGACCACTTCGTCGGGCCACTTCTTGAGAAAGCTCCCGCTCTCCTCTTTTTGCCTGGCCTGCTCACGAGCTTTGTTCTGCTGACCTGTCACGGTAAGTAACGAGCTCAGGAAGCAAGTAGTGAGGATGAGAACAGTCCTCTTTCGAGTCATAGGACACCTCGGTTCCGGGGGTAAGGTTCGTAGTATTAACGCCCGCCTATCATAGCATTAGAGGATTTAGTGTCAACTCTTTGGAGGTTTGACCTACAATGCCCCCCATGCCTTGCCAGGTCGGTTTGCTGAGAGACCTGAAGACGATGCGCTTCAGGCTTCTTTCCGACAAAAAGACGGTTGACACACGCAACAGTGAGCAAGCATTTTTCGGGCGGCCTGAAACCCGCGTCCGGATTGCCCTGCCGGCGTGTTGTCAGCCCCGCTACAAGGACAGCCCGCCAACGTGAAACATCCTGTAAAGCTGGCGCTGATCCTCTGCACCGCCGCGTGGTGCCTGGCCATTGTCCTGGCGCCACTGTTACATTCGGCCCCCATATATTTCCTGTTTTCGAGGGTTTGTCACCAGCTGCCGGCTCGATCCTGGCATCTTTACGGAGAGCAGCTGGGACTGTGCATCCGGTGCACGTCACTATCCCTTGGCTTCCTTGGTGGGCTTCTTCTGCTCCAGATACCTAACGTCCGTTGGCTCAAGATCTCAATCGCGATTACTGCTATGCAATGGCTTCTTGCCGTTACGGTAATGGACTCCGAACTCCTGCGTGTCCTGAGCGGACTGTTGCTGGGTGCAACGGCGGCTCCTGTCATCCGTACAGGTGTAGAAGAAATGTTCAGCAGGGTGAGGACAGCACATGAATCAATGTAAGCAATGCGGCGCAACACTACCGGAGGATTCGCGGTTTTGCCTCCAGTGCGGAACTGAAAACACGCCCCCCTTGGCAAGCACAGCACCGCAGGGGGATCTCGACTTTCTCAGGCCTGCGATTACGGGAGGCCTGGCATTGGGAGTCTTATCGTCGATTCCCTTTATCAATTATCTAAACGCCTGCTGTTGTCTCTGGGCTCAGGCGGGCGGTGCGCTCGCCGCATGGCTCCTTAATAGTCAACGGCCCGGAATGTTGAAGTACAGCGACGGAGCGCTTGGGGGCGTTCTCAGCGGGTTGATTGGAGCGTTCGTCGCCACAGTCATCTCAATACCGGTCCAGATGCTCCTGATTACGCCTGAAGCCGTTGAACAGGCCCGAGCTCAGCTTCAGCAGGCGCAAATGCCTCCGGAGTTCGTGGATATGATCATGCGCTTCATGCAGCCGGGGTTCGATCTTTCCAGGACACTCATTTCACTTCTGCTGAACATGATATTTCTGGGGTTGTTTGCGATGATTGGCGGGATTATCGGAGCTGCAGTAACCGCTCGAAAGCGCGCAGAGTAGCGGAAAGTGCAGGGGATCGCGGCGACTCCGCGCTCCCCTGCTGGATTTGTTAGTCGAAGTCGCCGTATCCGCCACCGCCCTCGGGCATTGCGGGCGCGGCTTTCTTTTTTTCCGGCGCATCGGTGATGCAAACGTCAGTAGTCAGCAGAAGACCCGCGATTGATGCCGCGTTTTGAAGTGCAACACGAACGACCTTTGTCGGATCAATGACTCCTTCGGCCACCATGTCCTGAACCTCGCCTTCTTCCGCGTTGAAGCCCACGTTCGAATCCGAGTTGCTGCGAACCTTTTCAACGATCACGGCTCCATCGAATCCTGCATTGGCGGAAATCATTCGGATAGGCTCTTCGGTGACTCTCCGAATAATCGCTGCACCGGTAAGCAGATCTCCTTCGAGGTTCTTCATGAGCTTGTCCACAGCCTTCTGGCAGCGAAGCAGGGCCGTGCCGCCACCCGGTACGATTCCTTCCTCGACAGCGGCTTTCGTGGCATGCAACGCATCCTCGACCCGAGCCTTCAGTTCCTTCATTTCGGTTTCTGTAGCAGCGCCCACCCTGATTACGGCGACGCCGCCGGCCATCTTCGCGAGACGTTCCTGCAGCTTTTCACGATCGTAATCCGAGGTTGTCTCGGCAATCTGGGTCCGAAGCTGCTTGATGCGCCCTTCGATGTTCGCTTTCTTCCCGGCGCCCTCAATGATCGTGGTGTTGTCCTTGTCAATGACCACGCGCTTGGCGCGACCGAGATCCTGCATCTGAACGTTTTCAAGCTTGATGCCCAGATCTTCAGTAATCGCGCGGCCGCCGGTGAGAACACCAATATCTTCCATGATGGCTTTTCGTCGATCACCGAAGGCGGGTGACTTCACGGCCGCGACCTTCAGAGTTCCGCGGATTTTGTTCACGACGAGAGTTGCGAGCGCCTCACCCTCCACCTCCTCCGCAAGAATGAGCAGGCTGCGCCCCTCGCGAGCCACGCCTTCAAGCAGGGGAATGAGATCGCGCATCGTCGCTATCTTCTTTTCGTGGATCAGAATGACTGGGTTCTCGAGAACAGCTTCCATGCGATCGGGGTTCGTTACAAAGTACGGTGACAGATAGCCACGATCAAACTGCATGCCTTCGACGAATTCCAGCTCGGTCTTCATCGACTTGGCTTCCTCAACGGTGACAACGCCATCCTTGCCGACCTTTTCCATCGCCTCGGCGATCAAGCCCCCGATATTGCGATCACTATTGGCGGAGACCGTTGCTACCTGCTCCTGCTCTTTCTTGCTCTTGACGGGCTTTGAAACTCTTCGCAGTTCCTCGACGACAGCTGCCACAGCCTGGTCGATGCCGCGCTTCAAATCCATTGGGTTGGCGCCGGAGGTCACATTCTTAATGCCCTCGCGATAGATAGCCTGTGCCAGAACCGTTGCCGTCGTGGTCCCATCACCCGCCAGATCGCTGGTCTTGCTCGCTACTTCGCGCACCATCTGCGCGCCCATATTCTCCCAGCGATCGGGGAGTTCGATCTCCTTCGCAACGGTCACGCCGTCCTTCGTGACCAACGGCGACCCGAATTTCCGGCTCAGAACTACATTTCGACCCTTGGGGCCGAGAGTAACTTTCACAGTATTTGCAAGTGCGTTTACCCCACGCATCATTGCCGCACGAGCGTCCTCACGGTAAACGAGATCTTTACCAGCCATTCCTATTTCCTCCCTAAAACTGCTATTAGCACTCTTATCAAATGAGTGCCAGATCATAGCGAATTAGGGGCTTTCCGTTCAACTTGATGGTCTGAAGGCAGGATGAAGGCTACAAGGGTCGCGCCGGATTGATGATCGTACGCCACATCCAGGACGACGGTGTGTCGTCCCAGCCAAGCCCTTCTGCCGGCTGTCTGAAATTGCGGCCAATGATGTCGACGAACGGGTCGATGGTCAGCGTAATGCTCTTATCGAAGCTGTACTCATCATTCAACGTGACCAGCCGAGCGTCCATGTACCACTTATGCTTCCGGGCATATTCGTAATCGCGCTGAATATATGGCTCCGGTACAAAGTCCTTTCCGAACAACTGGTAATACATCTCGGGATACTCGTACCCGACGGACGGGTCCGCAAAAAACCGAAGGGCCTGGTGGTACCGGATAGCCCACGAGACCTTCTCATCCACGTAGGGAGCATAGAGCGCCGCCCCGACATAGCCATGATCCGCTTTTTGCACCGCCATGCCCGTGTCGTGGAGCAAACAGGCAAAGACGACATGCTCCGGTAACCCATTCTTTAGAGCTCGCGTGGCGCTCTGCATCGTATGCTGGGCTTCTTCGAACCTTAAATTAAAGAAGTCGACCAGGGTCGGCTTCGCCGGCATTTGTGGAAGTTGCTTCATTCTGGACTTAGACGAAGTTCGGCGGACGATGTACTTCCCGATGACGCCACAACTTCGACTCCATTGTTTTTGTAGGCTTCCATGAATTCAGGGTTTTGCTCCGCGCCGTCAGGAATCATTTGCCACGCAAAGAGTTTGTACTTTCCCGGCACCACGCCGGCAAAGGCAAAAGCCCCGTCTATCGCGATGACACGCCGATACAACACCAGGTTCTCTCGGCGACTGTCCTCAGGTACAAGCGTGACCATGATACCCGCGGCGAGTTGTGAAGGCGGTGCCAAAACAGTGCCGCGTATGGTTGCCGCAGGCGCTTCTAACACAGCCTCGAGCGTATCGGAGAGTGTCTGGGACACCGTAACAACACCGCGGTCAACGATACTGCCGCGGCCCTGCACGAGCTGGGAAACGTAGGCGTTCGGTTCAGATGGCTCAATCGCGATGCTGTATTGAGATTCTGGGACGTTCGGGATGCTGAACTTTCCATCGGTGGAGACGACACTTGTACCCGTCCAACCCGGCAGAATGCCCCTGGGGCGCAGAAATACGCGAGCCGACGCCACAGAAATTCCGTTACCGGCACGAATCGTCCCCTTTAAATCGATACCCGGCGCAAGCAACAGAGCAAGTCCATCCAGATTCTGATCTCCGACGTCAACCGTACGATGAGTGACGTAATACTTCGACGGCGAGGTGGCGCGGTCCTGCAGCACAACATAGAGTTCGTAGGAGCCGCGCCGTACGTTACGCAATTCGAATTTTCCGGCAGCGCGGTCCTGGCTATTTGTGATGGTGTTCGCGAACAAGGCCGGGCCCTCATAGGTGCGACCCGCATCCAGCGGCAACAGGTAGAACTGAAGAGCTGCGTTGGCTTGAATGGCTCGAACATCCGCGGGAGTTGGGGTCTCTCGCGGGGCAACCGAATCTCTGGATTGCAAATTCAGTTGCGTTTCGAAACCCGGAACAACAACCGTCACTGAACCTGTAACCGTTACACTCGCAGCAATCATTCCGAGCGAGAAATCTTTTCTGGAGGTTTCTTCCCCTTCCGTGATCTTCACATGAATCGCCGAACGGGCATCATCCCCACCAGGAAAGTAACCTCTTGCCGGGCCGGTCGGGAGAGTCTTCTCTGCAACCAGCAAGTACTCTCCAGGCTCGAGCCAGAACAATCTGTAATCGCCGCGGTCGTCAGTGGTGGACGACTTGACCGGCCCAAGTACTGGACGAGCATCCTGATAAAAAACTCGCGCCGCAGTTACTATCGCGGCTGGAGCTGGGCGGCCGACAGGATCGAGAATTCTTCCACTGATGATACCGCCCAGCGTCATTGAAAGAGAGACCGCCTTGGTACTTCGACCTGGGCCCACCACAATTTGTTCAGGATTGCCGGGCCGCGCAAGCGAGCGTGTGGAAAAATATCCGTCCCTCCGAAGACTGATGCTGTACCGGCCCGCTGGAAGGTTGGGGAAGATGAACCTCCCGTCGCCATCGGTGGCAGCCGTCAGTTGGCCCGCAGTATCGGTCAATCCCGCGGGACCTCCCGTCAGGGTAACTGCGACACCACTAATGGGCTCTTCGTTGTTCTGCCGCTTCACAAGACCTTCGATCGACCCTTCGCCAGTCTGAGCAATCTCACCACTGACTCGAATCGGGAAAGGCGGAGCGGTGGGTGTGGGTATCTGAGCAAACGCCAGTAGCAGGTTCGCAAGAAGGAGCTTTTTCATCGATTTACAACTACAGGCACCCGGGCCGATGTAGAAGTTTCAATCAGCAGCTATGCCAGCCGCAACTCGCGCCGGGTGAGAATAATGCATCCAAGGACAAAAAAGATCGCGGCGTATCCAGCATTCTTCAACAAGGTCCAGGACTCATCGTTATAGTCAATGTCTGGTTCTGGCGCCTGCTGCGCCATGAAGGGTGGGACACCGCCACGGCGATTCTCGCGCCCACGGATATTGAATGCATCCGGGGGAATCGGGGCATGAATCGTTGCACTGTAATGGCTGGTATATCCGGGGGGGACAACGTAGTCCAGCACCAGGCCCGACGCATGCGCAGTCGAATTCGAGCTGTCCACGAGATAAGTCACCAGGCCGGGCATGAACGCCAGAATGACAGCGAGAGCCCCGGCTAAACCGGACCCGGTCACTGTGCTGAGCGCGATGGCAATACCGCTGTAAAGCGAGATCGCGATCGCACTTTGAGCGAGGGAAATGCCGAGAATGTTGTATTGAAAATCCGCATCAAGAAGGCTTCCCACCGTGAATGCCACCAGCAACCCCAGGCCCAGGGATAAGACTGCAAACGCCTGAATGCCCAGCCACTTCCCAAGAAGGAACTCCCACCGACGAATCGGCCGCGCAAAAACGGTAACAATCGTTTTGGCCGAAAGCTCACTTCCGATGGCGCTTGCTCCCATGAAAATGGCGAGCGCAATGCACAGGGTACTCCAGGTGTCGAGTGCGCCGGATACGGCGCGCTGTCGCATGACTGTCTGCAGAGCTTCACTCCCAAAGTTGAAGAATATGGCGGGCAGCGACCGCAGTATCAGCAGGCCAATCGCCGCTATCCACAGGTACAGGATGCGACGATGCAAGATTCCTCGAAACACATTGCGCGCGATGAGAAAAACTCTCCCCATTAGCCTCTCCCCACGAATTTCATATAGACGTCCTCAAGGGTCGCTCCGCGGTGACGCTGAACAGAACCGATCTCGACGGGAAGGTCCGTCAGGAGGCGCACGAGCGCGCGTTTGGACTCACCGCTGCAAAGCAGGACCGCCCGCTCCTCAGCTTCCATCAGAAACGTCGGATTCATCTGCAACAACCCTTCCCGGGCTGCAGCGTTCCATCCGAGAACTTCGACCTCCCACTGCTGGTTCTGGCCGGCAAAAGCCGATAACTGCTCGTTATAGACGACTTCGCCCTTTCGAATCATGAAGACTTCATCGCAGGTACGCTCGACATCCGAGAGAATATGGCTGCTGAGGAAGACCGTACGGCCTTTCGCTTTCTCTTCGCGAATAATCTCGAGGACAAGCCGGCGGCCTTCAGGATCAAGCCCACTGGTGGGTTCATCCAGAATCAGGAGTTCCGGGTCGTGCAGCAGAGCCTGGGCAAGCCCAAGACGCTGATTCATGCCTTTGGAGAACGTGCCGGCTTTCCGATCCGCGGCGTCAATCAATCCCATTCGATCCAGCAAGGCCGGTATTGCCTGATCCAATTGAGTCGAAGACATTCCTGAGAGTTTCCCGTAATAGCGAAGGACCTCGTTGGCCGTATAAAAAGGATAGGTGTGGAAAACCTCGGGCTGATATCCCACGCGACTCAGGAGTGCGGTGTGCGTATTCTCTCCGAAGAGCCGCACACTTCCTGAGTCCGGCTTAAGCAACCCAAGAAGTGTCTGAATGGTTGTGGTTTTCCCCGCACCATTGGGTCCAACAAACGCGACGATGCTGGCGGGTGCTACCTGCATATTGAGCTTTTGTACAGCGAACACAGGACGTCTGCGCAGCCCTCTGCGATAACTCTTCGTCAGTTCATTGATTTCAATGACGGCATCAGCCAATGTTCACTCTCCACGTAATAGTGGCGCGATAATACCTGATCTGATTCCTTGCGCCCCAACCGATCTTTGGGATAAAGAACAGCATTGTGCGGGCAAGGTGCAGCATCGTGTTTCTCATCCTTTTCGGGGCTCTGGCTGGAGCCGCCCCGCAAGACCCGCTGCGCGTCAAGGTTGACGTGCAGCTCATCGCGATTGATGTATATGTCGATGACGCCTCAAGGAGACCCGTAACTAATCTCACTCGCGACGACTTCGCGATATTTGAAGATGGGCAGCAGCGAGATATCCAGAGTTTCGAATCGGCAGAGAGTGCGTACAACATTCTGCTTCTTTTCGATCGAAGCTCGAGTACGGAAGATCAGTGGCCTTACCTGACGAAGGCCCTCTCACGCTTTCTCGAACGTATCCCAAAACAGCATCGTATAGCGATTGCGGCTTTCGACGACAAAACGGAAATGCTCAACAACTGGAGCACCATTCATGAATTTTCCCGGGCGGTTGCAATTCCGTCCACCAGCGCCGGAACGAATCTGTACGGCGCGCTCGAGTGGGCTTCGCAGGAATTGCGAAAGATAAAAGGAAGAAAAGGCGCCATTATCTTCACCGATGGTGTGGACAATCGTCTTTCAAGAAAGCTGGTCTCGTTCGACCGAAATGGAACTCCCAGCGTCGCGGCCATGGAGCAGGATGACGATTTTCGAAAGATGCTCCGTACCCTGACACTGGAGCCGAATCCTTTCTATTTCGTCGCCGTGAATACCGACCAGAATCCTGACCCCAGGGAGCCCTATAACAGTTTCAACGAGACGCAGCGCAGGGCAGCACGGTTGCGGATGCAAGCGGTCGCGGACCGAACAAATGGAGTGCTGCACTTGCCCAGGGCAATGGAGGACGTGGAAGGGCTGTACGCGACAATCGGTCAGGAACTGGGAAACTCCTACAGCCTCAGCTTCGCTCCCGCCAGACCCGCTACGGACGGCTCATTTCACCGCGTTGAAGTCCGCGTTCGGGATAGAAACCTCAAGGTTACCCAGTCACGTCAAGGTTATTACGCGCGTTAGAACCGCGTGCTAAAATGCAGCAACAATTCTTATGAGATTGGCTAGGTTGGCTGTAATTCTCATGGCTGTGCCGGCGGCGGTGGTCGCCGGAGCCCAGCAGGAATTCCAGCTGAAGGTCAACGTTTCGCTTGTTTCTGTCGACGTCGGTGTTTATGACCGCAAAGGCGAGTCCGTCACGACGCTTAAGCAGGACGACTTCCTCGTCTACGAGGATGATCAACTTCAGGAGATCCGCGCCTTCGAACCCAGCGGAGTTGCTTTCAACGCTCTGCTCGTTGTGGATCGCAGCGGCAGCATGCGAGGCGCCTGGGACTCCATGGTGAATGGCCTCAATCGATTCATGGACGTCTTGCGCGTCCAGGATCGTGTGGCGATTGCCGCATTCGACAGCGATATTGAGATGGTGTCGAAATGGAGAAGCGCACGGAGTGGACGTGAGGAACAGGTAGGCATTGCTCCCGACGGCAGAGGAACGGACTTCTACGGCACCATGGCCTGGGCTGCTGGATATATCAAAGGCGAGCGGGGGCGCAAAGGCGTCGTTGTCTTCAGCGATGGCCAGCAGTCCGGAGGATATGGCGATAGCCTCAATCAGGCTGTTGAACGCGTTCGCCAGGTCAACGTTCCTTTTTATTTTGTCGGATATAACACGACGCCACGAAGCGCTTCCGAGATGAAGCAACTCGCCGACGTTTCGGGCGGGCGAGCTTTCTTCCCCCGCGCGCCTGAGGAACTCGTTGGCATTTACGAGCAGATCGGCAAGGATCTGGGACGCGCCTATAGCATCAGCTATGCGTCACCCAAGCCTCCCGATGGAAAGTTCCGCAAGATCCAGGTTCGAACACTTGATGTGAGACTAAAGATTGCACAGTCTCGGGATGGATACTATGCCCGGTAAGACATCCCGCATCCTCATCATCTTCGTCGTTGCACTGGCCACAGGAGCTGTCATGTTGGGTCAGGTCACGCCAGTCCGCACACCGGTATATCAGGTGGTCGTGGACGTAGATCCCGTAGCGGTCGATGTATCGGTCACCGACCGGCAGGGACGCGCTGTCACCAACCTGACTCGTGAAGATTTCATCCTGTATGAAGATGGTCAGCCGCAAAATCTTCGCGGCGCCGACGTGGTCGGCATGCCTTACAGCATTCTGGTTCTCGTCGATCGCAGCGCCCACGAGCAGAAGAGCAACTGGCCGAAATTCGTCCTCAAATCCGTAGACCTTTTCCTGAAGAACCTGAGAGGACCCGACAGGCTGGCTATTGCAGGGTTTGACGATCGCGTTGCGGTGCTAGTGGACTGGCGACCCTCGAAAAGCGGCAACGTTCAGAAAGTTATGATTCGGAAGTCCGATCAGCACACACGCTTTTTTGAAGCCATGAACTGGGCTTCGGAAGAAATGGATTATGTGGCTTCCAGCAGCACACAGGCGCAACCGATCGCCAATGGCCGCCGGGGCGTCATCGTCTTTACTGACGGTCGTGATTTTGACATGTATCCGGAGGGACTGAAAGCCGGAGATAAAGAAATCGATCCTCGTTACGAAGTGCCTGCATCGGTGAACGCACGATTCGAGAAGTCCAAACAACTACTCCAGGCGGGGGGAGTTCCGTTTTACTTCGTCGCAATCAACACGGACCGGCAGCTTCCGGAAAAATCCGCTCTGATGAAGTACGAGGGCTGGATGCGCTTCCTGCGTGAAGTCCGCACGCAAATCGATCAACTCGCGGCGGCGTCAGGCGGCCATGCGGCATACCCGAAAGAGATCGAAGATCTTCTTCCGCTATACGAAAAGATCCAGCGCGATCTGGGCACTGGGTATCACATTACTTATCATTCGCAACGCCCGCCTGATAACCAGCTCCGCCGCGTCGAAGTAAAGGTCCGTAACAGCGATCTGCAGGTTTATCAGTCCACGAACAATTACTATCCGCGGTAGTGCACTCAAACCGCACGCATCTCGGTATTTCCCTCTTATGAAGCCCGAGCTGGGATGGAGTGGAACACAAAGTCCCCGCCCTTGTTCACATCGGCCTCGATATGCTCTCCGGGCTGAACCTCACCCGACAGGAGTTTCATCGCGAGCTTGTCGGCAATCAGGTTTTGAATCGCGCGCTTGAGCGGCCGCGCGCCAAACGAAGGATCATAACCTTCCTGAATCAATGCATCACGAGCCGCAGCGGTGAGATCGAGAGTGATCTTGCGATCTTCAAGATGCTTTCTGAGCACCCCCAGCTGAATGTCGACAATCCTTGTAATTTCATCCTTTCCGAGACTCCGGAAAATGATGATGTCGTCGATGCGGTTTAGAAATTCCGGCTTGAAGTGCGCACGCAAAACTTCGCGAATATTCTCGCCGACCAATCCCGCAGCAACATTCGAGGTCATGATTATGACCGTGTTCTTGAAGTCAACCGTGCGCCCCTTCCCGTCGGTCAGACGCCCGTCATCAAAGATCTGCAACATGATGTTCCACACATCCGGATGCGCCTTTTCCACTTCATCGAGCAGCACGACGGAATAGGGCCGGCGGCGGACGCTTTCCGTTAGTTGTCCACCCTCGTCATAGCCCACGTAACCCGGAGGCGCGCCGATAAGCCTGGAAACGGAGTGTTTCTCCATATACTCCGACATGTCGATTCGGATCATCGCCCGCTCATCATCGAAGAGGAATTCCGCGAGAGCCCTCGCGGTTTCCGTCTTTCCGACTCCTGTGGGTCCGAGGAACATGAACACACCGATAGGGCGGTTCCTATCCTGCAGTCCTGCACGGGACCGGCGAATGGCGTTCGCTACCGCAGTCAGGGCTGCCTCCTGACCGATCACACGCTTCCGGAGAAGGTCTTCCATCTGGATGAGTTTCTGGACTTCACTCTCCAGCATCTTGCTGACCGGAACTCCGGTCCATTTTGCAACGATGCTCGCGATATCCTCTTCGTCCACCTGCTCCTTGAGCATGCGCTCGCTTTGCTGCATCTCTTCGATGCGAGAGTTCGCTTCCTTCAACCGGCGCTCAAGATCCTGCATCTTTCCGTACCTGAGCTCCGCGACTTTGGCGTAATTCCCCTCTCGCTCCGCCTTCTGTTCTTCGATGTGCGTCGCTTCAATCTCTTCCTTGATCGTCCGTACAGACTGTATGAGCTCTTTTTCACGTTGCCAGCGAAGCTTCATTTGGGCGGACTTCTCACGAAGCTCTCCGAGTTCTTTCTCGATGGCTTTAAGCCGGTCTCTGGAGCCCGGGTCGTCTTCCTTGCTTAGAGCCTGGCGTTCAATTTCCAGTTGAATGACTTCTCGCTCGACCGCGTCGATATCCGCAGGCAGTGAATCGATCTGCATGCGCAAACTGGCAGCCGCCTCATCCACGAGGTCTATCGCCTTGTCGGGCAGAAACCGATCCGTTATGTATCGATTCGAGAGCATCGCGGCGGCCACAATCGCTGAGTCCTTTATTTTCACGCCGTGGTGAATCTCGTACCTTTCCTTCAGGCCGCGGAGAATCGAGATGGTGTCTTCAACCGTTGGCTCGCCGACGTATGTTTTTTGAAAGCGACGCTCCAGCGCTTTGTCCTTCTCGATGTATTTCTGATATTCGTTGAGGGTGGTCGCTCCGATGCACCGCAGGTCACCACGGGCCAGCGCCGGCTTTAACATGTTGGACGCATCCATCGCCCCTTCTGATCCACCTGCGCCGATCAGGGTATGGAGTTCGTCAATAAAGAGAATGATATCGCCGCCGGACTCCTCGATCTCTTTGAGAACAGCCTTCAAACGATCTTCGAATTCACCGCGGTACTTGGTTCCAGCGATCATGGATCCCAGGTCGAGAGCCACGAGACGCTTCCGCTTGAGCGATTCGGGAACATCGCCAGCTACGATTCTTTGGGCCAGACCTTCAACGATGGCCGTTTTGCCGACACCCGGCTCACCGATGAGGACAGGATTATTCTTTGTTCGACGCGACAGTATCTGGATGACACGCCGGACTTCCTCGTCTCGGCCGATCACAGGATCAAGTTTTCCCTTGCGGGCAAGGTCCGTGAGGTCGCGGGAATAACGTTGCAGAGCCTGATACTTTTCTTCGGGATTGGGATCAGTGATTTTCTGGCTGCCGCGGATCGATACCAGAACCTTCAGGATCGCGTCCTTCGTCACGCCCTGAGACTGCAAAGCTTTGGAGACGGTTTCGCCTTTAGCGTTCGCTAAGGCAATCAGGAGATGTTCCGTGCTGACGTACTCATCCTTGAACTGATCGGCTTCTTTCTGGGCGTCCTCAAGGATTCGATTCATACCAGGGCTAAGATGAATATCCGACTGTCCCTGCACCTGAGGGAGTTTCGCCACGGCGGCTGACAGCTCTGTGGCGAGAACCTGGATGTTGGCACCAAGCTTCTGCAGAACAGGCAACACGACCCCATCTTTCTGCTGAATCAGTGCCCAAAGGAGATGTTCCGGCACAAGCTGAGGATTACTCTTTTCCTGCGCGTGTGTCTGCGCGGCTTGCAGCGCCTCCTGGCTCTTCAACGTGAATTTGTCGAATCGAATCATGGCTTGCTCCGGTTAAAAGGATCGGCGGATTTCCTGTTTTGGAAATCCGCCGCAAGGATTTACTTCATTTCTGAAATCTGAATTTGCTTGGGCTTCACCTGCTCCTTCTTGGGCAGCGCAATCTTGAGAATTCCGTCCTTGTAGTCAGCCCGAATTTTCTCCTCATCGACGATCGCCGGGATGGAGAAGGACCGACTGAAACCGCCATACGCGCGCTCAATGCGGTGGTAGTTCTCCTGCCTGGTCTCTTTCTCGAAGTGCCGCTCGCCCTTCAAGGTGAGAACGTTCTTTTCCAGGTTGAGCACAATGTCCTTACGCTCGACGCCTGGCAGCTCGGCCTGCACCATGATTTCGTTTTCCGTCTCGTAAATGTCTACGGCTGGACTCCATGTCGTTGTTGACGAGGGCTCATCACCCCGCCATCCACGTCCGGCATCATCGAACATCCGGTTCATCCGTTCCTGCATGATGCTGAGCTCCCGGAAAGGGTCCCATCGGGTCAATGCCATCTGTCCTTACCTCCTAGAGATTTAAGTCGAAGTGAAGCATAAGATCTTAGTGTGATGTTGTCAATATCTGACTTCGAGTATAAAGCACTTTAGATACAATGTTTCCGGAACGGCCATCAGGACGGGATGGTCTGGGGACTGGAAGCGGCGTTCCAAAACTCGGAGCCAGCACCCCGCATCTCGAGCGGCCTCGGCTAGCATTTCAGCGAAAAGGCCCTCCGACATATGGTACGAGCAGCTACAGGTGATCAGGACTCCTCCATCCTTTAATAAGCGCATCGCGCGGTTATTGATCTCCTTGTAACCCCGGTAGGCTCCCTCCAGGGTTTCTTTATTCCGAGCGAACGCGGGAGGATCCAGGACGATCGTGTCGAAGTGGCGTCCGGCCGCGGAACATTCACGCAGGAAGTCGAACACGTTGCCTTCCACAACGGAGACATTATTCAGACTGTTACGGGCCGCGTTCGATCGAGCAAGCTCGACGGCAGCGGCAGACAGGTCGACGGCCTCGACGGTGTCGCAGACATCCGAGAGCTGAAGTGCGAACCCTCCGCCATAGCAAAATCCATCCAGTGCGTGGCCTCGCCCGTAACGGCGTGCGGCACGATGGTTTTCGCGCTGATCCAGGTAACCTCCCGTTTTTTGGCCGGACACCAAAGGGATCTCTACTTGTTTACCATCCTCATCGATAACGACAGAAGGCGGAGGCTCTTCACCACTCCAACGACGCTCGACCGGAAGATTCTCAAGCTCGCGAACCTTGCTATCATTTCGAAAAATGATGGATCGGGGCAGATACCGCTCCTGAAGGATGGATATAAAGATCGGCTCCAGCCGTTCGATACCCTGGGTGAGACTTTGAACAACGAGATAGTCGCCGTAGCGATCAACGATAAGGCCCGGCAGAAAATCCGCCTCCGAATAGATCCGGCGGCTCGCCAGGGGGTCCACGCCAAGGCGAGTGCGCAGTTCATCGGCGTTTTCGAACCTTTTTCGAAGGAACGATTCGTCGATGCGCGTATTTCCTCGCGCGAGAAACCGGAGCGCGATTTGGGATTGGGCGCTGTAGAAGGCTTTTCCAAGAACCGTGTTGTGTTCGTCTCGCACAGCCACGATTGCGCCCGGCCCCGTCTCGTTGACCTCAAGAATGTCGCTTCGATAGACCCAAAGATGGCCATTGCGAACGCGGGCAGTTCCGCGCTTACTAATGCGCACCTGGCCTTCTTCCACTATTGGTCTCACGCTAACCTCCATGCACGTTTCTGACTTCGACTATCATCTGCCGCCGGAATTGATTGCGCGCACGCCCGCCGAACCCCGAGACGCGTCGCGCATGATGGTTGTGAGCCGGCGCGCCGCGAGTATTTTAGATTCCCAGTTCAGCAGTCTCCCCGATTTCCTCAATCCCTCTGACGTGCTGGTCCTCAATGATACGCGGGTCATTCGAGCACGAACACGCGCTCGGCTGGAGCGGCGAAACGGCACTTCGCGAGCGATCGAAGTGTTCTTTGCAGAACCGGTAGGTGATAACGTCTGGCAAGTGCTGTGTATGCCTGGCCGGCGAATTCGTCCGGGCGATCGCGCAATCTTCGGCAGCGGCGCATTTGTAGGCACCTTTCAGGAAAGTCTCGGTGCAGACCTGCACGTTCTGGAAATCGAGTCGGCGGGAACTCTTATCGACACGCATGGAGAAGTTCCCCTTCCTCCTTACCTTCAACGCGACCCGACGCCGGCCGACGATGTGGATTATCAGACGGTTTTCGGCTCGCAGCCGGGCGCCGTTGCGGCGCCAACGGCGGGACTGCACTTCACAACGGAAATCCTTTCGGCGATCCGGGCGAAAGGCGTACAGATCGCGATGGTCACACTGCATGTCGGAATAGGAACTTTTCTACCAGTCCGTACCGAAAAGCCGGAGGACCACGTGCTTCGACCGGAGCGCTACGAAGTTCGCGCTGAGGACGCGGCGCTCCTGCGGCAGGCGATACGCAACAAGCGGCGCATCGTTGCGGTGGGAACAACCACGACGCGAACCCTGGAGTTCCTCATGTCGAAGCACGGAGACATTCCCGCAGGAGCGGGAATTGCGGATTTATATATTCTGCCCGGCTTCGAATTTCGTATTGTCAACAGCCTGCTGACGAACTTTCACCTCCCTCGTTCTACACTACTGATGCTCGTAAGTGCCTTTGCCGGCCGGGAGTTGATTCTGGAAGCCTACGGCTATGCTGTCCGAGCAAAATATCGTTTCTACAGCTACGGTGATTGCATGCTGATCGACAGAAACTGAATGAAAGCAGTGAGTTACCAATCGAAGCCACCGGTTGACAACGCTATGGCCCGATGAGTAAATCGGGACGGTCTTGAGCTTGGCGCCAATTTGAAAGAATGGATTCACTGCTAGACACACATATCAGGTTCGACACACCAACTACTTCTGAACACCAAGGAGCCAAAATGAAACGATTGATGATTATGCTAGCGGCTGTGGTGGTCCTCGCGCCCGCGTGTTTGTGGGCACAGGATCCGCCGAAGGCCGAAGTTTTCGGGGGATTTTCGGTATTGCACATCAGTGATGAGGAGAGCGTTACGCCGGTTGGTTGGCAGGCCAGTCTTGCGGGGAACATCAACCCCAAGATGGGCATCGTTGCCGACTTTGGCGGGCAGTACAAAGATGGCGCTAAGCTCCATAGCTATATGGGCGGACTGCGATATAACCATCGCACGGAAAAGGTAACTCCGTTTGTTCATGCGATGCTCGGCGGAACGCGTATTGGTGACGACACGGGCTCGCTGAATGGCTTTAGCCTCGGTTTCGGCGGAGGCCTGGATTACACGGCGTCGGAACGCATCAACATCAGGATTGTCCAGTTCGACTGGATGCCGACCCGCTTCTCAGAAGGCGGCGTCAGCGCATGGTCGAACAACGTAGTCCGCTTCGGGTTCGGTATCGTTTTCAAGACCGGCGCGTAGTTAACTGAGTCAAAGGCGGGGAAGACTCAGCTCTTCTCCGCCTTTTTCTTTCCTTTTGACCTCGAATAGTTTCCGGGTGCATTATTCAGAAACGACGCGCCATGAAACCAAGGATCCTGCCGCTCGCTTTTATTCTGATCGTTACGCTAACGGCACCCATACTTGCGCATCATTCCGTGTCCGCAGAATTCGACAGCACAAAGCCCGTTACCCTCACCGGCACCGTAACCAACGTTGACTGGATGAATCCGCACACCTACGTGTTTGTCGATGTCAACGACGCCTCTGCAGGCAAAGCTCGAACGTGGGCCTGCGAGTTGACCAGTCCGAACGAACTCGCCCGTCGGGGTTTCACCCGAGGGTCAATCAAAGTAGGAATGTCAGTCCGAGTGACAGGTACGCGAGCGAAGGATGGCAGTTTCAAGATTCACACCGACCTGTTGACGGCTGACAACGCCGTCCTCTTCAGCAAGTAGCTCTTCTTCCCTTTCAGCTTTCAAGAGTCCCATCCGGCAGCCGTTTTCGATAAAGGCACGAAGGCGAAAAAACTGCATAGGACCTGCATCACAGTTCGCTGAAATCCGCTGCTGGCCTGAGTTCCAGAAAAGCAGGACCCTCGGAACCCTATAAAATGGGCCTCGCAGTATCTAGCTTCTCGCTAACTCCCGTCCGGCACGGATTTCAGAGGACCCCGTTTATTTGACAGCCCAAACGGTTTTTGTATAATGCCCGACGTTCACGTTCCCCCAAAAGCAGCATTTGTTTGAAAAGGAGTCTGAGTAATGAGCCAAGAATTGGGAAAGGTCAAATGGTTCAACAACAAAAAAGGTTTTGGTTTTATTGAGAGGGCATCGGGCGGCGATGTGTTCGTTCATTACTCAGCCATCCTGAGTGACGGATACAAGACGCTGAAGGAAGGCGACAGCGTCAAGTTCACGATTACCCAGGGACCAAAGGGATTCCAGGCGGAAAACGTCGAAAAGGCATAACTACCTTAGAAGACCCTGCGATGGTCGATTTCCTCGCAGGGTCTTCTTGTCTCCGGCCTCCTGTGGCCGTCCTGACTGGACCGCGTGTTATTATCTGCCCCGATGTTTCGATGAGCAACGACACCTCACCTCAAGTGCAGCTGCGGCCGGACCTTCAGCGATCCCCGCAACAACATCAGGGAAAGTCGTATCTCGTTATCAAGGATCCTGTTGCGAGACGGTACTTCCGCTTTACGGAAACTCAGGCAGCGATTCTTGAATCCATCCTCGAACCGTCGGATGCCGAGACGGTCGCCGCAAGAGTATCTGAAAAACTGGGCGGAACTGTTACTCCGTCAACGATCCGGGCGTTCTTCGATTCCCTGGAATCCAGGGATTTGCTGGACACTCCCGCAGTTCGTGAACGCCTGGGTACGCTAGAGAGCCCCAACAAGAGAAGCAGTATTCTTTATAAGCAGGTCGCCTCCTTCAATCCTGAACGGATTTTCGACTGGCTGCTCCCGCGCACACGATGGGCTTTCACACCGGCTTTTCAAATCCTGGGCTGCATGCTGATTGCGTGCGGGGTGGCAATCTTCCTCCTGAACTGGGATGACTTGCGCGCATCGACACCCAATCTGCTGAATGTCTGGACCGTATTGATGGTGTGGCCGATCGTCTTCAGCGTTTCGGCGTATCACGAGTTCTCGCATGGCTTGACGTGTCGGCACTTTGGCGGGCAGGTGAAGGAAGTCGGTTTCATGCTCATATACTTTTCACCGGCGTTTTACTGCGACGTGAGCGACGCATGGATGTTTCGCGAACGGCGGCACCGGATGTTTGTCACGCTTGCGGGTGGATATTCTCAGCTCATGTTGTGGGGGCTGTGCACCATCATCTGGCGCATTACCGAGCCAGACACGTACATCAATCAAGTCATGGTCGTCGTCGTGATTTTTTCGGGTTTGCAGACATTGTTCAACTTCAACCCGCTGATCAAACTTGATGGCTATTACATGCTGAGTGACTACCTCGAGATACCGAATCTGCGTTCGAAAGCCTTCAGCTCTCTTTGGAACTGGATGGTCCGAAGTCCCCAAAGGAAAGCTTTCCGTGAGGAGCGCGCTCAACTGATCTATGGAGTGTGTGCTGTGATCTTCTCTTCAACGCTTCTTGTTCTCGTTTACACCCGGATCTTTACATGGTCGACCGATCACTGGGCAACCGCCGGACTGTTGGGGTTTGCGGTCTTCTCGACGGTGACACTCCGCAGGACTGCAGTGGAATCGTTCTCTGGAATAAAGACGATCATGTCCCAGGTCGCGGTAAAGAGATTTCGAAATTCGCTGATCGTCGCCGCCGCGCTGCTCATTTCGATCTTTGTTCCCTGGGAACTGAAGATTCGCGCGCCTTTCAAGATCATCGCTGAGGGCGACTATATCGTCTATGCACCGACGACTGGAATTCTTGAAGAGATTCCGGTAAGGGAGGGCCAGCTTGTTCACAAGGGTGACCTGCTGGCCAGGATGGAAGACCACACAAAGCAGTTTGAAGCTGAGAAGATCGCGGGAGAGCTCGAGCAGCAGAAGAGTGTTCTGGAAAGACTCCGGGCTGGGCCACTTGAGGTAGAGATTCGGGCGAAGCAAGCCGTGATCACCTCCAAGGAAGTTGAACTACGGAATGTAAAACGAAATCAACAGGAGCACGCTCAACTCGAGCAGGGTGTTGCGGAACTGAAGAAGGAGTTGGAATATCTCAAGTCCAAAGCCGACGCGGAAAAAAAAGGCTACGACGATGGTGTCTTTGCTCGGATCCAGTGGGAAGCAGCTCAGAACGCTGTCGACGTACAGGAGCACAAGATCGCGGAGGCTGAAGCCAGGCTTGGAGCCCTAGACGAGGACGCCGACCGGAGAACAGATCTCCTGATGAAGGAACTCGACGCGCTTGAAAAGGACCTCGAACTCCTGAAGGCAGGCAATCGTGCCGAACTCATCCGCGAAGCACAGGCGGAAGTTGACAAGTCCACAGCACTGCTGGCAAGGCTTAAGGACGAAATTGCAAAACTGGAAATTCGCGCGGAGGTCAATGGCACCGTTGCGACGCCTCGGCCGGAGTACATGAAGAGGCAGAGGCTGGAAGCCGGCGACGAGTTCATCCGGCTCGTAGACACTACCGGGCTCGGGGCAGAGCTGCAGGTACCGGAAAAAGAAATCGAGGATGTGGGGCCTGGGCTTGTGATTTGGATGAAAGCGCATGCCCTGCCACAGCAAGACTTTCAAGGACGCGTGGACAAAATTGCCCCAGTCGTACAGGTCGTGGATGGTCAACGGATCATTGTCGTGCGCAGCGCGCTCGTTGAAAAGAGCGACCTCCTGAAACCGGACATGACCGGAACGGCGCTGATCTACGCGGGAAAGCGACCCATCATCAGTATTGCCACCCGCCGGGTTCGGCGGTGGATCAAAACGGAGTTTTTGCCGCTCCTTCCATAGGAACAAACAGTGTCGCCTCTGCTCCGAAGGCCATCAATGCAGGCGTTCATCGCGGGTATCTTTGGGATGGGCGTCATCCGCTTCCTCTTGACCGTCATCGGACTACCTGATAGCACCGTTAAATACTTCAGCATGAGCGTGGTAATTGCGCTCGGAGCGTTGTATTTTGCGCTTACGACCCGCACGCACCGGGAGCGGCTCCACGCGGCCTTCTTCCTGATTATTCCTTACATGATTATCGAAGTGGCGGCTCTCGCTTATACATGGGCTACCGGACAGCAGACCATCTTTCATTCTGCGGACTATTCGCTAGGGTTCTCGATCGCGCAACACACCTTGGGTCACCTCGCTGGTGGTCTGACGTGGGAACCGCTATTCCTGTTCCTGTTTATGGAGATTGTGTGGGCCGTATCCGCGCTGTTGGCTCGGCTCTTTGCAAAGAGTTGAATCCGCTCAGGCCCCGCGCGATTGTGCGTACTCTGCCATTTCCTCTACAACCCTTTCAATGCGGCGTAGCCGAGAATCCAGGTTTCGATAGTAGAAGATCCCCAGTAGATGCATTCGCCTGTGAGTTCGGGGCATCTTCTCCCAACCCCTCTCAGCCAGGGGATTCCGCGCCATCGCTTGCCGGATCATCGGTGGTAGCTCGACTTCTGCATCCATCGTTTCCATAAGCCGCTCTGCGAGATGGTCGGCTCTCCGGATACGTGTTGACTGCTGCTTCGCATCCGCTACGAAGCGCGCAATATCGTTTCGCATGGAGGGTGAGAGGGACTGATAGAACTTCTGAAGGCGCTTCGACTGGCGCAGGACACGGTCAATCTCCGGAGCAGCCGCCACGACACGTTTCTCCGTGTTTGGTTCGATTCGGAAACGCGCCTCCATCCCTGTGTAAACATTGGCTCCCTTCTGCATCTGCTTGTTGACGATCATGAAGTGACGGCCACTCCGTGATGGGAGCAGTGAAGTTCGAAAAGCGAACCCATTGATATCGCCTTTCACTCGAAGCTGGCCTCGCACACCCCACATTCGGGCCACGTCGAAAGGAATCTCGACGACGACCCAGTTGGGTGCCTTTCCAAACCTGGTCAGTAGAGCTGAAAACGATTTCGCGGTTTTTTTAGTTTTTTTCGACGGCATTGAACCTTCCGCTAGTTCCCGCTCAACCCTCCCGGCCACGGAGAATTCAAATGATACGCAGCCGAAGGACCGACCATTTCAACGCGCCGGATCTTGCCGTTCTCAATGAGGAAAGCCTCAGTTACGAGAATGCTGGAAGGCCGATTGAAACCATTGAACGTATAAGGACGTCCATCGGAGAGAACGCCGGAGTTCACCGTTCCCTGATCGAACACCGCGTGAGCCCAAACAATGCCGCGCTCCTGATCCACGACCGGATATCGGCGATTGTGAATGTTCTGAACCACAAAGTAATAGCC
>Ga0068859_100000734_pt1 | contig 33019 bp, 33 predicted proteins | sample KBSSwiS22_FD_66585 | JGI IMG/M metagenome (GOLD analysis project Ga0068859, IMG submission 66585) | Switchgrass rhizosphere microbial communities from Kellogg Biological Station, Michigan, USA - KBS Switchgrass S2-2 | ecosystem: Host-associated > Plants > Roots > Rhizosphere > Soil ...
TCGATCGGCGGCATCACGTCCTCGCGCTGCACGAACGAGGAAACCTATCTCGTGCAGAAGCTCGTTCGCGCGGGCTTCGGCAACAACAACGTCGACACCTGCGCGCGCGTTTGCCATTCGCCGACCGGCTACGGCCTCAAGAGCACGATGGGCGAATCGGCTGGCACGCAGAATTTCGATTCGGTGATGAAGGCCGACGTGATCATGATCATCGGCGCGAATCCGACCGACGGCCATCCGGTGTTCGCCTCGCAGATGAAGCGGCGACTTCGCGAAGGGGCGCGGCTGATCATCGCTGATCCGCGCCGCATCGATCTGGTGCGCACGCCGCATATCAAGGCCGACTATCACCTAAAGCTTCGTCCGGGCACGAACGTCGCGCTGATCAATTCGCTCGCGCACGTCATCGTCACCGAGAACCTGGTCGACGAGGCGTTCGTGCGCGCGCGCTGCGAAGGCGATTCGTTCGAGAAGTGGCGCCACTTCGTTTCCGAAGCGCGCAACTCGCCCGAGACGATGGAAAGCGTCACCGGTGTTCCCGCCGCGGAGGTGCGCGCAGCCGCGCGCTTGTATGCGAGCGGCGGCAACGGCGCGATCTACTATGGCCTTGGCGTCACCGAGCATTCGCAAGGCTCGACGATGGTCATGGGCATCGCGAATCTCGCGATGGCGACCGGCAACATCGGCCGTGAAGGCGTCGGCGTCAATCCGTTGCGCGGACAGAACAACGTGCAGGGTTCGTGCGACATGGGATCGTTTCCGCACGAATTCCCAGGGTACCGCCATGTTTCCGAGAACGCGACACGCGCGAGCTTCGAGCAGGCCTGGGGCGTGTCGTTGCAATCCGAGCCTGGTTTGCGCATCCCGAACATGTTCGAGGCGGCGCTCGACGGCGAATTCAAGGCGCTTTACATCGAAGGCGAGGACATCGCGCAGTCGGATCCGAACACGCAGCACGTCACCGCCGCGCTGACTGCGATGGAATGCATCATCGTGCAGGATCTTTTCCTCAACGAATCGGCGAAGTTCGCGCATGTGTTCCTGCCGGGCTCCTCGTTCCTCGAGAAAGACGGCACGTTCACCAACGCTGAGCGGCGCATCTCGCGCGTGCGCAAGGTGATGGAACCGAAGAATGGCTATGCCGACTGGGAAGTCACGCAGCTGCTCTCCAATGCGATCGGCTATCCGATGAACTACAAGCACGCGTCCGAGATCATGGACGAGATCGCGAGCCTGACGCCGACGTTCACTAACGTCAGCTTCGAGAAGATCGACGAGCTCGGCAGCATCCAGTGGCCGTGCAACGAGGAGCGTCCGCAAGGCACGCCGACGATGCACATCGGCGAGTTCGTGCGCGGCAAGGGTCGCTTCATGCTGACCGAGTACGTGCCGACGACCGAGAAGGTCAATCAGAAATATCCGTTGATCCTGACCACCGGGCGCATCCTCTCGCAGTACAACGTCGGCGCGCAGACGCGGCGCACCGAGAACGTGCGCTGGCACAGCGAAGATAAGCTCGAGATCCATCCGCAGGACGCCGAAGATCGCGGCATCGAAAGCGGCGACTGGGTCGGCATCGAAAGCCGCGCCGGCGAAACCGTGCTGCGCGCGGTCATCAGCGATCGCATGCAGCCGGGCGTCGTGTACACGACGTTCCATTTCCCGTTCTCGGGCGCCAATGTCATCACGACCGAGAATTCGGACTGGGCGACGAACTGTCCCGAATATAAAGTGACCGCGGTGCAGGTGATGCGCGTGACGCAGCCTTCGGATTGGCAGAAGCGCTATCGTGCTTTCAGCGAACGCCAGCAGGAGCTTCTGGACAAGGTCCATGAAACCGTCGCGCCGCCCGCCTGATGCGATGAGCAATACCCCGCCGGACGAGGCGCACGCCGGTTTCGTGCAGCGCCCGATCCGGCGCTTTCGCTACGGCAAGGTCGCGCTTTCGACCGACGCGATCGCCGAGGAAGTGCCGATCGCGCTGCTCTACAACGATCGCCCGCACGTCGTCATGATGGCGACGCCGCGCGATCTCGAGGATTTCGCGCTCGGTTTTTCGCTGAGCGAAGCGATCATCGGCGCACCCGGCGAGCTCGAATCGGTCGAGACGCAGACGCTGCTCGAAGGCATCGAGGTTCGTTTGCGCGTGCCGGAAAAACGCGCCGAGGCGCTCGAATCGCGGCATCGCAATCTGACCGGTCGCACGAGCTGCGGCCTGTGCGGTGCGCAGGCGCTCGAAGACGCAGTGCGCCAGCCGCCGCCGGTCGGTACGGGTCCGCACATCGACGCCGACATTCTTCAACGCACGCTTTCGCAGCTCCACGATCGCCAGCCGCTCAATGTCGCGACCGGCGCGACGCACGCGGCGGCGTGGGCGCGCGCGGACGGCGAGATCGCATTTCTGCGCGAGGACGTCGGACGTCACAACGCGCTCGACAAGCTGATCGGCGCGATGGCGCGCGCCGGCGAGAACGTCGGCGACGGATTTCTCGTCGTCACCAGTCGCGCGAGCTACGAGATGGTGCAAAAATCCGCGACGGTCGGCATCGCGTTCCTTGCTGCGATCTCGGCGCCGACGGCGCTCGCGATTCATCTCGCGGACGAAACCGGAATGACGCTGATCGGCTTCGCGCGCGCGGAAGGTCATGTCGTCTATGCCAACGCGCACCGCATTGCGGCCGTCGCGCAAGGACGAGTCATTGAAGGACAGCGAGCATGAACGTCGAACGCCTGGCCGAGATGGTCAACGACATCGCGAATTTCTTCGCGTCCGAGCCCGATCACACCGCGGCGATCGCCGGCGTCGCCGGGCATATCCGGCGTTTCTGGGAGCCGCGCATGCGCAAGCAAATCATCGCGCACCTCGATGCCGGCGGGCATGGCTTGAGCGATCTCGCGCGCGAGGGCGTGCAGGAATTGGCGCGCATGCAGAAGGCGGCGTAGTTCCGTTTTCGGCTCTCCCGCTTGCGGGAGAGGCCGCGCGCAGCGCGGGTGAGGGAAGTGAGAGGTTGCGCTCCGATTGCCCTCACCCAACCCTCTCCCGCGAGCGGGAGAGGGGGAAGGGCGCATTCTACGGCCCAAGCGCGAACGGACAAATGTGATTCCAGATCTCGCCGAGCTGCGCGACCGTATACGTGTGGCCGCCGTTGAAGAGCGTGTAGAACAAATCCTGGTTCAACATCCATCCGCCCGCGGCGAAACGATTCGGATCGTTGCCGGCGCCGTAGTCGGTGTACAGCGGATCCTGGTTGCCGAGATGGATGTCGACCGGAATCTTCGGATGCGCTCCGGATAGAAGATCGCTGCAGCGTGGCGGATACGAGCCGTCGTCCGTGCATGCGTATTGTTCGAGCGATCCGGCGCTGACGCCGTACGCGGCGAAGTAATCCGTGTTGTTGAGCGCGAGCGCGTGCGAAAGATGCGCGCCGGCGGAAAAGCCCCAGAGATAGATGCGCGTTTGCTCGACGTCGTAGGCGGACATCGTGTCGTCGAGCGCGGCGGACATCGTCGGCACGTCGACTTGGGGATTCCAGCCGCCTTGCGATCCGGTCGCGACCGGCGCCAGCACGATGAAGCCGTGCGCGTCCGCCCAGCCGGACCAGTCGCTGCGGACTTGCTGTGCGGCGAGCGGCGCTTGCGATGCCGATCCCGGCGCGCCGTGCAGTGCCATCAGGATCGGCCACGACCGCGTCGGCGCGTATCCCGGCGGGAGATGCAGATAGAACGTGCGATTGCCGACGCCCGGAACGCTGATCACGCGCGTCACGTCGCCGGGATAGGGGCCGCCGCTGCCGTTGGAGGGATCGTGCGGAATCGCCTCGGCGGCTTCGAAGCTGCTTTCGAAGAGGGTATCGCCGCTTCCGCACATCCATGCCGGCAGCGGGACGGTCGTCGCGGCGTGGGCGGCCGCGATGGCGAAGAAGGATAGGAGGACGATCGGCGCGACTCGGTGCATCGCGCCATCGTGCCGAGCCCGAAGTCAGCGCGAAGTGACGGAGTCGCCATCCCCCGCCGGGAGCTCGTCTTGCCGCGTCGCAGCATTTTGCGGCGGCGCAGGATGGATGCCCAGCCGAACTAACGGCTAAGATCGCCCGCCTGTAAAGAGAAAAAAATCGTTGCCTGCCCAGGAGCCTCCGCATGAGCCGTTTTCTTAGTCGCCGCAGCCTCGCGCCTCTGGCCGCCCTTCCGCTGGCCGTCGTCGCGGCGCTCTCGGGCCAGACCGCGCACGCTTCAGGGTTCCAGCTGAAGGAAAACAGCGCCGAAGGCCTCGGCCGCTCGTTCGCCGGTTCCGCCGCGGCCCCGGGCGACTGCTCGGTCATCGTCAACAATCCAGCGGCGATGAGCGACTTCAAGTCGCAGTGCTTCCAGGCCGATCTCACGGTGATCAACTTCTCGACGAAGTTCCACGGCAGCGGCGAGGATTTCCTCGGCCAACCGCTGAGTGGCGGCAGCGGCGGAGAGGGCGGCGTCACGCAGCCGGTGCCGGCGATGTATTACCTGCGTCCGATCAACGATCAGCTGACACTCGGCGCCGCGTTCACGGTGCCGTTCGGTTTCCAGACCGAATACAACGATCAGTGGGTCGGCCGCTACGAAGCGCTGAAGTCCAAGCTCGAATCGCTCGCGCTGACGTTCTCCGCGTCGTATCGCATCTCCGACGAAGTCTCGATCGGCGCCAGCCTGATCGCGCAGCGCACCAGCGCGGAACTGTCGCAGGCGATCGATTTCGGCACGATTCTCGCGGGCCCGACCAACGGCGCGCTGCTGCCGCAGGAAGCCGATGGATTCGGCAGCCTGAAGGGCGACGACTGGGGCTGGGGCTTCGGACTCGGACTCCTCTGGAACATGACGCCGAACGACAAGCTCGGCCTCAATTTCCATTCGCAGATCGACCACACGATCGAAGGCGACGGCAAGTTCCTGGTGCCCTCGAATGTGCTGCCGCTCCTCGGCGGCGCGTTCGTCAACAGCGACGGCAGCGCCGATTTCGACACGCCCTCGTTCGTGACGGCGAGCTGGTGGCACACGCTCGACGATCGCATCAGCTTCGGCGTCGATGTCGGCATGACGCACTGGTCGAGCTTCGACAAGCTGGTCGTCAACTACGCGAACCCGGCGCAGCCGAGCTCCGTGTCGATCTTCGACTGGAAGGATTCATGGTTCACCTCGATCGGCGGCGATTACCGCCTCGACGAGACGTGGACGCTGCGCGCCGGCGTCGCCTACGACGAGACGCCGACCAAGGATGCGACTCGCACGCCGCGCGTGCCGGACGGCTCGCGCGTGTGGCTTTCGTTCGGCATCGGCTACAAGGCCAGCGACGATCTCAAATTCGAGGCGGGCGTGGCTCACCTCTGGGTCGACGACGGCGACATCAACCACACCAGCGCCACCTTCAGCACGCTCACCGGCTCGAACGAGAGCTCGGGCAACCTGCTGGCGGTGTCGGGCCAGTTCCGCTTCTGACCGCGGTACAACTATGGGGAACGTCGGCGGGCGCCTTCGGGTGCCCGTCGCGTTTTTGGGGTCCGAACAATGTCCCATCCACTACGGGTTGGGCCGACCGGCGCAACCGGCCCCAACCGTTAAATTCACGTCGCTTTTGCAAGGCATTGCGGGTATAGTCCCGCGCACTGTGTTGCAAGGGTCACTGTGAACCGTGGCCTGATGGTCGATCCTTACGATCCGTTCCATCGATTCACCTCGTTTCCTCCCTGCAGCCTCAGTCTCGATCCGGATGAATCCGGATCGCGATCTTTCGTTGTTTATCCAGGAGCAATCAGATGTCGAATCGTCAGAACGGAACCGTCAAATGGTTCAATGACGCCAAGGGTTTCGGTTTCATCACCCCCGAGAGCGGCCCCGACCTGTTCGTGCACTTCCGCGCGATCCAGGGCACCGGCTTCAAGTCGTTGCAGGAAGGCCAGCGCGTGAGCTTCGTCGCCGTGCAGGGCCAGAAAGGCATGCAGGCCGACCAGGTTCAGGTGCTCTGATCCGAAATCGCTGAATTCGCACTTCGGTGCGGGAAAGAGCCCCGGGTGGAAACACCCGGGGCTTTTTTTTGGCTTGCCATCCCGGCGTAGGCCGGGATCCAGCTTTCGGTTTGGAAAGGCAGAATTCGATTCGGATTGCGCGAGTCGTCAACGCGAGGCTTCGCGCAACCGCCGCTGGAACGCACGCGCCTTCGCGCCGTTGCCGCACATGCGCATGCTGCACCAGCGCCGCGTCTGGTTCTTGCTGGTGTCGTAGAAAAGCCAGCCGCATCCGTCGGGCGCCGGGCACTGCTTGATCCGCGCGGGATCCTCGTCGACGAGAAGATCGACGCTCGACGCCAGCGCGCTCCACAACGGCAACTCCAGCGCGCTCTCCTCGTTCCATGACCATTGCCACGGTGCGCCCGGGACGAGCTTGCGCTGTGCCAACGCAGCGCCCGCCTCGCGATTGAACGCATCGAGATCCGCGCGCGCCGGCGATTCGTTCTGCGCGCGTGCGGCGATCACGCGATACATGAGGCCGCGCAGCTCGCGCGAATGCGCGAACACGGCCGCGGCGCGTCGCGGATGCGCGCGAGCTTGCGCGAGCAGCTGCGTCGCCTGACGCGCTTCGAGCCCGCCTTCGCACGCGCGCAGCCAGGCCACGAGGTCCGCATAGTCGCCCAGATACTCGCGTGCGCTGTCCTCGAAGTGCGAGCCGCGCGTATTGACGAAATCCAGGCACAACCGCCCGCCGACGCGCTCGAACGAATTCACCGCGATGCTCATGATCTTGTAACCATCGAAGCCATTTTGACAGGTTGAGCGTTTCGGCGCATGATTCAACCATATAAACGTATTTAGATGGTTAGTCTATGAGCAACCCGCCAGACAGACCGAAGAACCCTTGGCGCCGACGCCTCCTATGCGGCGCGGCGGCCGCGATCGCGTCGACCCGCTTGTCGAGCTTGCGCGCTGCCGAGGAAGAATCGATGCGGACCATCGACGTGATCGGAGCACCCTCGAATCTCGGCTTGCGGCCGCTCCGTCCCGGCCACGTTCCCGGCGCGCGCCGCGCGCCTTCGGTATTCTGCAAGCACCGCATCGCCGAACGTCTCGGCGCGAGCGATCGCGGTGATGTCGAAGCGCCGGCGTACGATCCCTCGCCCGACGCCGCGACCGGCTACCGCAACGGCGCCAACCTTGCGGCGTACACGCCGCGCCTCGCCGAACGCATCGGCGCATCGATCGAAGCTGATCGCTTCGCGCTCGTTCTCGGCGGCGACTGCAGTGTCCTGCTTGGCGGTGCGCTCGCGCTGAAGCGTCGCGGCCGCTACGGGCTTCTCTTCATCGACGGCCACAGCGATTTCTATTTCCCGCGAAAACCGCGTCCCTTGAGCGCCGCCGGTATGGATCTCGCGCTCGCGACCGGCCACGGTCCCGACGCGCTCGCCGGCATCGACGGCTTGAAGCCGTATTTCGCCGAGGAAGACACCGTCGTCTTCGCGTATCGCGACCACGGCACGCCCGACGAGGTCGAAACCGAGCGCTTCGAGAATGCGGCCTTCGCACGTGCACCGATCGAAGACGTGCGCGCGAAAGGCATCGCGGCTTCGATGCGCGATGCGTTGCAGCGCCTCGAAAAGTCCGATCTTCGGGGCTTCTGGATCCACGTCGACGTCGATGTGCTCGATCCGAAATTCATGCCCGCCGTCGACTCGCCCGATCCGGGCGGGCTCAGCGTCGCCGAGCTCGAAGAGATTTTGTCCCTGGCGCTCGCGTCGCAACGCGTCGTCGGCATGGAGCTCGACATCTACGATCCGGATCTCGATGCCGACGGTCATCTCGCCGAACGGCTCGTCGCGATGCTCGAGCGCGCGTTTGCGCGCTCGAAACGCTTCGGCCTGCCGCAACGCGCGTGAACGCGTGCGGCTAGTCGAACTCCGCATGAAACATCACGTCGACATCCGCAAGACACATCAGCTTCAACGGCGGCTCGCGCGGCGGCCGCGGGCCGCAGCGCACTCCGGCCGCATCGAACCATCCGCGTGCCGGACCCTGCACGCCGTTGATCAGCGCCGCCGGCGATGTGCCGACGGCGCTGGTCCAGCCCGCACAGTCGCCGTCCTCGCGCGGTGAGCCGTCGATGTTGGCGCCGGTCGGCGCGCCGGCGAAACCGATGTATTCGCCTTGTTCGGTCACGTTCAAAGGCAGCGTGACGACGCCGGATGCGAGCTCCGCTTTATCGTGCGCGAAGAGGAGGCCGTCGCGGCGAAACCACGGACCGTCGAACACGAAGCGCGCCGTCGCGTCGAGGTGCGCCGTCGACGATGCGAGCAGCGCTTTGAACGTGTCGGGCCGATAAAGTCCCGCGGCGCTCGCCAATGTCGTGCACGTCGCATCGGCACCTGCCAAGCCGCCGAGATTGCCGGTGACGTTGACGCTGGTTACGAACGCCTCGCGTCGGCCGGACGGCGCAACTTTCGGCGTCGACGCCGTGCCGCTCTCGAGGCACATGAGCCGACGCGTAGCCGAGCACGTCGCGCCCGAGTGCGCTTGCGTCCATCCTTCGGAGGACGTGAAGTTCCAGCCGAGGGTCGCGAATTGATCGGCGGATTCGGAAGTCCACTGCTGGCAGTCCACGTCGGCCCCGAATTCCGTGTCGAATGTGCCGCGAGCATCCGTCGCCGAGAACGACTCCAGCGGAAACGCAATCGTCAAGCCGAACTCGTCGACGTCGAGCGGTGCGTAGACGACATTCGCTTGCGTCATCTCGGCGATCGTCGCGGCGAACGGCGTTCCGTCGGTGCGAAACCACGGGCCTGCTTTGGTCGGCAAATCCGCCTCTCCGCATCGATCGGCTTTCTTGCCGGCAAGACCGAGCACGCGGCAATACGCGTCGCTGTCGCGATCGGAAAGCCAGGCGACGTATCGCTCGGGCGCGTCGAGCGCTGCGGCGAGCGCGTGCGCGCGGCAAATGCCGTCCGCGGCATCGAGCCCGACGAGATCCGTCGACGCAACCTCCGGCCAGCTCGCGAGATTGCCGTTGCCGAGCGTCGAAGTGGCGAAAGCCCGCAGAGGTTCTGCGAGCGCGTCGCGCGGCAGCAGAGCGACGAGGATCGTCGCGACGATCCAAAGAGGTACACGGTGCATCGTTGTTCTCCATCGAACAGGAGTTGTCCGGATACGAAGAACGGCCGCGCGAGCGCGCCTGCGACGCGGCTGGGTGAAATCACGCTGCGAGGTTGGGTGTCGGATCGGCCGGCGCCGCAAAGCTGCCCATGAGGGCGCAACCATCCGGCGCTTGATGGCCGCGTCAAGAAGTGGAAATCTATTCGGAGTCCTGTCCGAGGTGCGATCGATGGCGCGACATCCAGCCTGGAGAAAGTCCGCATCGGTGCTGCTCGCCGCAACGTTCGCGGTCGCGGTTCCCGCGGCAGTCCGCGCGCAAGCCGGCTCCGGCATCATCGGCCTCAACGAAGAAGAAGCGCGTTTCGTCCCCGGCCTCTACTACTTCCACAAGGGTTGCGACTACTTCAAACGCGGCTATCCGGCGGCGGCGATGGACGCATGGAAAGTCGCCGCGGGATGGGCGATGAAGGATGCGCAATACGATCTCGGCATCGCGTACTTCCGTGGCCGCGGCGTTCCCGTCGATCGTCCGCGCGGCATCGCGTGGCTTGCACTTGCCGCCGAGCGCAAGGACGAAGCCTTCGAAACCTCGCTCGCCGCGGCGTGGGACGAAGCGACGTCAGAAGAGCACGACCAGGCCAACGCGATCTGGCGCGAGCTCAGCAAGGAGTATTCCGACAAGGTCGCGCTACCGCGTGCGCAAAACCGGTATACGCAGGAGATCAACCACATCACCGGATCGCGCGTCGGCTCGCCCGGTCACGTGTGGGTGTGGACGCGAAGCACCGGCCGCGTCGACGTCGAATACTTCAAATCCGAGATGCAGGAGCGCGCGGATCGCAATTTCGGCAAGTTGCCGACGGGGACGGTTGATGTCGGGCCGTTGCAGCCGGTGATCGACGATGGTGCGACAGGTGATCGCTCGAAATAAGACGAGTCGGAAGTGAATCGGAAGAACGATGCAACACTCGTTATGACTCCGACGCGGCGACCTCGCGCTCGAGCGGCACATTCCACGCGCGCACTGCGCCGTCGCCAAGATCGATCGACACGATGTGTTCGCTCGTGCGCGTCACGCCTTTCGTCGTCTGCTGCACGAGGCCGTACAGCAGCAGGCGATTGCCGACTTCGAAGCGGTTGCGCAGATCGTGGAACGGAAGCTTCGTCGTCCACAACGGTTTCAACGCATCGTCGAGGCGCGTGATCGCGAGGCGGCCGTCTTCGCCGAGGCGCGTTCGATGCACCACGAGGAATCCGTCGGGACCTTGCAATCGCAACGGTTGCCGCGTGCCTGCGCGGACGAGCCAGCCGGCTTCGAGAAATTCCGGTGCGCCGGCGACGCGCGTCACGTCGAACAAGCGGTCGTGCTTGCCTTCGGTGAATTCGCGCGTCTTGCCGATGCGCGCGGTCCAGAATGTGCGCCGCGCCTGCGCGCCTTCGTGCCAGACGACGTCGGGTTTGCCGAAGTGGTCGCCGAATTCGTCGTTGCCCGCATCGGCGGCTTCTTTTTCCGAATAGAAGCCGAGCCAGCGTCCATCGACGGTGGCTTGCCGCGCAAGAAAATCCGGCGTGTGGTACCCGCCGTTCCAGCGCGTCGTCATGAACTGCACGTTGCGGAAGTAGTCATCGCTCGGAGCCGTGTACGGTTGCGCACGAAAATCCGCACCGTGCACGCGCCAGCGCCGCGCATCGGCCGCGATGAAGACGAGTCCGTCGTCGTACGCGTAAAAATCGAGATCGGTTGGAATAAGATCGCGCAGCGCAGGGTTTCGCTGTTCCAGCGCCGCGCGATCTGCGAGCACACTTCCATCGCGACTTGATACCGCGACCGGCTCGTCGTTCACGAACAGCCAAACGGTGTCGCCGTCCTGCCCGAATATCCGCGACTGCGCGCTATGTCCGCCCTGATCGTCCTTCACCGAACGAAGGCGCTTCTTCCAGACGCGCCCGGTCGTCATCGGATCGTGCGCCTCGAGATCGAAGTGATACCAGGTCTCGGTGATCCAGCTGCCGACACTGCGGCCTGTGCCGCCGATGTGCCGGCTACGCTGCTCTTCTTGTTTCAGCATCAGCCAGAGCCGCGGCGCGTTTTCATGCTGCACGAGGCCGGGCGGACCTTCGCGTTCGGGCGCAAGGAACGTGCTGCGGCTGCAGGACGACAACAACACCGCGCAGATCAGCGCGCAGAAGATCCTTGAAATCCCTCGATTCATGCGAGTTCGCGCAGCGCGTGGCGTCGTCGGCGGACCCGACATCTCAACCCACGGGAACGAGGCCGGCCACGGGCCACGATTCGCCGCCGCCGCACGTTCGCGTGTCTGGGTGCCGCGTGGAACGACGTTTCTGGGCGTACGGGCGGGTATTGCCGGTAGGAGGACGCCACGATGTTCCGTCTTCGTACGAAATTCAGATCGGCTCCGTGCTGAACTGCGCCGACGCGGCGGACACGATCTTCTGTGCTGGTTTCGGCTGCCCTAACATCGCAAGTCTGATGACCGGCAAGGTTTCATCGGAACGGATTCGAAAAATATGATCTTCGCGATCAAAACCGAAGTGCGCGATCCGCAGGCAAAGACATTCTCGTTCACCACGCAAAAGACGATGTACGGTGGCAAGCACATCGCCGAAGGCGACACGGTGTTCGTGTTCGCGAGCGAGAACGAAGGCGGGCAGGGCCTCATCGCGCGCGGCATCGTCACTTCCGCCGAGGCGATCGCGAAGAAGCGCGGCGTCGCGCGACAGACACCGCGCGTCAGCATCACGGTCCGACGCACCGCGCTCGCGAGGCGGCCGCTGGGACGCCGCGAGCTCAAGCCATTTACCGACTGGAACGACGGCCGGCCCGAGACCGAGCTCAATTTCAAGTTCTATCGTCAGGCGACCAGCAAGATCGTCGGCGTCTCCGATGACGCGGCGGCGTTTCTCGATCGATTCTTCTAGCTCGCCGTGCGCCTAGAAACGTCTAAGCTGGCTTGAGCGGACGCTTTATTCCCCCGCACATAGCCCTTTTTATCTTTCTACGCATTTGCGCCGCATCGTCGTCGACGAGCGCAATGCGTCATTGTACGATCGCGCGAGCCCTCCACCGGGAATTGGCTTTCATGAAACTCGCCTTAGTCGGGTCAGTCGTCGGTATCGTTTTCTTGTTTGCGGGGTGCACCGAAACGCCGCTGCCGCCGTCGCAGACGCCAACGGCGCAAGCCAGCGCAATGCTGGACACCTGGAGCGGCGATCCTGACGAGCTGGAGCAGGCAGGCCAGCTCCTCGATGCGGAGCTCGCGCAGAATCCGCGCAACGTCGCCGCCCTGGTTGCGAAGGCGCGTTATCACGTCGACTCGGGAATGGTGTCGACCGACGTCTACGATCCGGCTGCGCTCAAGAGCGCGCGCCAGCTGGTCGAGCAGGCCCTGAGCATCGCGCCCGATTCGGCCGATGCGCATTTGCAGCTCGGCTATATCCTGATGCACGAGTTTCACCTCAAGGAAGCGCTGGCCGAGATGACGAAGGCCGAGCAGCTGGATCCGAAGAATCCGCTGATCAACATCGCGCTCGCGCACCTGCATGCGTTGTCGAACCAATGGAAAGACGCGGCGGCGGAGCTTCACAAGGCAGAGCCGAAGGCCGCCGGCACGACGAATGGGCGAATCGCGCTCAAGATCGTCCAGGCGCGCATCGAGGTACATCGTGGCCAGGACGACGCCGAAGCGCTGGCGAAAGACTATGAGGAAAGCGTTCGCGTCGCGCCGGATTCGGCGTGGACGCACGGCAACTACGCGTCCTATCTTTTGAGCGAGCGCGGAATGACCGATCAGGCGCTGGCCGAAGCGGAGAAGGCCGTGTCGATCATGAATTATCCGGTCGCGCGCCACACGCTGGCGCTGGCCCAGTACGCGAAGTGGGCGGCGTTGCGTGCGACCGATGAGAAACAAGCCGCCGAGTTCTACGCGAAAGCACAGGCCAATCAGCGGAATCTCACGGCCGTCATGGGCGCAGCGTCGCAAGCCGCGCCGAACAACCGCGATCTCGCGTTGCTAGCCGCGGCGCTGAAAGAAAACGGTGTTTCCGTCGATGCGAAGGACGTCAATGGCAACACGCCCTTGATCCGCGCGGTCAACGCCGAGGACGTCCCCGGCGTGTTGTCTCTTCTGGCCGCCGGCGCGGATGTCAATCAGAAAGATTTCATGAAGCGCACGCCGCTGATGCTGGCGACGATGCGACGCGACAACGCGATGGCCGAGGCGCTCGCATCGCACGGCGCCGATCTTGAGATCGGCGATGAATACGGACATCGGCCGCTACACCTTGCCGCGCAAACGGGCGACCTCGCCATCGCGAAGACGTTGCTGAGCCACGGTGCGAACGTCAACTCGAAAGGTTACGAGGACGCGACGCCATTGATCGAGGCGGCACGCCAGAACAGCCTCGAAATGGTCAAGCTGCTCGTAGCGTCAGGCGCGGACACGCATGCCGAGATGGGCGGCCTTTACGCTGGCAATGCGCTCAAGCTTGCCGAGTTGGCCGGCCACAAGGAGATCGCGGAATGGTTGCAATCGCAAAAATGAGCGCCTAAAAATCAGGCCGCTCGTTTCGCGTGCTGTAGTCCTTCAGCAAGACGGCGCGTTACCGGACATCGTGCGGGCAAGCGTCAGCCCGCACGCATCCTCACTCCACCATCGCCTCGCCCGAGCCGCCAAGCTCCTTCGGAAAATCACGCAGCTTGGGCAGGCCGTCTTTCATCGGCAGCACCGTTTCCGCGTAGTTGACGTGCACGCCCGGCGCGAACGCGACCGAGGGAATCGTCGCCGCGAACACGTCGGTGAGTCCGAACGTCGGGTGATGCGTCATCAGGTGTCCGCCGCATTCGCGGCAGAACTGCCGATCGCTGACCGGTGTCTTCTGGTGGCGGCCGATGCGGTCGGCGCCTTTCGTCACCTTCACGTTTTCCGGCTTCCACAACGTGAATGCGTTGACGGGACCTGCGGACCACGACCGGCACGAGGCGCAGTGGCAGTAACCCATCGCTTCCGGCGCGCCGGTGACTTCGATTTCGACGGCGCCGCAGAAGCAGGCGCCAGTGTGCGTGTTGGACATGCGAGCGTTCTCCGATGAAAAAGCGCCCGCAGGGGTCGGGGCGCCACTCGAAGAACGCCGTTGCGTTACCGGCTGCGACATGCGTCGCGTCTGCCGATGTCAGCCGGGATACTTCACCGGATCAATCTGCCGGAAGAATTGCGCTGCGTGCTTGCGCAGCGTGGGATTCCACGTGGTGGCCAGATACGCGCGCGCTTCGTGGATTTTCGCGAAATGCGCCTCCTCGGGCGTCATGTCGTGGATGTCCGGCGGTGGATCGATTGCAAGGCCCTTGGCTCTGCGCTGTTCGATCATGCGCATCCAGGCGTCGATCTTGCGCCGCTCGAATCCCGCCAGCTCCCACGCTCGGCAGGTGTAGCCTGCCTCGTCGCGCATCACCATCCACAGCGTCGCCGACTCGTCGTCTTCGCTCTGCGACGCGACGTGATACCAGATGTTGTTGTCGCTCATTTCGATCGGCTCTATCCGCTCCGGAGCTTGTTCCGGAAACCCCTGTGCCGACGATCGTAGGCAGGTTGCGGCGCCTCGACTGTGCCGTGCATCGCGGTTGTGCGGTCAGGTTTGTGCAGTTTTGTACCGGGCGAGAGGAGTTCTCCTCGGCCGCCGGATTATGATCTGCACCATGAGCCTGATCCCCGTCGCGGAGCCTCAATCCGAATCCGATCTTTCGATGATGCTTTGCCTGCTCGAAGCCGAAGGCATCCCGGCTTTTGTGCACAGCGGCGGCCTCGGCAGCTTGTATCCCGGCGTTCAGATCAGAAACTACAACTCGCGCCGCGTCATGGTGCCGGAGGAATGCCGGGAGCAAGCCGAAGCGGCTTTGTCCGTGCTCGTGCCAACACAAGTCAGCGCGATCAAGAACATGTCGTGGCGCGACAAATTCCGGATCGTGGTCGAGTTTTTGCTCTGCGGCTGGTTCGTTTACGGCTATCGGCGGCGTAAAGCATCCGGCGCCGATCCATCGGCTGACGCGGCGGGCGTAGCGGTCGAGTGATCCCTGGCGCGATAGCGCGCCATTGCCAATCCGCGAAGGCGTCAACCGACATCCGTTAAGAGATGTCCTACGCCTTTCCTCGGTCTTTTCCTGCATTACCGATCACTGCGACTTGCTAGCGTCGAGTGCCTGCCGAAGCGGCGCAAGCGGGAGCCACCATGGACGACGCAATCAAGCGGATGTTCCGCAGTCTTCCAAAAGGCTGCCCCGTAAGCCGAGATGCGCTGTGCCAATTCGGCAACATCCAGCCGAGCGTTTTCAACGGATCGCGGGCCGAGTCGTTGTCCTTGCGCCTGGCCGTCGCGGGCGGAGAATAGCCTGATCGTGTCGCATGCCGCTGCCGGTCAAATCGCGCGGCATCGGTTGCACCCATTCCATCGGGAGACCAACGATGAAAGACGAAGAGCAACAGTCTTACGTTCTCGGCCACGGCAGCGAGGAGCATCGTCGCCTCATCCTGCAATCGCGTTTCGTCGGCGACCTGACGGAAATCGTGTTCGCGCGTGCGGGCCTCGCGCAAGGCATGAGCGTCCTCGATGTCGGCTGCGGCGCCGGCGATGTCAGCCTGCTCGCGGCGGCGTTTGTCGGTCCGAGGGGAAGCGTTCTCGGCGTGGATCAATCGCCGGAGTCCGTGGCGCTGGCTACGGAGCGTGCCAAAAGTGCGGGCCTCGGCAACGTGCGATTCGAGGTGGGGCGTCTTGAAGAGTTGCAACAGAGTGGGTCGTTCGATGCTGTGGTCGGGCGCCTGGTGCTTCTCTATCTGAAGGAGCCCGCCGTCGTGCTTCGACAACTGGCGCAGCTCGTGCGTCCGGGCGGCGTCATCGCGTTTCAGGAAATGGAAATGACGACGGCGCGAAGCTCGCCGGACGTGCCTTTGTTCTCGCAGTGCGGTCGCTGGATCGTCGAAGCCTTCACGCGCGCGGGCGTCGAAACGTCGATGGGATCGCGTTTGTATTCCATCTTCAAGCAGGCGGGGCTTTCCGAGCCGCAGATGATGAGCAGCGGGCGCGTCGAGGGCAGTCCCCAATCGGCAATCTACGAATGGCTGGCGCAAACCGTGCGCAGCTTGCTGCCGATGATCGAGAAGACGGGCGTCGCGACGAGAGACGAAGTCGACATCGATACGCTGGCCGATCGATTGCGCAGCGCAGTCGCCGAGAAAGGCGCCGTCGTGCACTCGCCGCTGTTCGTCGGGGCTTGGGCGCGAAAGTAGCCTGCCGGACGGGATGAGCCGACCCGGACCGGCTACACTGCCGCTTCACGGGGGGACGTGAGCACACGCGTGGACGGACTGCTCGACCGCCTCAGGCAACGCAAGATCGTGCAGTGGGCGCTGGCCTACCTCGCCGGTGCGTTCGCGTTGTTGCAGGGCGTCGACCTTGTCGGCCAGCGCTTCGGTTTGCCGGAGTCGGTCGTGCGCGTGCTGATCGTCGTGCTCGCGGTCGGTTTCTTCGCAGCGCTGGTCCTTGCGTGGTATCACGGCGAGCGCGGCGAGCAACGTGTCAGCGGCGTCGAGATCTCGCTGCTCGCGCTTTTGCTCGCGATCGGCGGCGGCATCCTCTGGCGCATCGCCGATTCCGGGCGTACGGGCGATTCGCAAGCGTCGATGGGCGCGACCGGCGCGGCGGCATCGCTCGGTGCGGCGTCCACTGCAGTGCTGCCGTTCGTCAACATGTCGGCCGACAAGGCCAACGAATATTTCTCCGACGGCATGACCGAGACGCTCCTCAACCGTCTCGCGCAGGTGCCGGAGCTCAAAGTCGCCGCGCGCACCTCGTCGTTCTCGTTCAAGGGCACCAACACCGACGTGCGCAAGATCGGCGCCGCGCTCGGCGTCGCGAGCCTCGTCGAGGGCAGCGTGCAGCAGTCGGGCGGAACGTTGCGCATCACCGCGCAGCTGATCCGCGCGGTCGACGGCGTGCACCTCTGGTCGCGCAACTACGATCGCAAAGCGGCCGATCTCTTCGCGATCCAGGACGAAATCGCCGCGGCGGTCACCGAGGCGCTGATCGGCGAGCTCTTGCCGAAGACCAAGGCGATCCTCGCCAAAGGCGGCACGAAAGATCTCGGCGCTTACGACGCCTACACGCGCGGGCTCCAACAAGTCGCGCTGAATTCGATTCCGTCGATCCAGAAGGGCGGAGCGCTGATGAAGCAGGCGCTGGCGCTCGATCCGAACTATGTCGACGCGATGGTAGGCCTGGTAATGGCGGAGTTGAGCCTCGCGCGCACTGGTGCGATCGTGCCCGCGGAGTTCCGCGCGCGTGCCGTGCCGGTGCTGGAACGCATCGAGGCGATCGATCCCGAAAATCCTTCGGCGCTCGCCGTGCGCGGCGAGATCGCGGACCAGCTCGGCCAGCACGACGAGGCGATCCGCCTCGCAAGCCGCGCGACGACCGAAGCACCGGGCCTTGCCTGGCTGCATGTGATCCTCGCGACGATCTACGGCAAGCAGGGCGACAGCGAGGCGATGCTGCCGGCGATCGATCACGCCGTCTCGCTGAATCCGCTCGACAACAACCTCGTGCGCTTTCGCGCCTCGTCGCTGCGCCAGGCAGGCCGCATCGACGAAGCGCGCACCGCCGTGCTGCGTGCGCTGGATATCGATCCGAAGAACAGCTCCAACTATTGGGAGCTCAGCCTCAACGACTACGCGCACGGAGATCTGGTCAGCGCGATCGTCAACAGCGGCAAAGGCTACGTGATGGATCCCGAGGATTCCGAATCGCCCGCGGTATCGGCGGTGTTCCTCGGCGAGATCGGCGAGATCGAAGCAGCACAAGCGTGGCTGCCCGAATCCGAGCGGCTCGCGCCCGACAACATTCATGCGGCCAGCGCAGCGGTGTCGGTCGCGTACGATCGCGGCGACAATCAGGCGGCAATGGCCGGCGCGTTGCGCCTCATCACGCGCAGAGACGAAGAGCGCCACGCCTTCTGGAGCAACGCGATGACCACCGGCTGCCTCGCCGCGCGCGAGCTCGGCCGCGGCGCCGAAATGCGCACCGCGATGGAAGCCGCCGACGATCTCCCGCGCGATTTCTCGCCTGCGGGATTCACTGCGTGGGTCGGCCCGAAGGCATCGCCGAAAGCGCGGCTCCGTCAGCTCATGGGAATACGGCGCTGCCTATACGACGAAAGCGTGGCCGATGCGCCGCGTCGCGCGGAGCTCTTCGCGCTCATGACACAGACGTTCGGCAGCGGCTGGACATCGACCGAGGAGTGGCGGCGCCTCGACGCGGAGCTTCGCGCCGACCGCGAGGCGATCATCGCTGCCTTCACTCCACCGCAGCAGACGACCGTCGCCAACCTTCCGGTGCGCGCAGGTTCAGCGCGTCTCCTCGGTATCGCCGACGACGCGCGCGTCGCTGCCCACATCGCCGAACAGCGCACCGAGATCGAGCGCATGCGTGCGGCATTGCCCGCTGCGTTGGCGAAGGAAAGCGTGCCGCTGCGGCCGCCTGCGGGCGGCGCGAAGGCTGCTGCGCCGACGGGCAGCGGGCCGGAATAATCCTGCGTACATTCGATGGATTCCGAAGTGCGTGGCGCCGCCGCATCCGCGTCAGCTAACCCAGATGCGCAAGATCCTTCACGCCGTTCCAGAGAATCTGGATGCCGATGCACACCAGAATGAACGCGGAGAGGCGCACGACGACATTCGTCCCGCCGCGCCCGAGCGCAGCTACCAGCCGCGGTGCAAATCGGTAGCAGAGGTACACCGTCAGGGCCATCGCCACGAGGCTCGCCGTGGCCGCTGCGGAAGCCAAGACAAACTGTTCCGGTTCGGACGTCGCCGGCCGCTGGCTACCCAGCGTGATCGCCACCGATATCGATCCCGGCCCGACCGTCAGCGGCATCGTCAGCGGATAGAACGTGTCGGGATCGTCCGTGTGTTGCGAGGCGTGTCCTTCATCCGGCAGCGACGCGGAATTGAGCAGCTTCCACCCGAACGTCGTCACGACCAGCCCACCCGCGACGCGCACGATCGGAAGACTCACGCCGAAGAATTCCAGCACGTGCGAGCCGATGAACATGGAGCCCAGCAACAACAGAAAACTGTTGATCGCGATCTGCCGCGCGATGCGTCCGCGCTCCACGTCGTTGTAGCCCTCGGTGAGCCCGAGGAAGAGCGGCGCACTCCCGAACGGATTCACGATCGGAAACAGAGCGGCGTACACCAGCAGAAATGTATTGACGAAGACATTCATCGAAGCCTCCGCGCATTGGTCCCCTCTCCCGCTTGCGGGAGAGGGCTAGGGTGAGGGAAACCCAGGTACAACTTCCCCAAACTCTTCTTTCCGCACGTGCCGCATTCGTCGCGATTTCACTAGGCGATGACGAATCAACCCACCGCCGCGCAAATTCTCGCAATCACCTCGCAGCCTTCGCGGGCCTCATCTTCATCGCACGGAGCGAATTCAGTCACCGTCAGGCCAACGACATCGGCTCGGCGCGCGATGCGATCGACCAACGCGATTGCCTCTTCGACGCCGACCTTGCCATCGGGGTAAGCCACGTACGGAAATTCGCGCGGATCGAGCACATCCAGATCGAAATGGATGTGAACAGGCCCGTCAACGGAATCCTGTGGACCAAGGAGTTTCAGATCCAGTTCGCGTCGCAACGCCCAGTCACCTTCGTCGCCGACGTGCACGCCGAAATAATGGAACCGCGCCGGATCGACTGGCGCTCCGAGGAACGGCCGCATCGGTTCCGGTGCGCGACCAAGAATCGCGCTCACCGGCATGCCGTGAAAATTGCCGCTCGGCGACGTCTCGGGCGTATTGGCGTCGAGATGAGCGTCGATCCAAATCACGCGGAGTTGTGGATACACGCCGTTGAGATAACCGATCACTGCAACATCCACCGCGCAATCGCCGCCGGCCGTCAGCACGCGCCGCGCGCCGGAGCGCGCGAGGAGGTCCTGCGCGGATCGGAACTGCGCAAAAATCGCGTTCCAGCGTCGAACGCCGTGAGCATCCTGCGCGTGATCGTCCGCGAGCGGCACTTGCATGCGAGGCGCATATCGCCCGCAAACCGCAGCAGCCGCAGCGGCGCCGCGTGGGAGGTTCTCGTTACGACCCGAACCTTGCCATTGCGGGTAGGCGAGACAAAGATCGAAGGGCATGTATCCATTGCATAGAGGTAGGCAGGGATAGTCAAGATCGTGCAGCGCAATGCGGATCCCGCCTTCGAAGTGGCCGTCTTGGCATCCCGATGAAGTCGCGAAATCGGGAGTATCATGGTTCGATCGCAGGAGATTCGAGATGTTGAAGAATTACACCGCAGTCGTAAAACACGACGAGGGCGCTTGGATCGGATGGATCGAAGAGGTGCCGGGCGTCAATTGCCAGGAAGCTACGCGCGACGAACTGATCGAATCACTTCGCGTGACGCTTGCAGAAGCGATCGAATTCAATCGCGCTGAAGCGATCGGAGCGGCCGGCAACGGCTACGAAGAATTGCCCATCGCCGTATGAAGCGGCGCGAGCTGCTCGCGCACCTCGCGACCCAGGGTTGTCAATTGCTACGCGAAGGTGGACGTCATTCTTGGTGGTGCCATGCTTCGTCCAAACGTCGCAGCGCAGTGCCTCGGCATACTGAGATCAACAATCACCTCGTGCGCAAAATCTGCCGCGACCTCGGTATTCCCGAACCCGACCGCTTCTAGATAGGGTGGACCACGATCTTGATGCGCTGCCTGACGACGCCAGCCCGAGGCGGTGCAGGTCAACCATTCGACCGGCGACTTTCCTCTCGTACCGATCACGCCAAGCCTCTCGATGTTCATGGCGAAGGCGAGCGCTCCCGCGCTGACCGAACTCATGGGCAAGCCGCTCGTGCAGGTCGAATTCGATGCGCTCGTGCCTTGGGTCATCGACGCGATGGAACCATGAAGCCTTGGTTCTTGCTCGGGATTCTCGCGAGCACTGCCTGTGTGCAGGCGGCAGATTCATCAACATCTGATCCGCTGGCGAACCTCGACATTGGAGATGTCGCTCATTTCCAATCTTGTAAGGCTCCAATACGTCGCTCGCTGTCCGACTACGAGATGTGCTTGCGCGACACATTGGCGAATCGCTGCAGTCCCGCAGATGACTGTCTGGTCACCTGCATCTCCAGCCCGCAAGGGCATCTCGTCGGCGGCGGATGCGCGCACGTTTGCTTCTCATCGTTGCATTCCAGTGAGCCGCCGCCGGCGGACATCCACAAGTGCGATGAGCTGAAACGATAGGAAAGTCATCAAGCCTCGCCGCAAGTCCCTGAAGGCCCTCGGCGTCAAGGCATTCGATGCCGCCGACTATCTCACCGACGACGAAGCGGTCGCCGAATATCTGACGGCTGCGCTGGAAGATCCCGATCCGGACATGTTCCTCACTGCCATCAAGAACGTCGCGCGCGTCCGTGGCATGGCGCAGCTCGCGAAAGATACGGGGCTTGGTCGGGAGAGCCTTTACAAAGCGCTGGCACCGGGCGCGAAGCCACGTTACGACACGATTTTCAAAGTCACGCGCGCGCTCGGGATTCGCTTGCACGCTGAGGCAGGATAGTCGCCAACCCGCGTGACCCGGGTATAGAGTGATTGATCGGAGAAGCAAGAATATGGATGGCGATGGATCCCTCAGCGCATACGCCGAGGAGGCCCCGATGCTAAGAGAGAAAGACCTCGATAGTCTTCTCGACGGAGAAATCAGGGCTAACGCCTCGTTTCGAGCCTGGTTTCTCAGCAAGACCAAATACGGAAGAGATTTCCGCAGCTGCGTCTACTCAAACGCGAAAAACCCTTGGTGCGCGGTAAGGTTATTGCTGCCCAATGCGGAGACGGGCGCGCTGGAGATGGTCACGCGCCAAGGCGAGACCGACGTGCTCGTCGTCTTCGAGGACGACACCAAAAAACGCCTCGGCGTCCATATCGAGAACAAATTGGCAGCGGGCTCGTTCACCGCCTATCAGCCGGAAGTCTGCGCCGCCCGCGCCGAACATTGGGTGAAGCCCCCCGACTATGGCAACTACGACGTTTGGGAGACGATCCTTGTTGCGCCTGAGCGTTTCCGCGAACGCAACCAGCAACAAGCGCGAAAGTACATGACGTACATCTCCCACGAGGACATCTCACTCTGGATTCCGGAATTTGGAGGCGTGCCGACGACTCCCCCGAAATTGAAGGGCGGCGGATGAGTGTTGAGCGTCGTGCGCTTGCGCGTGCCATCACCTTCTTCAAATCGGAAGGCTGGGAGGTGACTGATGTGTCAAGAACGCGGGGCCACAACGGCTACGACCTCGTTACGACGCTTGGGGAAAGGATTTGCCGTGTCGAGGTGAAAGGGTGCTCGCGCCCGTGGCAAATACCTGATCTCTTCAATACGGAGTTCGACGAACACAGGCGCTTGATCGCGGATATCTTGTGCGTCGTTTACTTCGCGCCAGGCCTGGAAGATACGATCTGCCTGATCCCCCGCGATGCCATACCTCCGGAGCTCGTTGTTGAAAAATGGGGCTATAGAATTAGCTCCAAGTTCAAGAAGGAGTCGGTCCTGAAGTCCTATGCACGCAAGTTTTCGACGAATGACGAGACCTGACTAGGCTGATCGCTCATGGGCACGACAAGAACACCTCTCCCATCGGATGGTATATCGGCTCATACCTGCTGCGGTTCGTAGTGCTCGACGATGCGACGCGCAACGATCCCGAGAAGCGCTTTCCATCATGGGAAAACACCGTCATCGTCAGGGCGCGCACGTTCGACGAGGCCTACGAGAAGGTGCAGAGAATCGCAAGAACAATAGCGAAGCCCTACCCTGGCGGGGAGGAGGGCGTGCGGGTGAAATGGGAGTATGTCGGCATGACCGACCTTCTGCCCATCTATGAAGAGCTTGGCGACGGGGCCGAGGTGGCATGGACGGAACGCCCGCCGCGCAAGCTCAAGACGCTAAATGGGTGAGTCAAGCGTAAAGCGGAGCTCCGCCGTGGCGGACCGGCAATACGGAACCGGCGAGCCCGAGGGCTCCCTGCGCGATCCGCCGTAGTCGGCGCGGATTGCGCGACGCGACGCCTACGGCGAAGCCGAGGGTGCGTAGTCCGTATTGCTGAGAGCCGCCAAGCCCTGTCGCGATTGAGCGACTGAGTAAGTTTAAATGAAATGTGGCACCACGCGCGCAAACGCGTTAGGCATGACTCGGCTAGGCTGCGGTATTGTTGGCTAGCGACAGTTATTGGCGTGGCGGTCGCGAAGTGGAAACTTCCACTTGACCCAGAACGGCACCGGCCTGAACATGCAAATAGATGCCGCTTAACTGCGGACCAAGTCAATCCGTGCATACGAGATGACTCCGTGCTCGATCTAATTCAACAAAATCCATTGGTCAGCCTTGTCCTGATCTTAGTCCCTGCAATTGGGGTCATATGGAAGATATTCGACGTGCTTTTCTTGAAACCGCGCGATTTCCGAATCGCGGTCCTGGAAAAGAATGTCGATGACCTAAGAAAAGAATTTCAGCGAACGCCCACACATCCTGTCGATGTGGCGCCCGCAGCGGGCGAAACGCCGCGGGCTGACGAAAGCAACCGGCCAGCAAGTCGCGAAGCGGAAGCCGAAAAGATAGAGAGATTGGTTGAAGGCACGACATTTCTAAACAATCTCTCTGCTTTCTTTGAGGCATGGAAAGACGAGTCCCTAACCGACTTGCAACGGGATCAATTCGAAAAAAATTATGCTGGCCAGCGGGTCGTATGGCGCGCCCGGTTTCAAGACGCATCCGAAAAAGACGGATCCTTATGGACAAGTCTTTTATCTGAGAACGAGCGAGAATACGGAGTGCATGTGATCGCGGTCTTCGGGTCAAAGCATAAGGAGGCGTTGCTTATGCTTAATAAAGGAGAGGTTGTCACAATTTCTGGCGTAATCGACCGCTTCTTCTTGGGCCCAATACTTAAGGACTGTGAGATTGTCCGAAAAGCGTAGGAAGCGGCCAATACGCAGCAGCCCTTAGACATAAGCTCGGACGCGCCCACCTAATCGTTGGGCGTCAATGTGAATCCGAGTCCAAAGGTATGTACTTGTTGATCCCTGACTCGCCGCAAATTTCTGATGAAAAATCAGGGGTGGTCCAGGTTCATTTGCTGCCGGGTGTTGCTGACAAGTGCTTTGGGCTCGGGGTTATTTATCGGATGGTCTTCTTGATGGCTCGCATCCGGCTCTCTCTTGCTATAAATTTGTAAATACAAAGTCGAAACGCATTCCGCGTCTTTTAGGGCTGGCCTCCTGAGACTGATGATGACAGGCTGTGTGTATGCTGCGATGGGACCGACGAATTTCGTCTTGGGGGTTTTGATCTCCGAAATCATCGCGCGTATCTCGAGTGTCGCAAAGGAGGATGTGCTTATGATGAGGAAAGCTACCAGGAAAGTAATGGAGGCCACCCGCCCTTTCAGGCTTAGCCTGCTGATGAGCTTGTGTAATTCAAGCGAAAAGGGCGCCCAAGCGCGGCGAAAAATTCCTCCGTCCCCTTTATTTTAGTAGTCGGCGCGGATGCGCGACGCGACGCCTACGGCGGAGCCGAGGGTGCGTGGTACTTGAATTCAGGGCCGCCAGGCCTTTGTTGCTAAGCGCGACCCATCAATTCTAGTGCAACGAACTCACCTTGCGAACTAGGTAATCTGATCCTGTAGTGCTACGCGTTACTGTGTGCGTACAGTTATATGCGCCTCGTCCTTAAATGAGCTACTTGGAAATGAGTGAGAAAGATCTCGTACGCGACCTACTTATTAAGCGAGCGGAAGCGACGATGTCAGCGGACTTCCGCAAAAAATATGGCTCCTCAGAGCTGATGCTCGTTGCTGCCTCGGGCGTCGAACTTATCCGCGACGTCCTCAAAACGACGAACGTGCTCCACTTGGGCGTCATCGCGCTCGCCAAACAATCTGCAGTTGCAAAAATCGCGCTCAACATTCCGTCGCCTCTCGATGAGGCTGCTGGCGAAATACTGAGGCGGGATGTTGCGGCGGGGGAACAGCTCGGGCCTCAAGCGAAAGCGTTCGTCGATGACGATTTTGGACCTCTCAATGCCATAACGCTGGTGAGTCTCTGCGCGGCGGTGGAGGTTTCGCTCGAGGATACGATCCGCGCGGCGCTGCGCTTCACGCCAGGCATTGTCGATCGACTCCAACGTATCGGCGTAAAGAAATTAGATGGTTTTAAAAAAGGCGACCTTACATACGACGAGGCTTGCATCGCGCTTAGGCAGCTGAAGTACTGGGCTCGCGACGACGCATCCGTTCCTGATGGCGTGCTCCGGATGCTCAAGGCAGTAGGTATAGATATCGACGTTGAAGAGGGTGACAAAAAAGCATTGCGGGAGATGATCTACGTGCGGAACTGCATACTCCATCGAGGGCATCGCGCCGACGGTAGATCAAGTATGGAGGCCGCCGATCTCGAACTAGAGATTGGTGTGCGCTTTAGAGTGTCGCGAAAATCAATGGGCAAGTATTGCAATGCCTCATTGGCGCTGGTCAGCGACGTTGCTCTGTTCCTTACAGCGAGCGGTGGGCAATTGACAGTTGAAGGTTTGTCATAGGTCGGAATGCCGCGGCGCTACCAAGGTGTGTTCACCTGAACTGGAGCAGCGAGTGACCGCTGGCTCGACACGAGCGGTGATAGCACGCTTGCCAAGTACTGTTTCACGCCCTCGCGCGATTCATCTGGCACATACGCCCATGTCACGAATAGGCCTTGGCCTGCATATGCTTGGACGCGTGAATCCTGCCTTTCGCGCTGGATGCCGTCGCGAACGAAACCGCTCCCGACTAGGACGGTCGCGGGCCGTGACCCTCCGTGCCATATGACGTACACGCCGTACATCGTATTGAAGTGAGCGTGATCGATGTTCACGTTATTTAGCGAGCACCAAACCGAACCCGAGCATTTGTTCCATTTAAGTTCCATGTCACATCTCACGGATTAGTGGGTATCACTACGCATCGGATCATTCGTGTCATTCAAAATCTGATCCGGCTGTATGTCGCTCAGGTCTGGCACGGCCACATAAAAATCCACGATCTTTTGGCAATGAATTTTCGCGCGCCTGAACGTCTGACGCCCGTTTTCGTCCGTGAGCTTACGAAAGAAGAGTTCGCAAATTACAACTTGTCGTTCGAACGCTTCAAACAGCCTCTTCCTATTGTCTCGGTCGAGAATCTCTGGGCGCGACTCTGGAGGTACAGACAGAAGCAGCTGGCCGACGGTAAACGCAACTTGATCGATATTTCCCCCAATCCTATCCGCGGATTCATGCCCAACTAGCGCAACGTAGTCGCCTTCATCACACTCGTCGCTGATGTGCTTGCAAAAAAGGAGAGCGCGGCGGTGAAATTTTTCCAGAGCGCGCCTGAAGAATTCGACCGCACCCGAAGTGTCGCGACTCAGATCCGCGTCCATGAACTCCGCGTCATTACGCTTAGGAGTCCTTTGAAACGCCGCTGCCAACTTTTTCGTGGCCTCTTGAAACGCATGGTTAGACGTCTCAAAGTCGGCGGAAAATTCCTCCATTCTCCTATTGGCGTCTGTGGCGAACAGTCTTTTGACGTGATAGGAGAGTCGCCGCGACGTCACCTTAGCGATCACGATGCCGATCACCGCAAGACCAAAAAGGACCTCGACGCACGCTAGTAATTTAGAGATTCCTACGGGATGTAAGTCGCCATAACCCAGAGAGGAGATTGTGACGACACTAAAATAAAGAGCTATCGGGAAAGAGCTCGTCAGTGGATCGTTCGGTCCAGCTGCGATGCCGTTGCCGTAGGGCGTCAAAACTGCATAAAAGATCGCGCAGCCTACAATCACCGAGAGGAACGAGATTGCGTAGGCCCCGAGATGTACGTCCTCAATGAGGTAATTGAGGAGTTTTTGAGAGTTCCTGTAAATCCACTTCCTGGCGTCTTTGAACATTCCAAAGGCCCCGATAAGCGGTGCAGGGACATGAGACTCTCTCAAGAGGCACGAGTCAACCATACATTCGAGAGGCAGAAAAAGCCCCCGAAGCTCATTCTTGCAAAGTCAACAAAGACGCATTCCCCCCCGCCGCCGTCGTATTAATCGTCAACGTCCTCTCCGTAGCAAACCGCAACAAATAATGCGGCCCACCGGCTTTCGGGCCAGTCCCGGACAGGTTCTCACCACCAAACGGCTGCACACCAACCACCGCACCAATCTGGTTGCGGTTGACATACGTATTGCCAACCTTCGCCCGCTTCGCAATGTGCTCGATCGTCTCGTCGATGCGGCTGTGCACGCCCAGCGTCAACCCAAAACCCGTGCCGTTGATCGCATCGATCATTTGATCGAGCTCGTCGGACTTCCAGCGCACGACGTGCAGCGCCGGCCCGAACACTTCCTGCCTCAGCAGCTTGATCGACGGAATCTCGTACGCGCGCGGGAGGAAGAACGTGCCGTGCTCGGAGCCGGGCGCGAGTTTGGTGATCTTGATGAGCTTCGCTTCGCGCTCCATGCGCGCGGCGTGTTCTTCGAGGTTCTTGCAGGAAGGCTCGTCGATGACGGGGCCGACGTCGGTCGAGAGCAGCGCGGGGTCGCCGACGACGAGCTCGTCCATTGCGCCGGCGAGCATCGTGATGACTTTGTCGGCGATGTCGTCCTGCACGTAGAGCACACGCGCGGCGGAGCAGCGTTGGCCGGCGGAGTCGAAGGCGCTGGCGAGTACGTCCTTGACGAGTTGTTCGGGGAGTGCGGAGGAATCGGCGATGAGTGCGTTCTGTCCGCCAGTTTCGGCGATCAGCGCGGCGATCGGCGCGTTGCGTGCGGCGAGCGTGCGGTTGATGGTCCATGCGGTTTCGGTGGATCCGGTGAAGCAGACGCCGGCGACTTCGTCGCGCGTCAGCAGCGTCTTGCCGAGGACGGAGCCTTTGCACGGCACGAATTGCAGCGCGGCTTCGGGCACGCCGGCTTCGTGCAGCAGCTTGACGGCGGCGTAGCCGATCAGCGTGGTCTGGTCCGCAGGTTTCGCGATGACGGCGTTGCCGGAGGCGAGGCCGGCGGCGACTTGTCCGGTGAAGATCGCGAGCGGGAAATTCCACGGGCTGATGCAGACGAAAACGCCGCGTCCGCGGAGGAACAGCTGGTTTGTTTCGCCGGTCGGGCCGGGCAGGTTTTCGGGTTGTCCGAAGAGCTTGCGCGCCATCGCGGCGTAGTAGCGGCACATGTCGGCGGCTTCGCGCACTTCGCTGATCGCGGCGGGAATCGTCTTGCCGGCTTCGCGAACGCAGAGCGCGATGAATTCGCCGCGGCGCTGTTCGAGCAAGTCCGCGGCGTGTTCGAGGATCGCGGCGCGGCTGGCGGCGGGCAGCAGGTCCCACGCGGGTTGCGCGGCGACGGCGTTGCTGAGTGCTTTTTCGATCGTCGCGGCGTCGGCGTTGCGCGATGTGCCGACGACTTGTCGGCGATCGGCGGGGTTGGTCACGTTGCGCGTGTCGCCGCCTTGCGCGGCGCCGGGCACGAGCGGCTCGGCTTTCCACGGGCCTTTGTGCTTGTTCACCGCGTCGGCGAGCTCGCGCAGCGCGTTGTCGTTCGCAAGATTGACGCCCATCGAATTCTTCCTGAGTGCACCGTAAAGACCGACCGGCAGCGGAATGCGCGGGTGCGGCTTGGAGGGGAATGCGCGCACGGTTTCGGACGGATCGGCGACGAGGTCGCGGATCGAGACGTCTTCGTCGACGACGCGGTTGACGAACGAGGTGTTGGCGCCGTTTTCGAGCAGGCGGCGCACGAGGTATGGCAACAGATCTTCGTGCGAGCCGACCGGCGCGTAGACGCGGCACGGAACATTGAGATTGTTCGGGCCGATGACTTCGGCGTAGAGATCGGCGCCCATGCCGTGCAGGCGCTGAAACTCGAACGGCTTGCCTTGCGCGAAATGGTGGATCGCGGAAATCGTGTGCGCGTTGTGCGTCGCGAACTGCGGATAGATCGCAGCGGCGCCGGCTTCGAAGAGTTTCTTCGCGCAGGCGAGGTATGAGACATCGGTGTTGGGCTTGCGCGTGTAGACGGGATAGCCCGGCAAACCCAATTCCTGCGCGCGCTTGATTTCCGAATCCCAGTACGCGCCTTTGACCAGGCGCACGCACCAGCGGCGGTTGGCCTTGTGCGCGGTTTCGGCGAGCCAGTCGATGACGAACGGCGCGCGCTTCTGGTACGCCTGCACGGCGAGGCCGAAGCCGTTCCAGCCTTCGAGTGATGGATCGGCGAAGACGGCGCCGATGATGTCGAGCGAGAGTTCCAGGCGATCGGCTTCTTCGGCGTCGACGGTCATGCCGATGCCGTTCTTCATCGCGAGCTGTGCGAGCGCGAGGATTTTCGGCGTCAGCTCCGCGTGCACGCGTTCGCGCTTGGCGACTTCGTAGCGCGGATGTAGTGCGGAGAGCTTGACCGAAATCGACGGCGCGTCGAGCACGTCTTTCTCGCGCGCTTTCTGCGCGGCGCTGCGATTGCCGAGCGCGTTGATCGCGTCGACGTAGGCTTTGTAGTAACGCTCGGCGTCCGGTTGCGTCAGCGCGGCTTCGCCGAGCATGTCGTAGGAATAGCGATAGACCGCGTTTTCTTTTTCGTCCGCGCGCGCGAGCGCTTCCTTGATCGTGCGGCCCATGACGAACTGGTGGCCCATGATGCGCATCGCCTGGCGCACGGCGAGGCGGATCACAGGTTCGCCGGCGCGGCCGACGAGGCGTTTCAAGGCGCCGGTGAAATCGCGGCGCGTTTCCTCGGCGAGGTTGACGAGGTGGCCTGTCAGCATCAGGCCCCAGGTCGAGGCGTTGACGAAAACGGAATCGCTGGTGCCGATGTGTTTCTTCCAGTCGGCTTCGCCGAGCTTGTCGCGGATCAGCTTGTCGGCGGTCGCGGTATCCGGAATGCGCAGCAGCGCTTCGGCGACGCACATCAGCAAGACGCCTTCTTCGCTGGAAAGGTCGTACTGGCGCATGAACGATTCGACGGCGCTCTGCTGGTCGGCTCGGGCGCGCACGCGGGCGACGAGCTCGGCGGCGCGGGCGAGGACGAGCTCGCGCTCGGTCGGCGGCAGCGTCGACTGCGAGAGGAGATCGTCGACCGCTTCGGTTTCGTCGCGCGACCACGCGGCGGTGATGCGCGCGCGAGCGGGTTCGGTGGCCGTCGGCAGTTCGGGGGTGAGGATGTCGCTCAAGTGCGCGTCTCGCGAGAAGAGGGGAATCGGCTGCCGCCGGCCGGTGCGCCGAGGCGGCGTAGTTTAGTGATGGGTCGGGAGTGGGCCAAGGGACGTTGCGTTTCCCCTCCCGCGCGGCGGGAGGTTCACGGGTTCCCCTCTCCCGCTCGCGAGAGGGGTTCATGGGTTCCCCTCTCCCGCTTGCGAGAGAGGTTCACGGGTTCCCCTCTCCCGCTTGCGAGAGAGGTTCACGGGTTCCCCCTCTCCCGCTTGCGGGAGAAGGTAGGGTGAGGGAAGGCTTTTGGCAGCGCGAACCACGTTGCCCTCACCCCAGCCCTCTCCCGCAAGCGGGAGAGGGGGTGCGTTCTTGTCGTCCCGCAGGCGTGAGTGGGGGCATAGTGCTGCGAGCGGTATCGAAATCGTGTGGCGTAATGTCACAGCCCGCCACACCGCGCCGTGCAAACCTGCTCCGCGCACCCTCGTCCTTGCCCGTGTCCGCGCGCGTCCTCTATCATTCTTGGGCTTCGCTGACCGTTTTTCTCCATATCGGTACCGGCTCGTGGCAGGCGCGTCCCAGGCTTTCGGCTTGCGGGAACATAAGTCCGTGGGCCGGATTTTCCAGCTCGGTACCGACCACGCCGGATCGATAGTCGATTAAGGTGACGCAATGATTCCAGTTGGGGTTTCGCACGTCCGCCGCTTGCTCGCGGCTTTCGCGCTGCTTGGGTGCAGCGTGGCCTGGGCCAATCCGGAGCCGTGGCAGCTGAATCTGACGCCGGGCGTGACCTCGATCTCGCACCGCATCTATCAGCTGCACATGCTCGGCTTTTACGTGTGCCTGGGCATCGGCGCCATCGTGTTCGGCGCGATGTTCTACGCGATGTTCCGCTTCCGCAAATCGCAGGGCGCGGTCGCCGAGCAGTGGAGTCACTCGACCAAGCTCGAAGCGCTCTGGACCGTCGCGCCGGTGCTGCTCCTCGTCATCCTGGCCTGGCCGGCCACCAAGCTCCTGATCGACATGGCGAACACTGAAAACGCCGACATGACGATCAAGATCACCGGCTATCAGTGGAAGTGGCGCTACGAATACGTCGACGTCGACAAGAAGAACACCGGCGTCAACTTCATCTCGACGCTGGACAGCGATTCCAACCGCACGCGCCAGCTCCGTTCCGGCCTCGACCCGCACGCGGTCAAGGACGGCGATTACCAGAGTTATCTGCTTAACGTCGACAAGCCGCTGGTAGTGCCGGTCGGCGTCAAGATCCGCTTCGTCGTCACCGCGGACGACGTGATCCACGCGTGGTGGGTGCCGCAGCTCGGCTGGAAGCAGGATGCGATCCCGGGAATCATCAACAGTGCCTGGACCGAGATCCCGACGCCGGGCGTGTATCGCGGCCAATGCGCGGAATTGTGCGGCAAGGATCACGGCTTCATGCCGATCGTCGTCAAGGCCGTGCCGAAGGCAGAGTTCGATCAGTGGCTTGCCGCCGAGCAGGCTGCCGAGCGCGTGAACAAGGCGGCAGCGACCGCCGAGGCGACGGCGCCTGCCGCCGCACCGACGACTCCGCCGCAGGGCTAAGCAACAACACTCCGTATTCGAGGTTCCAGGTCATGGCCGCAGCCAATCCCACCGTCGATCACGTCCACGACGACCACCACGACGACAAGCCGCACGGCTTTTTGCATCGGTGGCTGTTCACGACGAACCACAAAGACATCGGCACGCTGTATCTCGTCTTCTCGCTGACGATGTTCTTCATCGGCGGCTCGATGGCGATGATCATCCGCGCGGAGCTCTTCAAGCCGGGCATGCAGCTCGTGCAGCCGGAGTTCTTCAACGAGATGACCACGATGCACGCGCTGGTCATGATCTTCGGCGCGGTCATGCCGGCGTTCGTGGGTCTCGCCAACTGGCTGGTGCCGATGATGATCGGCGCGCCGGACATGGCGCTGCCGCGCATGAACAACTGGTCGTTCTGGATCCTCCCGTTCGCGTTCTTCCTGCTGCTGTCCGAAATCTTCATGCCGGGCGGCGGCCCGCAGGGCGGCTGGACGATGTATCCGCCGCTCGCGATCGAAGGCGGCTACAACGTCGCCTTCATGATCTTCGCGATTCACCTGATGGGCATCTCGTCGATCATGGGCGCGATCAACATCATCGCGACGATCCTCAACATGCGCGCGCCGGGCGTCGATCTTTTGAAGATGCCGGTGTTCGTGTGGAGCTGGCTGATCACGGCGTTCCTTCTGATCGCGGTGATGCCGGTGCTCGCGGGCGCGGTCACGATGCTGCTCACCGATAAATATTTCGGCACGAGCTTCTTCAATGCGGCCGGCGGCGGCGATCCGGTGATGTTCCAGCACATCTTCTGGTTCTTCGGGCATCCCGAGGTCTACATCATGATTCTGCCGGCGTTCGGCATCGTGTCGGAGATCATCCCGACCTTTGCGCGCAAGCCGCTCTTCGGATACCAGGCGATGGTCTACGCGATCGCGTCGATCGCATTCCTGTCGTTCATCGTGTGGGCGCACCATATGTTCACGGTCGGCATGCCGCTCGGCGGCGAGCTCTTCTTCATGTACGCGACGATGCTGATCGCGATTCCGACCGGCGTGAAGGTGTTCAACTGGGTCACCACGATGTG
>Ga0068859_100000735_pt1 | contig 33019 bp, 30 predicted proteins | sample KBSSwiS22_FD_66585 | JGI IMG/M metagenome (GOLD analysis project Ga0068859, IMG submission 66585) | Switchgrass rhizosphere microbial communities from Kellogg Biological Station, Michigan, USA - KBS Switchgrass S2-2 | ecosystem: Host-associated > Plants > Roots > Rhizosphere > Soil ...
GCCCCGAGATAACAAAAAAATTATGAAAGCCATTATAGATTGTAACAGTTTTTATTGCAGTTGCGAAAGATTATTTCGGCCGCACCTGGATAAGCAGCCTGTTGTTGTACTCAGCAACAATGATGGCTGTATCATATCCCGAAGTGATGAAGCCAAAAAGTTAGGTGTGGAAATGGCAGGGCCTTATTTTAAAGCCAGGCTATTGATAGAAAAATACAATGTAGCCACTTTTTCTTCCAATTATAATTTATATGGTGATCTGAGCTGGCGTGTAATGGAAACCTTACGCATCATGCTGGGCAAAGAAAATGTAGAAGTATATTCTGTGGATGAAGCCTTTTTAAACTTAGATGATTTTGATGCAAAAGACCTGCAACAAGTTGGGATAAATATAAGAGAGACGGTAGAACAATGGACAGGTATAAAAGTTTCAGTAGGTGTGGCGCCAACAAAAGTATTATCTAAAGTAGCCAATCATTTGGCTAAAAAAAATAAAGCCGCTACTGATTGCGTGGTGGTATTGGACACCAAAGAAAAAATTGATAAAGCATTGCAGGATACACCTATCAGCGAAGTATGGGGTGTGGGATATCAGTATGCACAAAAATTAAAAGAAATGAATGCCGTGTTCACTGCATTTGATCTCACTAAAAAAACAGAAGAGTGGGCACATAAAAATTTAGGCGGTGTTGTGGGTATGCGTTTGATAAAAGAACTAAAAGGCGAACCAGCCAATGAAATGAAAGAAGAACTGGTGAATAAAAAAATGATTGCCACTACAAGAATGTTTGGCAGCCCGGTAAAAAATATCAGCGATATTAAAGAAGCGATTGCCACTTACACTTCAAGGGCAGCAGAAAAATTAAGGCGACAATACAGTGCGGCCAATACGGTGAGTGTTTTTGTGGTACCAAAAGAACAAAGTCATAATACTTATTTCAGGCATGGGCCTACCATCAGCAGTTATGTTACATTACCTGTTGCTACTTCTGCAACCAATGAATTGATAAAGCCTGCTGTAAAATTGGTAGATAAATTATATGAGCAGGGAAGAATTTATAAAAAAGCCGGTGTAATGCTCAGTGGCATTGTGCCTGATGCTACCATACAAGGCAATTTATTTATACCGGAAACAAAAAACGCCAATCGTTTATTGATGAGTATGGTAGATAATGTAAATTTTGCCATGAGAGATGATATCTTAAAATTCGCCGCATCCGGTACCACAAGAGACTGGAAAATGCGCCAGGAATTAAGAAGCCCACGCTATACCTCAAGATGGGAAGAATTGTTTGTGGTGAAATGATCTTCGCATAAAGGTTGGCAACCTTGCTAACAGAAATTCCCTTCATTTTGTGTAAACTTTTCAGTTATTAAATTGTAATTTGATTTTCCATTAAACTACACCAATGAGAAAATCAATTGTACTACTGCTGCTATCAATCATTACAACTCTTTCCTTTGCACAACAAAAAACAATTGCCATCCGCTGCGGCAAATTGCTGGATGTAAAAACGGGTAAAATGTTAACCAACCAGGTGATTATTGTAAGGGATAATAAAATTGAATCGGTTAACGATGCCACGTTGATCAAAATAAAAACAGATTCTGTCATTGACCTCAGCAATTATTTTGTATTGCCGGGATTGATCGACTGCCATACGCATGTGTTGCTGCAAGGTGATATTACCAGTGAAGATTATGATGTACAATTATTAAAAGAATCTGTTCCTTACCGCACATTACGGGCTTCAAGAAGTTGCTATCAATCTTTGATGAATGGCTTTACTACCATTCGTGACCTGGGAACAGAAGGAGCAGGTTATGCAGATGTGGATTTGAAAAAAGCCATTAACAAAGGCGTGATACCAGGGCCAAGAATGTTTGTATCTACATTAGCCATTAATACCACCGGCCACTACCCTGTTGCAGAAAAAGATTATGCATGGGAATTAAAAATGCCCAAAGGCCTGCAAGAAATTACTGGCGCTGATGAAGGCAGAAAAGCAGTAAGGGAACAAATTGCACATGGTGCCGACTGGATAAAGATCTATGCAGACCGTGGTTACTACAAAACTGCAAGTGGCGAATATAAGAGTGTTCCCAATTTTACGAAGGAAGAAATTGAAGCCATTGCTGATGAAACGATTAAGAGTAGACGAAAATTGGCTGCACATGCGGTAACATCCGATGGTATTATCTACGCCATCAATGCCGGTGCAAAAACTATTGAACACGGTTTTGGTATGAATGATGAATGTATGAAACTGATGGTGCAAAAAAACGTTTTCTGGTGCCCAACAATTTATGTGAATGATTACGTTGCCGAAGGAAGAGCTAAAGCAGGTAGTCCGATGAATAAATTATTTACACAAACAGAACCCGAATTATTTAAAAAGGTAATGCAGTATGGTGTAAAGATCGCTTATGGTACAGATATTGGTGGTTACGACTGGAATGAACCACAGGCAAAAGATTTTGAATATTTTATTCAGTATGGCATGTCGCCAATGAATGCTATTAAAACTGCTACGCTTAATGCTGCTGACTTATTGGATCAGCAAGGTTTGATCGGTGAAATTACTCCCGGTGCATTTGCAGACATCATTGCAGTAAAAGATGATCCCACTGTAAATATCAAAACATTAGAACAGGTAAAATGGGTGATGAAAGATGGTGTAGTTTATAAAAACATACAATAATTAATCAAACAAACCCTTTTGTTTACTCTCTTCTTTAATAAATGTTGGTTTGATTAAATTCAGTCCCATAGCGGCATTCATTTTATCCACCAAATAAACCGTTAGCTCCGGCGATGTAGCTTCATCATGCATGTGCATGAAAAAATATAATTCTTCCAAACCTTTATCCATCCAGTATTTCATTCTTTCCACCCACACATCGCATCTTGTAAAATCACTCGGATGTAAACTGTTACCAACATATCTTATAAATACTTTGGGAATAGTGAGGTGCATGTGTGCACAATCTCTTCTGCCTGCAGTGTCAGTGATCACGGCACCCATGTTCAGCGACTTCAATGTTGCAAACATTTCTTCACGGATATCATCTTTTTTAAACCAATCCGGGTGGCGCACTTCTAAAAAAAATTGCAGGTCGGTAGGCAGCGATCGTAAAAAATCAAATAACTCTTCTTTTCGCTTGGGAGAAAATGCATCGCTCACCTGCACAAATATTGGTCCCAGGTATTCTTCAAATGCAACAATACCCCGAAAAAATTCATTAGTGATAAACTGTTTGCCTTTCAAACTACCGCGATGCGTTACGCCCTGGTACATCTTCGGGCAAAATTTAAAATCTTTACCTGCTGCATTCGCTGTCCATTTTTTTATCCCACCTTCGCCGTATACCTTATAATGTGTGGCGTTTAGTTCTATGCTGTTGTAATGTTGCACATAATGTTTCAAAAAATCTTTTTCCTTTGTTTTGGGCGGATAAATCTTTCCCACCCATTCCGTTCTGCCCCATTTGGCGCAGCCTAAATAAACTTTAGCGTCTTTGAACTTTTTGCCTTTTAAAACTGTTTTATTAAATGCAGGTTCTTTAGGCAAAGAAAAATCAATGCTGTCTAATTCCTGTTCGGTTACTCTTCCAAATTCCATACAAAATAGCTTTGTGTAAATTTACAACAATGCCATTTTCTAATATGGATATTTTTTTGTTGCCACTGATGAATACAAGTTTTGCCGCAGATTACACAGATAGCAAAATAATTTGTGGAATCTGTGCAATCTGTGGCCACCTAAATTCACGCAGTGAATTAAAAAAGCATTTTGGCAAGTTTCTTAACATTAAAGTAACTTCATACCAATTATAGTATTTTTAATATTGAGTAAAATAATGAGCATGCAAAAAGCACAATTTGGAATGATAGGCCTTGGAACAATGGGCCGCAACCTGGTTTTAAATATGGCAGATCATGGCATTGCAGTTTGTGGTTACGACCGCAATACCGATCAGCAAAAACGCCTTTTAGAAGAAGGAAAAGATAAACCAGTGCAAGCCGCTGCAACCATGCAGGCTTTTGTGGAAAGCCTGGAAACACCCCGCCGCATTATGATGCTGGTACCTGCAGGAAAAATTGTGGATGCCGTAATAGACGAGATCACACCTTTTTTACAGGCCGGCGATATTTTAATTGATGGTGGTAATTCGCATTTTACTGATACCGATGCAAGAATTGCACGATTGCAATCTACAGGCATACATTTTACAGGCATGGGTGTAAGCGGTGGCGAGGATGGTGCCAGGCTCGGCCCCAGCATGATGCCCGGAGGGAATAAAAATGGTTATGCAGAATTAAAAAATATTTTAGAAAAGATTGCTGCACAAACCGATGAAGGCCCTTGCGTAACTTTTGTGGGCAATGGCAGCGCAGGCCACTACACAAAGATGGTACATAACGGTATTGAATACGCTATTATGCAACTGATCAGCGAAGTGTATGCTATTTTAAAAAATGTGGCTGGATGCAATAATGATGAGCTGCACCAAATATTCAGCAACTGGAATCATGGTGCACTACAATCATTTTTAGTGGAGATAACTGCCAAAGTATTTTTACAGCCAGATGATGTGGACCCATCAAAAAGATTGGTGGATATGATATTGGACCGTGCCGCACAAAAAGGCACCGGCATGTGGACGAGTGAAAGTGCTTTGGAATTGCATATCCCCACGCCTGCTATTGATGAAGCAGTTGCTGCAAGAGACCTGTCTGCTTATAAAAAAGAAAGAGAAGTTATTAATGGCTTCACTTCTGCATCAGAACTTATTAATACTTCCAGTAAAGAACAGTTGATACAGGTGTTACACGATGCTTTATATTTTGGCATGGCCGTAAGTTATATCCAGGGATTGCATTTATTACAAACAGCTTCGGATACTTACAAATACGAGATCAATATTGCAGAAGTGGCACGTATCTGGAAAGGTGGTTGTATCATTCGCTCTGTAATGTTAAATGATATTCGTAAAGCTTATGTGAATAATGCAGCTTTAAAAAACCTGTTGCTTGATGCAACATTTTATTCACTGCTCGAGCAAAAAAGAAATGCATTGGTTACAGCATTAAAAACCTGTATGGATAATAAAATTGCAATGCCGGTATTAAGCAGCAGCCTCAATTATTTTGATATGTTCAGCACAGGAAGATCAGCTTCTAACCTGATCCAGGCACAACGTGATTTCTTTGGCGCACATACTTATGAACGTATTGATAAAGAAGGGAATTTTCATACTAACTGGAGTTAATTTTAAAAACATTTATTTACAACAATGGCAAAACATAATAGCATTAAGCAACCGGCAGCAATTGTAATTTTCGGCGGTACCGGCGATCTTACCAAACGCAAACTGATACCTGCTTTATATCATCTCTTTCTCAGTAAACATTTACCTGAAAAATTTGTGATCTTTTTGCTCGGTCGTAATGAAGATAAGAATGAACAATTTAAACACGACCTGTTTGATGGCATCAATGCATTTTCAAGAACGGGAAGGCCTGATGATAACAACTGGAAATTTTTTAGCGATAGAATCTTTTACCAACAGGGAAATTTTTTAGACAACAGCACTTTTGTAACATTAAAAGAACATTTGGATGATTTTGATAAACAAAATAAACAACGTTGCCTGCGCACTTTTTATTTAGCTATTGCACCACAATTTATTGAAGCATCGGCTGAGGGTTTATACAAAAACAAAATATGCAACCAGGTAAAAAACGACAGAATAGTTGTTGAAAAACCTTTTGGTACTGATCTTGCAACAGCACAAAAATTAAATACATTCCTGCAAAAACGTTTTTCCGAAAAACAGATCTTCCGTATTGATCATTATTTAGGAAAAGAAACGGTGCAAAACATAATGGCTTTTCGTTTTGCCAATACGATCTTCTCTCCTGTTTGGAACAATAAATTTATCGATCATGTACAAATATCACTTTCAGAACAGGTAAGCGTAGGCAAGCGTGGTGGTTATTACGATGGCAGCGGCGCATTAAGGGATATGATACAAAATCATTTATTGCAATTACTTTGTGTGGTGGCTATGGAATGTCCCGGCAAATATGAGGCAGAAGATATCCGCAATGCAAAAGCAGCAGTGCTGAAAAAGATAAAACCATTTACTGAAGCAGAAGTGTTTAAAAATATTGTAAGGGCGCAATATACCAGCGGAACCATCAATGGTCAGCCGCAGCAGGGATATCTTGAGGAAGAAAACATTACACCTGCATCTACTACTGAAACTTTTATTGCCGGTAAATTCTTTATCAATAATGAAAGATGGAAAGGTGTACCATTTTTTTTAGCCACAGGAAAATCTTTGCCCAAACAGGCGTCGGTAATCATGATCCAGTTTAAAGATTCCCCTTATAAAATTTTTAAAGACGATACAGTGCCCAATCGCCTGGTGATAAGTATACAGCCCGAACAGGAGATAAGTTTATTGTTTGAAAGTAAAGTACCCGGAGTGCAAATGAAATTGAAACCGGTAGAAATGGATTTTACTTACAAAGAAGCTTATACCGAAGCTACGCCTGAAGCTTATGAAACTTTATTGCTGGATGTTTTAGATGGTGATCCCACTTTATTCATGCGCAGCGACCAGGTGGAAGCCGCATGGAAAGTGGTAATGCCCATCATCAATGCATGGAAAAAAAATCCGAGAAAGCAATTGTTGAAATATCCTGCTGGCAGCTGGGGTCCCGCTGCTGCAACCAGTTTATTAAAGCCTTATGCAAAAAGATGGGTGGTGCTACCTGCAACAAAAAAATAATTACTTCAATAAACTCAGTACGATAAACTCAGTATAACAAATACATAATTGCACATGGCGAAAGCAACAACACTTGTAAAAACAATATGGCCCGATGCGTTGGCATTGAGCCATGCTGTTGCTCATTTAATTGTAACGGAAAGCAATAAAGCTGTACAACAAAAAGGTTATTTCACGATTGCACTATCGGGTGGCAGTACGCCTAAGTTATTGTTTGAATTATTAGCACAACTGCCTTATAAAAATAATATTCCCTGGAAAAAAATAATTGTTGCCTTTGGCGATGAACGTTTTGTTGCTCCTACTAGTGATGAGAGCAATTACAAAATGGCGAGCGAAGCATTGTTGCAACATGTTCCCATTCCTAAAAAAAATATTTTGGGGATACCAACAGTAAAAGTAACGCCTGCTCAATCAGCAGCATTGTATGAAGCTGCAATAAAAAAATATATCAGCAGCAAACATCCTTTCGACCTGGTACTATTAGGTATTGGTGAAGAAGGGCACACAGCTTCTATCTTTCCAAAAAGCTCTTTACTATCGGATAAAAAAAATTGGATAAAGAATGTTTGGGTGACAGAAAAAAATATGGACCGCATCAGCTTTACTATGCCATTTATCAATCAGGCAAAGAATGTTGCTTTTTTAGTGAGTGGTGCAAATAAAGCTGCTATTGTAAAAAAAATATTCTCTAAAAGCGGGGCAACGTTGCCTGCGGCAATGGTGAAAGCAAAAGAAAATACATTTTGGTTTTTAGATGAGGCCGCCTGCGGCGAGTAAGTTGGTCACAGATTGCACAGATTCCACAAATTAAATACAAATACCAATTTGTGTTTATTAGTGCTATTGGTGGCTATATGTTTTTTTGCTTCAGGTTTTCATAAATAACTATCGTCATTAGTATCAGCAGCATACCGTAAAAAATATCTTCAAAGGGAATGGAGTAAATTCTCATTCCTAAATTCTCTGCATTATTATACAATACCACGGGAATTTTAGTGAGAAATCCATTTACAATCAAAAATGGAATTAACATGATGCAGTAAGCCACTAAAAAAGAAGTAGCATCAAATGTTTTAAAATTATTTCTGAAAAAATAAATAGTTGCGATGAATAAAGCATTGAAGATAAACGTCCAGCTGGTATAATATTTTTTGTAAAAAATTATTCCCGTTAGCCATAAGAGCAATGCCAGCGACATCAGTATCACATCTGCTGTGGTTTTATTTTTTATTTGGGGAAAATAAATTTTAATACACTCGTAAATAAACACACAGCAATAGGGCACTACAAAAAAGAACAATACTTCCTCAACAGGCAGGTTAATAATTTTAATGCCCGTAATATAATAATCATTAAAACTCCATACGCCCTTAAGTGTAAAATAAAAATCCCAAACAATATAGACTACTGCCGGCAACAACATTGCAGGAAAAAGGTATTTCCAGTTTTTATAGAACGCTACTTTTTTATCAAAGCTCAGCAGCAATGGCCCCGCAAGGCAAGCACCTAAAATTAAAAAATATGTATAATGAAGATTCAATGTTCTGTAGCATTTTTATATTAAGAAAACAAACCACGAAGGTTCATACCGGTGGTTGATTCTTTTTTCTGAATGTATCATTCACCAAATATATTCCTGCTATAGCAACAATCCCGCCAACTGCTATAAACATATTTAATTTTTCATGAAAAATAATTGCTCCCAATAAAACCGCCACCATTGGATTAATGTAAGCATATAAAGATGCCAGTGATGTAGGCAATCGTTGCAAACAATAAACATAAGCCACAAATGTTAATACTGACCCAATTACCACCAGGTACAATATTGCCCACCACGCTGCTGCAGGAATTGCCGGAATACTAACTGCATTTCCTGTAGCATTACTTACCCCAAATAAAGCGGCGCTTGAAATAAGCATTTGTAATCCCAAACTAAAATAGGGATTAAAATTAGCCGCATGTTTTTTTGTGTACAGTGTACCAAATGCCCATGACATGGTAGCTAATACAGAGAGTATAATGCCTTTGCCAAAATCAGGATTTAAAAAATCTTTCAGGTGATCATAAAAAATGATACACACTCCACCAAAGCCCATCACCATACCGAGTATGGCTTTTTGTGGCAACCTGTCTCCGCTGAATAATGCAATCAACACTAACCACAAAGGAAATATAGAACCGATGATGGCACCCAAACCACTTGAAATATATTGTACACCCCAGGTGCTAAGCCCGTTGCTTAGCATAAAGTTTAAAAAACTTAACATTAAGATAGTGCCCCATTGTTTTCCTTTTGGCCAGGGATGTTTGGTGGCAACAAAATAAATGAGGTAAATCGAACCGCCCAGTAATTGCCTGATAGCACATAGCTGTATTCCCGGGATGTACTTTACCCCTTCTTTAGAGGCGAGCCATGTGGTACCCCAGAAAAAACACACCCACGCTAATGCAAGCAATGCTTTTTGTCTGGATGTTTTTGATGATAGCATTCGTTTTCTCTATGCCACCTGGCAAAGAAGTTGGAAGAAGTTAATGTTTGAAATGGCGAAGGCTGGTTATCACCATCGCCAAATTATGTTGCTGACAATATTCAATAGAATCTTTATCACGTATAGAACCACCAGGTTGTATAAACGAAGTGATGCCTGCTGCATGTGCGATCTTCACACAATCATCAAAAGGAAAAAATGCATCGCTTGCCAATACCGCACCGTTCAAATCAAAATTAAATTGTTTTGCTTTTTCTATTGACTGACGTAAAGAATCAATACGTGATGTTTGTCCGCAACCTTTACCAATTAGTTGTTTACCTTTTACCAAAGCAATGGCATTACTCTTTAAATGTTTGCAAACAATATTCGCAAAACTTAAATCTTCCTTTTCTGTTGCAGTAGTTTCTACTCCACCCACTTCTTTCCATTCGGTATAATTGCCCACATCATTTTGTTGTGTGAGTATTCCGTTTAAAACAGATTTGTATTGATTGGTGAGTGGTGAGTATTCAGGCGTGAGTTCAAGCAGTATCCTGTTCTTTTTCGTTTTTAAAATATCTAATGCATCACCGTCATAGGCAGGTGCAATCAATACTTCAAAAAATATTTCGTTGATGGCTATAGCAGTGGCTTTATCAATAGTACCATTGCAAACCAGTACGCCGCCAAAAGCACTTTCAGGGTCACCGGCCAATGCAGCATCCCAACTTTCTTTTACCGTTGCTCTTTGTGCTATACCGCATACATTGGTGTGCTTGATAATTCCAAAAGTAGTTGCCGCAAATTCTGAAATGATCTGTATGGCTGCATCCACATCTACCAAATTGTTGTAGGATAATTCCTTGCCATGCAATTTATTGTATACTTCTTCCTGGTTACCATAAAAAATTCCCTGCTGATGCGGATTTTCTCCGTAACGCAACACAGATTTTGTTTTGTTGAACGGATTGATGAAATCAGTTTGGTTAAAATAATTAGAGATAGCAAGGTCATAACCTGTACAAACATCAAATGCTTTAATAGCAAACATGCGGCGTTGCTCTAATGTAGTTTCGCCTTTTTGTTCTTTTAAAATTTGTTCCAGTAAGTGATAATCTTTTTTTGCAGCAACCACTACCACGTCTTTATGATTTTTTGCTGCACCACGTATCATACTTGGTCCGCCAATGTCGATCTTCTCTATAATTAAAGTTTCATCAGTTGTTGATGCAACCGTTTCTTCAAACGGGTATAAGTCAACGATCACTAAATCAATTTCAGGAATGTTGTATTGCTTCATTTCTGCCACATGCTGTGCATCATCACGTTTACCTAAAATGCCACCAAACACTGATGGATGCAATGTTTTAACTCTTCCACCTAAAATAGAAGGATAACTGGTCAATGATTCTACTGGTACGCAAGGCACTTTTAAATCTTCAATAAATTTCTGTGTACCGCCGGTACTGTAAATTACTGCACCAATGTTGTGCAACTCCTTTACAATATTTTCCAGGCCATCTTTATAAAAAACGGAAATAAGTGCTGACTGAATCTTCTTTTGCATGTTGAAAACTGATTATAGATCTAAAATATACGCCCCTTTTTCGGGAACTGAATGGAGGTGCAAATGTAGTTGTTCGCAGTCTTTTTTCCATTTGTCAATTTTCCACAAGCTGTTAGAAGCATCAGCCACGTACTGGTTGCAGTTGAAAACCGCCGCCAGTTGCGGCATGTAGAGTTTTACGCTTTTAGAAATAATAATTATGTCAACGTTTATTTTTTGTGGCGGCGGCTCAAAAACCAATGGTTTATCAATCACCAGTATCTTTTTATTTCCAAATTCGTAAAATGATATATTTTGAAATGGAGTTGCCATGGTATTGGTGTTATGATTAAGTTGCAGCGCAATTCTGCCGGGTTTAAGATGAAAATTTTGCAGCATGCCTTCTTCCAGCAACACACTGTCGCCTATAAACTGGTAGTCATTAGCTTTTACCAGGTCAATAGCCTGGTGCTGCGGTACATTATACACTATTAGTTTTTGTTGATTCTTTATTTGCCATTTGCTCCAGTCATGCACTATCACAAAAGCCAGCAAAGCAAATAACGAAAACCTGAATACTGTTTTGTTTTTATTGATGAGCCATGTACATAGGCCAATCGTTACTGCATACAAAAGGCAGGTAGATAAACCAGTAGCCGGAATATTATCCCATACAGCAAATGAAAAACCATTTACTGTTACTATAATTTTATTCATCAGCCAAACCAGCCACCCTGTTATTTTACCAGCATATACACCCGCAAACGGCAGCCATGAAAAAGCCACCAAAAATATTTCGGCATATAAAATAACACTTGATAACGGTACTGCTATAATATTAGTGATCAGAAACAAATTAGGAAACTGGTGAAAATAATAAATGCAGACAGGAAAGGTTAAAATTTGTGCAGCCAGCGAAATGGCCATTAACTTCCATACATTATCTATCCATTTATTTTTTATGTACAAAAGATTGTACACCGATTTTTGAAAAACGATAATACCTACTACTGCCAAATACGATAGTTGAAAACCTACATCCCACAAAAAATAAGGGTTGTAACAAAGCAATACAAAGGCAGATGCTGCCAGTGAATTATAAATGGATGATTTTTTTGCAAGATTATTGCCGATTGTTATAAAAGTAAACATCACTGCAGAACGCAGTACCGATGCAGAAGCGCCTGTGAGCAAAGAAAATAACCACAGGCAGCTTAAAATTAAAACTACCTGCAAAGCTTTTGACTTATTCACCAATGGAATTCTTGCAAATAACCACACCAGCATTACATAGATTAATCCCAAATGCATACCTGATATGGCGATGATATGTACCACACCCGTGTTACTGTAAGCCTGCACCAGGTCTTTATCCAGGTCGTTAGTATATCCAATCAGTAAAGCTTCTGCAATACCCAGTTCATCTTTACCAGTACTGATGTTTTTTCTGAGTGCAGCTAAAACATTTTCTCTTGCAGTAAAAATAAATTGCTTAAACACATTTGCATTTTGCTGTGGCAACAACACCCAATCCTTTTCTTTTAAAAATACATTGTGAAAAGTTTGCTGAAAGGCAGCATAGCGTTCATAGTTAAATGCGCCTGGATTGCCGGAATTTTTTATTGGCTGCAGGTTTTTATTGATCAATATCCTGTCGCCATAATGCAATTGCCGGGTTGCACTGTCTTTAGAAAAATACAATAGTAACTTTCCTTTGCATGCAATAGCTGCAGTATCATTTATCACCGTTTCTGCAAAAGCATCAGCTTTATATGATTTTGCTTTTTCAATAAGTGGTTCATCAATTCTTGCAACGATATAATTGGAGTCTTTGTAATAGTTGCCATACCAGTTATTGTTGTGGCGTATATCTTTTTGCCACGTAATTAATAACCCAAATGAAAGCAATGATAAATTAATAAGTACACCTTGTACTGTTTGTAATTTAAAGCGTACTGCTAATGGTAAAAAAATAAACAGCAATACAGCAATGCCAAAACTAACCGTTGCCATTATAATTACAGGCAGGGAAACTTGCACGTACCATTGCAAAATTACTCCTGCAATAAAAGGCAATAGCAGCCGGATGAACGGAGCGGTTTTGTAAACCGGTATTCTAAAGGGTTGGGGCATGGCCCAAGATAAAAAGAATTTATATTCACCCGGTGGTATCTGACTATGTTTTACTGCTGCAGTTTTGCATTATACCCTATTCTTTATACCAATATTTTCATTTTATATACTATCCATACTATTTATGTCGTTAAAGAATAAAAATATCCTTTAAGTGTATATAAAAACCTTTAAAGGCATACAATAATCTTTAAAGTAAAAACAGTATGCTAACCCTGACAGAAATTTGTTTGGTGAAAAAAAAGATAGCATACCGCATAAGAAAACTCAGGGAAAGTAAGGATTACAGCCAGGAGAATATGGCTGGAGAATTGAACATTTCTACCAGTGCTTATTCTAAAATAGAAAGAGGTATTACCGACCCTTCTGTTGGCCGGCTAACGGAGATTGCTAATATTCTGGATGTGGATATCACTTACTTTTTTATAGAGCCGCCTGTTACACCACCCCTTACTAAAGCAGAAGAAGAAATACCCGACAAGTTTTATGGCTTTGTTACCAAAATTGAAATGGATGCACTGGCAAGGGAATTATCCAATGCTATTAGTAAAATGAGACAGGAAATAACCAATCTTAAAGCTGCGCTGGCCACAGACATAGCTCCGGCAGATAACAATAAAACGGGAAGCAGCGGGAAAGAATAATTTTATTTAAAAGAAGAGCCATCCGCTGCAGCGGATGGCTCTTCTTTATAACATCTTATTTACTTAAGTGCATACTTCTTTCCTTGTACAATTGGCGGAAATAAGGGTCACGCAGATCTTTTATAAAACGAATTGCTTCACCGGTACTTTTCATCTCTGGCCCTAACTCTTTATTTACACCGGGGAATTTATTAAAGGAGAACACCGGTTCTTTAATGGCAAAACCAGTAAGCTTTTTATCGAAAGTAAAATCCTTAAGCATATTTACACCCATCATAATTTTAGTAGCCACATTCAAATAAGGTATTTGATAGGCTTTGGCAATAAATGGTGTGGTACGGCTGGCTCTTGGGTTGGCTTCTATCACAAACACATTACCATCTTTAATAGCAAACTGAATATTGATAAGGCCTTTAATGTTTAATGCCCTCGCAATTTTTTCTGCATACTCTTCCATGGTATGCACAATCAGTGGCGATAAATTAAATTGTGGCAATACCGCATTACTATCACCACTATGGATACCCGCAGGTTCAATATGTTCCATCACACCCATCACATGAAAATCAGTACCATCAAAAATGGCATCTATCTCTGCTTCCTGGCAACGATCTAAAAAGTGGTCAATTAAAATTTTATTGCCGGGTAAATGTTTTATCAAACTTAACACGCCTTTTTCAAGATCTTCATCATTAATTACAATACGCATTCTTTGTCCACCCAATACATAACTCGGCCTTATTAAAACAGGGTAGCCCACCTCGTTAGCTACTTCAATAGCTTCATCAGTATTGTAAGCCGTACCATAATTTGGATAAGGGATGCCCAGTTCTTTCAACATATCGCTGAAACGGCCGCGGTCTTCTGCAATATCCATGCTGTCGAATGAAGTACCGATTATTTTGATGCCTTTTTCGTGTAAGCGTTTGGCTAATTTTAAAGCGGTTTGTCCACCTAATTGCACAATTACACCTTCGGGTTTTTCGTGTTCTACAATTTCCCACAGGTGTTCCCAAAACACGGGTTCAAAATATAATTTATCGGCAATGTCAAAATCTGTAGATACGGTTTCTGGATTACAGTTTACCATAATGGCTTCAAAACCGGCTTCTTTTATCGCCAGCAAACCATGCACACAACAGTAGTCAAACTCAATACCCTGGCCAATCCTGTTGGGGCCGCTACCTAAAACAATTATTTTTTTCTTGTCAGAAAGTTTGCTTTCATTACTTATCAACTGGCTTCCAGTGGCAGCTTTATTTTCAAAAGTAGAATAGAAATAAGGTGTTTTGGCTTCAAATTCTGCAGCACAGGTATCCACCATTTTATACACTCTTGTAAGGCCCATGGCTTTTCTTCTTTCATACACGGTTTCGGCTTCTTCTTCATTGGTGATCTTCGCAATCTGCTCATCACTAAAGCCTAACAATTTTGCTTCGGTTAAAAGTTCATCGGGCAAATGTTGAAAATCGTACTTAGCAAGTTGGTGTTCGCAATCACACAATTTTTGAATCTGGTAAATGAACCAGCGGTCAATTTTGGTGCTTTCGCAAATGCGTTTGATACTGGCACCGGCCATCAACGCATCTTTAATGCGGAAGATCCTGTCCCACTTGGGTATCTTGATATACTCGATCAAATCATCGGAGTTCATCAAACTCTTACCATAATAACCTAAACCAAGCGCATCATTTTCCAAACTCTGACAAGCTTTTTGTACCGCTTCTGCAAAGCTTCTGCCAATACCCATCACCTCACCTACCGATTTCATCTGGAAACCTAAAGTATCATCAGCACCTTTGAATTTATCAAAGTTCCAACGTGGAATTTTAACGATCACATAATCAAGCGCTGGTTCAAAATAAGCCGAGGTTGATTGAGTGATCTGGTTCTTTAATTCATCTAAATTATAACCAATAGCCAGCTTGGCAGCAATTTTTGCAATAGGATAACCCGTTGCCTTACTTGCCAATGCCGAAGAACGGCTAACCCTTGGATTGATCTCCACCACAATAATTTCTTCTGTTTGCGGATTCATGGCAAACTGCACATTACAACCACCGGCAAAGTTGCCCAATGCCCTCATCATTCGTATGGCAGTGTTACGCATCAGTTGAAAACCGGTGTCGCTCAAAGTCATAGCTGGCGCCACTGTTATGGAGTCTCCGGTATGCACCCCCATCGGGTCAAAATTCTCCACCGTACAAATGATGGCCACATTATCTGCAGCATCTCTTAATAATTCCAGTTCATATTCTTTCCAGCCCAGCACCGCTTTTTCTACCAGCACTTCATGTATCGGGCTTGCAGTTAAGGCCCTGCTGAGGGCTTCATCCAGTTCTTCTTTTTTGAATACAATGCCCCCGCCGGTTCCGCCCAATGTAAACGAAGGACGTAACACTAATGGAAAACCGATCTCCTGTGCAAACTCCTTACCTTCTAAAAATGAGTTGGCAATTTTTGCAGGGCAAACGGGTATGCCCATTTCAATCATCCACAGGCGGAATTTCTCCCTGTCTTCGGCCTTATCAATGGCTTTTATGTCAACACCAACCAGTTTTACATTGTTCTTCTCCCAAATGCCCAGGTCGTCTACCTCTTTACAAAGATTAAGCGCTGTTTGGCCACCCATGGTTGGTAATACGGCATCAATATTATTTTCCTCCAGTATCTGCTCAATACTTTCTACTGTTAAAGGGAGTAAATACACTTTATCGGCCATCATGGGGTCCGTCATAATGGTGGCCGGGTTACTATTAATAAGGATAACTTCTATTCCTTCTTCCCTGATGCTTCGGGCGGCTTGTGTGCCGCTATAATCAAATTCGCAGGCCTGGCCAATGATGATGGGGCCGCTGCCGATAATGAGTACTGATTTAATGGAATTGTCTTTTGGCATAAGTATGTTGAGTGTGTTGCGCTGGATAGGCACGCAAAAGTAATTGTAAAAGGTGTAAATAAAAAAAATGCGCCGTAATAAGCGCATTTTTTTAATAATTATCTAAAAAACTCTAGGATGGGTTAGATGAAGCCCCGCTTTTCTTGCCAAACAGGTCACTCATCAGTTTCTCAGCATCTCCTAAATGTTCTTTCAGCGCTTCGGTACCCTTAGTTTTTAATTCTTCAAAATAATCTTTCGCTTTTCCGGCAACATTTTCGGCTTCGGTTTTTAATTTATTCGCTTTGTCTTTAATGTCGCCGGCCAGTTTTTCTTTTTCTTCGGGAGTCATGCTCATATATTTTGTTGCTGCTAATGCCGCTGCAGCACCCAGTAAAAAGGTGGCTATGTGTTTTGAATTAACGCTCATGATAATTGTTTTTAATGTTGATTTAAAATTAGATTTGCAACATAATTGAAGATATGAACTTATACAGATCAGTTGCATCCATATTATTATGTTCGGTATACATTTCGGTACAAGCGCAATTCTTTCCCCCAAAAAATTATCCGCAAAATTATTTTACCTGGCCGGTTATTGCTACCAAAGCTTTGGCTGCCAATTTTGGCGAACTAAGACCTAACCATTACCACATGGGTTTGGATTGCAAGACAGACCAAAGGCAAAACGTACAGGTGGTGGCTGCGGCTGATGGTTATATTGCCAAAGTAAAAATTGAACCTTCTGGCTTTGGCCGGTGCATTTATATCAATCATCCCAACGGATTGACTACATTATATGCCCACTTAAATAATTTTAATCCCGAACTGGAAAAGTATGTAACCGAGCAGCAGTACAAATTAAAAAGCTGGAGTGTTTTTTTAGATATCCCTGCTAATTTATTCCCGGTAAAAAAGGGTATGTTCATAGCCTTCAGTGGCAACACGGGTGGCAGCCAGGGGCCGCATACACATTTTGAAATAAGAGATACTAAAACCGATAAAGTTTTAAATCCTTCTTTATTCGGGCTTCCGTTGCCCGATAATGTACCGCCGGCCATTTTGCGTTTAGCCATGTACGACAGGTGCATCAGCACGTATGAACAAAGCCCTAAATTTTACCCGGTTAAAAAAGTAAAAGGCATTTATACGTTACCGCTAATAATTACCAATACCAATAAAATAAGTTTTGGTATTTCAGCAATAGATAAATATACCGGCTCCAATAATCCTAATGGTATTTATGAAGCTATTTTGTATGATAATGAAACGCCGGTGATTGGTTTTCAGTTAGACAGCATTAGCTATGATGATACCCGTGATGTAAATGCTCACATAGATTATAAAACAAGAAGCAACGGCGGACCTTTTATTGAACATCTTTCCAGGTTGCCCGGTTATCTCAACAGTGTATACAATACCAGCAACGGTGATGGCATTATTGCACTGGAAGATGACAGTGTACACCAAATAAAAATAGTTGTTAAAGATGCTAGTGGCAATACTTCCATTCTGCGGTTTACTATCAGGCGTGGGCCCGGTGTGGTGGCAAAAACTAAAAATGAAACTGATGTTACCTTCCAGCAAAGAGAATTCATCCCCGGTTTTATTAATTTGTTTGAGAACAGCACCATCAGTTTTTATTTGCCCGAAAGAGCTTTGTTTGATTCTATCCGTTTTCGGTATAACGAGATCACTAACAGTGATGCTTATACTATTTACCAGTTGCACAATGTAACCGTTCCGGTGCATGGCAGTTTTCCCATAAAGATAAAAGCTGCTTCTCCGTTTCCTGGTAAAATGGTAATGCATCGCTTTGCCAATGGAAAAGAAAATTATACAAAAGCGGAATACGAAAACGGCTGGTACAAAGCCAGGTTCCGGGAGTTTGGTAATTTTCAGCTGATGATTGATACATTGGCGCCTACAATAACTCCCATAGGTTTTAGAGATGGCATGAATTGCAGTAAACTATCTTCTTTAAGATTTGTTATTCTGGATAATACAGAAGAAATTAAAAACTTTACCGCAACATTAGATGGCAACTGGCTGCGTTTTACCAATGACAAAGGCCGTACATTCATTTATATATTTGATGATAAATGCACAGCAGGAGAACATGAATTAAAAATTGTTGCAGAAGACCAGGTGGGGAATGTAACGGAGAGAGTGTATCATTTTACAAGATAACCCCTCCGCCCCTAAAGGGGAACTGGAGCAAAACTTTTTTCACGCACTTTTCAAATTTTGAAGTGCTTAACAATATTATTAATTTAAAAAAAGAAAGCTCCGCCAGCTGGCGGATTTTAGTATTATGACATCAGTAACAGAAGGCTCTAAAGCGCCGGCATTTAAAAGCAAAGATCAAAATGGCAAACCAGTTTCGCTGGCAGATTTTAAAGGCAAAAAAGTAGTACTGTATTTTTATCCTGAAGATGATACACCTACATGTACCGTGCAGGCATGTAACCTGCGGGATAATTTTGGTTTATTAAAAAAAGAAGGCATTGTGGTTTTAGGCGTAAGCCCGGATGAAGAAAAAAAACACAAAAAGTTTGAAGCAAAATATGACCTGCCATTTACATTGATCGCAGATCCCGATCATACCATCATTGATAAATATGGTGTGTGGGGCGAAAAACAATTGTATGGAAGAACCTACATGGGTTTGCACCGCACTACTTTTTTAATTGATGAAAAAGGAATTGTTAAAAAAATATTTTTAAAGCCAAGAAGCAAACAACATACTGAAGAAATTTTAAAAGCCTGGCAACTGCTGGAACAATAGTTGCGATTGATAAAGTATGACGCTTTAAAATTCGGTTATGAAAAAAACAGCAATACTTTCAACCCTCATCATTATTTGTATAGTAATATTTACAGCCTGTAGTAAAAGCAGTACTTCTGCAGCAGGTGGCGGAACAGGTGGCACCACCATTACATTTTCGTGTAATAATATTTCACCAAAATTTTCCACAGATGTACAGCCCATACTAACTACCGTTTGCTCTATCAACAGTAATTGCCATGCAAGCGGTAGCGTAAACTCGGGTGGTCCTTTTACAAATTTTACAGAAGTGAATGCAAAAAAATCCAACATTCGTGCACAAATATTAGCGGGCACTATGCCCCAAAGCGGCACCATTACACAGGATCAGATCAATGCGTTTATTTGCTGGATAGATAATGGCGCAGTGAATAATTAATCAATTTGCATTGAACAAAACTGATTTCCGCATAAAAGAAAATTCATGGCTGGCAAAAATTGCTGCAAAAAAATTACGCACTGCAAGTGTGGCCATGGTGCTGGGCAAAACCATTCATTTACATAATACTACCAAAGAAGAATTTTTAAAAAATACCAAATGGGTAAAGCATGAGCTTTGCCATGTGCAACAATTTAAACAATATGGCTTTTTTATGTTCGTAATAAAATACCTTTACGAAAGTATAAAAGTGGGTTACCACAATAACCAGTACGAAGTGGAGGCAAGAGAAGCCGAAGACAGGTAACTGCTTTTTGTAAATTTCAATTGTTTATGTTGCAAAAATATCTTGCAAAAAAAATATTGGCATTTTTTATCTGCACCTTGTTGTTAAACAGTTTGTTTGCGCAAAAAGAAACTGCGGCAGAACGTTTCTACCATGCATTTATCACAACAGGTAATAACAGCAACAATAATAATTGCTTTCTCATTATTGCAACAGCAGGATCGGTTAACGCTTTTGTGCAAGACCAGCAGTTATCAGTTTTAAGACAATTAAACGACACTGTTTACATTGTGCAACTAAATGATAAAACAATCCTTCCGGCCTTTAAGCAACATTATCCTGCCAATAACAACTGGAAGCTATCACCAGCATTAGAAAATAAAAAACTAAATGAATGGCCATTGTCTTTATTGATCACAGTAAGTAATGCAACAGTATTTATTGAAAAAGCCACACAAAGAAAAATAGTTTTTACACCAACCACTGTCAAAAACACTTTTATAATTAGTATAAAAGATCAAACAGCTTTCAATACGTTGTTGCAGGATGATCAGGTAAATTTTATAAGCGAATACAACAGGCATCCAAAAGAAGAATTGCAGATCAATAACCTTGATGTGAGTGTGAATAAAATTAATGTATTGCAAAGCAAAATGCCGGCATTGAATGGCAATGGTGCAGTAGTTTCTATCAAAGAAAATAAACCCGATACAACTGATATCGACCTTGCAGGCAGGTACATCACCAACAATTTAGCGGCTACCACAACTAATTCTCATGCCACCATTATGGCAACCATGGCTGCGGGTGCTGGTAACAGTTATTATTTGGGAAGAGGTGTGGCGCCTGGTGCTACCATCACTTCTTCCAACTTTAGTAATTTATTTCCTGATGCAGACCAGAATTATACACAAAATAATATCAGTGTTCAAAATCATTCTTATGGTGTGGGTGTTGAAAATTTTTATGGTGCTGATGCTGCTGCATTTGATGCAAGCAGTTTAACTAACGATAAATTACTTTTTGTTTTTTCTGCCGGCAATTCCGGTACTGCAACTCCTGCCACGGGTAATTATGCAGGCATTGCAGGTGTGGCCAATCTTACAGGAAGTTTTAAAATGGCAAAGAACATTATCACTGTTGGCGCTGTTGATTCTTTTAATACTGTTGTTGGTCCCAGTTCCAAAGGCCCGGCTTATGATGGAAGGATAAAACCTGAAATGGTGGCTTACGGAGAAGATGGAAGTTCCGGCTCTGCTGCCTTGGTTTCTGGAACAGCACTTGTTTTGCAACAGGCCTATAAAAATAATAATGCAGGAATTTTACCTTCTTCTGCATTAGTAAAAGCAGTGTTACTGAACAGTTGCGATGATGTGTATAATGACGGCATTGATTTTACTTCGGGCTTTGGTAGTCTGAATACTTTTAAAGCTGCTGAAGGAATGGTTACACAAAAATATTTTACCGGCACTGTTGGTAATAGCGGCTCACAAATATTTGCAATAACCATTCCGGCCAATATCAGTAAAGCAAAATTTACTTTAGTTTGGAATGATGCACCGGCAAGTGCCAATGCTTTTAAAGCCATAAAAAATGATCTTGACCTTCAGGTAAAATCAATTGCTTCTTCGCAAGTTTGGTTACCATGGGTTTTAAACAGTTATCCCAATAAAGATTCCCTGCAACTTTTACCCGTAAGAAAACGTGACAGCCTGAATACCGTTGAACAAATCACTATTGATAATCCTGCGCCTGGCAATTATAGTTTGATAGTAACCGGATTTAATGTAGGCAGTACAACACAACCATTTGCCATTGCTTACCAGTTTGATACTGCTAATGTCTTCAACTGGGGGTTTCCCACGGTAAATGATAATATTTTTCCCGCTGCGGCTAACCTTATCCGTTGGATAACTTCTTTTGGCAGCACAACTGCAAGCCTCGAGTACAGTATTAACAACGGTGCCAGCTGGCAGGTAATATCCGGAAGCATCAACTTAAATGCAAAATATTCCTGGTGGACAACTCCTGATACCAATGCTATTGGTTTATTGAGAATGACCATCGGCGGCCAGCAATTTATCAGCGATCCGTTTACCATCAGTGCCAAACCCAATTTAAACATTGGTTTCAATTGTGCAGACTCTGTTTTATTATACTGGAATAAAAATAAAGGCATTACTAATTACCAGCTATACGGTTTGGGTACTAAATATTTACAACCCCTTAATGTTATCAGCGATACACAATTCATTTTTAATAAAAATATTTTGCCTTACCTGAATTTTGCTGTAGCGCCATTAATAAATAACCGTACCGGGATAAAAAGCTATGCTACCAATTACAGCACACAGGGTGTTGATTGCTACATCAAAAATTTACTGGCTGACCTGGTGAGCAACAATGCGGATATTAAACTTGATATCGGTACCACTTATCTTGTTAAAAAAATTGTTGTTGAAAAATTAACTGCCGGAAGTTTTACAAGTATTTATGAAACCATCAACATCAACTCGCTAAGTTATTCCACCACAGATACGCATTTGCAAAAAGGAGTAAACACTTACAGGGTAGCCATTTATTTACTTAATGGAAAAATTATTTACAGCGATACGGTTAGTGTTATTTACTTTGGCAGTGCTGAAGTTTTGATCTATTCCAATCCTGTGCTTCAAAATAATACCGTTACCATACAACTTAAATTGCTCAACAATCAAACTATAACTGTTACGGATGTACTGGGCAGGCGGATAGCGCAAAAAAAATTAGATGCAATCAGTTACACGTTTACTGCTGCATTTGCAAAAGGTATGTACTTCATTACAATTACTGATCCTGAAAATAAAACTTCGCTGGTTTCAAAAATTATTGTTCAGTAATTTTACGGAGAAAAATGTCATTTTGCGATTCCACTTTTTCCTTCTTCATTTTTTTTGTTTATCATTTACTTTATTAAACCGTTAAAATAATTCTACAAACATTAATTTGCAACAGCGTAGCAATAATAATTTTAACATTTTGATAAGGCTTTCGTAATTTTTGGTAGAATTATTTTCTAAACTAAAAACACTAAAATTATGATTAAGAAAATCCTCGTATTCTCATTGATTACGGCTTCGCTGTACTCCTGTAAAAAAACAGCTAATACCGAAACAACGGTTGATCCTGTTTCTGCTGATGTTAAAGCTAAAATTAGCAATCTCGGCTTTTCTTCTGCTAATGTTATAAAAACAGATGATGGTTATTTAGTAGAAGGAGATATTGAATTAACGGATGAATTATTAAACAGTACGCCCAACCAAACCTTGTTGCGTATTGCAGACAATGAGCAGTACCGAACAACGAATTTAGTAACCGGCTTACCCCGTGTAATTAAAATCAATGTAAGCAATTTAGGTACAGCCTTTGTGCAAGGTACCGACCTTGCGATTGCACGCTATAATGCATTAGGCTTAAAAATTACATTTCAGCGTGTTACTTCAGGTTCATCCAACATTACTATAAGAGGCTTTAACCAACCACCAAGCGGAGGTTATATTACATTGGGCTCTTCAGGTTTCCCAACCAATAACGGAAATCCTTATGGTACTATTAAAATGAATACTAACCAGTATGCTTATGGCAGCAATCCTGATGTAAATTATGTAGGCAGTGTAATACAACACGAGCTTGGCCACTGTATTGGTATGCGCCATACCGATTACATGGACAGAAGCTATAGTTGCGGAGGATCACCTGTAAATGAAGGAGCATCTTCAATTGGTGCTATTTTAATTCCTGGTACACCTTCCGGACCCAATGCAGGTTCATGGATGCTTGCTTGTTCCAACGGTGGCGATCGCACATTTAACAGCAACGATGTTGTTGGTTTAAATTATTTATACAAATAAAACTGTGTGCTTTTTATAAAAAAACCTCCCCCAACAGAATTGTTGGGGGAGGTTTTTTTATGTGTCGTTTGTCCAAGTTTTAAATTACCCATTCCACTTCGCCAAAATCAAATTGCCTTTCTATAGCATCGGCTGTATGCAGTTGCCCCTGTAATGAAACATTTTTTACAGTGGTTTTAAATACCGCACTCGCTTTTTTTAGTTTTACGGTTTCGTTAAGTTTATACAGGCATTTGTTGTATTCTTTTGCCGTTTTTTCAGCAGGCACCAAAGTAATTCCGGCTATTCTTTTCATCACCAGGTCATATAACACAGCAGCAAGGTCAATCACATCATACTCGTTAGTTGTAATTTGTTTTAGCGAAACAGGGTTAGGCAACAATTTATGAAACCTGGTTTGGTTAATATTAATGCCAATACCCACCACAGCCCATTTCCATGCTGTTCCTTTAAAAACCGTTTCAATTAAAATTCCCCCTGCCTTTCTGTCACGCCAATACAAATCGTTAGGCCATTTTATTGTGGTTTCTTTTCCGGCATATTTTTTTAAAAAATCATTGGCAGCCAAAGCTACCAGCATGCTCAGGTAAAATTGCTGGTCTGTCCTTAGCTTATCTGTCTTTAAAACCACGCTCATGGCTATGCTTTGCTCGGGCTGCATTTGCCAGCTTTTTCCCCGCTGGCCCTTACCTGCGGTTTGCTCCTTTGCCACAAAGGCCATTCCATGCTTTGCCATTCCTTCACGTACCCTTGCCATGGCATAATTGTTGGTACTATCCACACTGTCTAATATTTTAAAAAAACTGGCGTCGGGCATACTAATATCAAATGGTAAAGAAGTGTTACTTTTGTCATTAATTGCAAGCTACACGCTACTTAGTAAATAACAAAAGTTTAATATTGGCGTTAATTCAGTAAAAATGCAGTTTTAAAATCAAAAAATATAATTTCAATTTGAACAATCTTAACGTATTAAATACCCGGAAAAAAAGCAGCGTAACAAGGCTTACCCGTAGCAGCAAAATTTTCAAAACCATAATTAAAGCCATCCAGGATAAAAAAGGCGAAAACATTATCAGCCTCGATCTTAGAAAAATACCAGAGGCGGTTGCTGATTTCTTTATTATTTGCCAGGCCAACAGTAATACCCAGATCAAAGCCATTGCCGATTTTGTTGAGGAAGAAGTAAAAGATAAATGCGGTGAAATTGCCTACAAGCATGAAGGCAGGCAGGCGCAGCAATGGATATTGATAGATTATGTTGATATTGTAGTACACATTATGTTACCGGAACCAAGAAAGTTCTACCAGTTGGAAGAAATGTGGAGCGATGCTGCCGGAATGGAACATAATGATTAAAACACCGGAAATATTTTTTAGTTTTAATTAAAACAATAAACAATCCTATTCGTCTTTAGCTTAAGTAACCATTATTAAGCTTTAAGCATACAACAAACAATGGCCATAAATATGAATAATCAGCAAAATAGTAATAAGAAGCCCAACCCTGATAACCTGCCACCAACAGGTGAAGACCCCAAGAAAAAGAACCGTTTTAATATCTACTGGATATACGGCATTATTTTTATAGGCATTGTAGCGTATAACATGGTTCGTGGTGTAGGTTCTACTGGTGTGGATACAGACCAGCAGAAGTTTTACGAAATGGTAAAACAGGGCGATGTTGAAAAAATAAAAACCATCCGCAACACAAAAAGGGTAAGGATATTTCTTTACAAAGACAGTTTAATTAAAAAAGCTGCTTTTTATAGAAATCTTTTAAATGATAAAGACAACCCAAAAAAATACGATGACGCCGTAAAAGCAAATGCGCCACAGTTATATTTTAGTTTTAAAGACATTCAATCCTATTCAAAGGAATTAAGTGATTTCTATGCCAGGAATCCGCAGGTAAAAGAAATTTCCGATAGCCCCGATGATGAAGGTGAATTGTTTGGCCAGATCATCAGTACACTCTTACCCATTTTATTGATCGGTTTATTGTTTGTATTGATGATGCGTAAAGTGGGCGGGCCAGGCGGCGGCGGCGGACCAGGCGGCATTTTCAATATCGGAAAATCCAAAGCCACTTTATTTGAAAAAGGCACCAGGGTTAATATCAACTTTAATGATGTTGCCGGTTTGGATGAAGCCAAAGTGGAAGTGATGGAAATTGTTGACTTCCTTAAAAATCCTAAAAAATATACTGCATTGGGTGGTAAGATACCTAAAGGCGCTTTATTAGTAGGCCCTCCGGGTACAGGTAAAACTTTATTGGCAAAAGCGGTTGCCGGTGAAGCACAGGTACCTTTCTTCAGCCTTAGTGGTAGCGATTTTGTGGAAATGTTTGTGGGCGTGGGTGCCAGCCGTGTAAGAGATCTGTTTAAACAAGCAAGAGAAAAAGCACCTTGTATAATTTTTATAGATGAGATTGATGCCATAGGCCGTGCAAGAGGAAAAAATGTGATGATGAGCAATGATGAAAGAGAAAATACTTTGAATCAATTGCTGGTTGAAATGGATGGCTTTGGTACCGACCTTGGTATTATCATTCTTGCCGCTACCAACAGGCCCGATGTATTGGATAGTGCGTTATTACGCCCGGGCAGGTTCGACAGGCAGATCACTATTGACCGACCAGATCTTGTGGGAAGAGAAGCCATTTTTAAAGTGCATTTACAGCCGATAAAAATTTCTCAAACCTTAGACATACATAAACTGGCTGAACAAACACCTGGTTTTGCAGGTGCAGATATAGCCAATGTATGTAACGAAGCCGCATTGATTGCTGCAAGAAAAAATAAAGAGGCGGTTGACATGAGCGATTTCCAGGATGCTATTGACAGGGTGATCGGCGGATTGGAAAAAAAGAATAAGATCATTTCTCCTGAAGAAAAAGAAATTATAGCATATCACGAAGCCGGCCACGCTATTTGCGGATGGTACCTGGAACATGCGTACCCGTTATTAAAGGTAACCGTGGTGCCAAGAGGATCTGCTGCTTTAGGCTATGCACAATACACACCTAAGGAACAATATTTGTACAATACGGATCAGTTGATGGACCAGATCTGTATGACATTGGGCGGAAGGGCAAGTGAAGATATCTTCTTTGGAAAAATAAGCACCGGTGCAAGTAACGACCTGCAACAGATAACCAAAATTGCTTACAGCATGGTTACTGTATATGGTATGAATGATAAAGTAGGTAATATCAGCTTTTACGATCCTGCACAAGAGAATTATTTTACCAAACCTTATAGCGAAGAAACCGGTAAAATGATTGACCAGGAAGTACGCAAACTGATTGATGAAGCTTATGTAAAAACCAAAGCTTTATTAACAGAGAAAAAAGGCGATGTAGAACTTTTAGCTAAAGAATTATTAAAGAAAGAGGTATTATTTAAAAGCGATGTGGAAGCTTTAATTGGCAAAAGGCCTTTTGAAGAAAAGAAAACACTGGATGTGGATGTAAAGAAAGACGAAGATGCTGTAGCAGAATCGCCAGAACCTACATTTTCAGAAGAACTTAAAAATCCGCCGCAAATTTAAAAGCAATGGGTGTATCTCCGGCTAAAGAGAATATCTTAAAAAAAATAAGGCAGGCGCTGAGTAATCCGGCGCCTTTGCCGTTTCCGCATAGTGAAGGCAATAATTCCATTTTTAATGCCCCGCCTGATGACCTGGAAGTAGTATTTGCAGAAGAGTTTGTAAACCTGCAGGGCAAATTTGCTTTTTGTACCAATGAAAAAGATATGGTACAGCAAATACAAAAACTTATTGCAGAAAAACAATGGACAAAGATTTATTGCAGCGAAAATAAATGGAATGATGCCTTTAGCAATACCATTAACCTGCCTACCTGTGATGTTTCTATTACCGGTTGCGAATTTTTAGTGGCCCGTACAGGAACTATTGTTATGAGTGCTGCACAACAAAGCGGCCGCACCGTAAGTGTGTATGCACCGGTTCATATTTGTATTGCTTACACCAACCAATTGGTGTACGATATAAGAGATGCGCTGCAATTACTGAAAGAAAAATATGCCGGCAATATCCCTTCGCTAATAACATTTGCCAGCGGCCCAAGCCGCACTGCCGACATTGAAAAAACATTGGTTACAGGTGTACACGGGCCCAAAGAAGTGTATTGCTTTTTGGTGGAAGCGCCGTAATAAATTTGTATATTTGGTTAATGAATACATCTAAAACATATAGAGTAGTATTACGTAAAGAACCTGAAGGAACTTACACGGCTATTGTACCTGCATTGCCCGGATGTATTACCTGGGGGGAGAATATTGAACATGCGATGGAAATGGCTAAAGAAGCAATCATTGGCTATATTGAAGTTTTACAGGAAGAAGGCGAACCTGTGCCTGATGATAATGAAACTTTAGAGTACTCTTTACAATTATCAGCATAAAATCAGTACCCACTAGTTACTGATTTTATCAAACTCCGCTCAGAATTAATTTATTTGCTTCTATTTTTGCTTCATGAATCAAAGCCCACAACATTTAATAAAATTACTGGAGGCAAAAGGCTTTATTTTAAAAAGAATCACCGGCAGTCATCATATTTATTTTCATCCTGAATTAAGAAAAACAGTTGTGGTACCAGTGCATGGTAAAAGAGATATTCCGAATGGTACTTTTTTAAGTATTATTAAACAGGCTGGCATTTCAAAAGAAGAAATTTAAAAGATGAATAACGACACTTATCAATTGTTTGTATATGGTTCTCTCCGCAGCGGATTTCAGCATGCGGCCTATCAATACCTTTCTAAATATTTTCATTTAATTGGAGATGCTAAAGTAAAAGGTAAACTGTATGATAATGGCGAATACCCGGTAGCATTACCTTCCGACAACGAACATTTTATTATTGGTGAGCTTTACGAAATAAATACGCCTGCTGAGTTTTCTTATGCCATCGGGCAATTGGATGATTATGAAGGCTTGTTTGTAGAGGAAGGCGAAACACCTTTATTTAAAAGAGAAACTGTGACTGTATATTGTAATAACCAGCAATACACTGCGTGGATATATTGGTTTAATGGCCCTGTTGACGGGCTGCCTGCAATTGCAGCAGGCGATGTTTTATTATACTTACAACAGAAAAATAAATTGTAAGCGTAATGCAAATTCCTTCTCACAAAAAAATATATTTCCTCTCCGATTTTCACCTTGGCGCTCCAAATGCTGAAGCCAGTTTAATTAGAGAAAAAAAGATCATCCAATTTTTAGATGTTATAAAAGCCGATGCTGCAGTAATTTTTATTGTTGGCGACTTGTTTGATTTTTGGTACGAATACAAATCGGTTGTACCTAAAGGTTATGTTAGAATTTTAGGCAAGCTTGCCGAAATTACTGACGGCGGCATTCCCATTCATTTTTTTGTAGGCAATCATGATATGTGGATGAAAGATTATTTTCAAAAGGAATTGAACATCCCCGTTTATTTTGAGCCCGTGCCTTTTGAATTTAATGGCAAAAAATTTTTAGTGGGCCATGGTGATGGTTTAGGTCCCGGCGATCATGGTTATAAATTCATTAAAAAGATATTTCGCAACAGGGCCTGCCAGTGGTTGTTTGGCATATTACCTCCTTATATTGGTATGGGTATTGCCAACTATTTCAGTCGCAAAAGCCGGGCACAAACAGGGCAAACCGATGAAACGTTTTTAGGAGAGGATAAAGAATGGTTGATCATTTACTGCAAAGAAGTGCTGCAAAAACAGCATTATGATTATTTTATTTTCGGCCACCGCCATTTACCTATAAACTTTAACTTGCCTGCAGGCAGCCTTTATATTAATTTAGGCGACTGGATAAAGTATGATAGCTATGCCGTATTTGATGGCACGAATTTGGAACTGAAGTATTATGCCCCTATCCTCCCGAAATAATCGGGACAGGCCTAAAGGGGTAAATGGAGTGGATTGATGCGAAGATTGATTTTTAAATAAAAAATGCAAAAAATAAAAACCATATTACTTTCTTTTCTGTACTGCTGCGTCTCTGTGGCAACTCATGCGCAAAGTGATTCCGCTTTTACTTTTTTAAAAACTATCAAAGGAGATTTTGCAGATTTTACTGTAGATAACCTGGATAATCTTTACCTCATCACTGCTACCAATCAATTAAAAAAAATAACTGGCACTGGCGACTCTGCTGGTGTTTTTAATGATGTGAAACGATATGGCAATGTTTCCTCCATTGATGTTACCAATCCATTAAAGATATTACTGTACTACAAAAATTTTGCAACGGTAGTGGTGTTAGACAGATTTTTAAATATCCGCAACACCATTAACTTCCGTAAAAAGAATATTTTTTCTGTACAAAGCATTACCACTTCTTACGATAATAATATCTGGTTTTTTGATGAGCAGGATTATAAGCTTAAAAAAATAGATGAAGAGGGTAAGCTGCTGCAGGAAACCACCGACTTCAGAATGCTTTTTGATTCTGTTCCTTCGCCCATTCAGATTACGGATAAAGAAAATTTTGTTTACCTCTACGATCCTGAAAAAGGATTTTACATTTTTGATTATTATGGCTCTTTTAAAAACAGGCTGCCTTTTTTAAACTGGACCAATGTGGCAGTATCTGAAAAAAACATGTATGGTTTCAAAAATAAAAAATTGTACAGTTACGAATTAAATTCCCTCACTTTAAAAGAATACCAGCTTTCTTCCATCTTTGGAAAATATACCGCTATAAAGGCCATTAACGGAAAAGTGTATTTGCTAAAAGAAGACGGCATTTATATTTACCAGGTGCGGTAGTGAGACGTGAATCGTCAGACGTGAGTGGTGAATTGTGAGTGCTGAGCTATCTGTTGCAGAATAAAAGTTACAACCCTTTTATCTTCACTCACTACTCACGTCTCACCACTCACGATTCACGACTTTGTCGTAATTTTATTCCATGGATTTTTTAGACCAGGTTTATTTAGATAATACCATCAGAAGCTACTTTATTGTAAGCGGTACTATTTTGCTGATGCTTTTTTTAAAGCGGTATTTCTCCCGTTATATTGCGGCTTTGTTGTTCCGCATCTTTAACCGTTTTTGGAAAAATATTGATAAACAAAATTTTATTGATCTTGTTGTGGAGCCACTGGAATGGTTACTGGTTATCATCATTGCCGTATTTGCCATTGATAAATTAAATTTTCCCACTGCCTTGCAATATAAAATTTATGGCCATGCCATAGATGATATTTTAACACGGCTGGGTATTGGTATCATCATTGTTTCTTTTACCTGGTTCCTGTTAAGGGTAATTGATTTTATTGCGCTGGTACTGGAACACAATGCTTCAATTACAGCAGATAAAACTGATGACCAACTGGTAATTTTCTTCCGGGATTTTTTAAAAGTAGTGATTGGTACCATTGGTTTTTTAATGCTGCTGAAAGCCTGCTTTAGTCAGCCCATAGGTAATTTATTAACCAGCCTTAGTATTGTGGGTGCTGCGGTGGCATTGGCAGCAAAAGAAAGCCTGGAGAATTTAATTGCCTCTTTCATCATCTTTTTTGATAAACCATTTTTTACCGGGGATACTGTAAAAGCAAATAACATCACCGGCACTATTGAAAAAATTGGTTTGCGCAGCACACGTATACGCACTGGTGATAAAACATTGGTAACAATACCTAACAAGCTGATGGTGGACAGCGTAGTGGACAACCTGAGCATGCGTACACACCGCCGGGGCGAAATAAAATTGGAGCTTTCCCCCAAAACCACTGCCGGAGATATTCAGCATTGCATTACTGCTGCTAAACAAATATTACAGGCAAAAGAAGATGCGCTGACTTCATTCACCGTTCATTTAACAGAAATTACAAAGTCGGGTGTTATAATTGCTATCGAATACCTTACAGCTCCAATAGCTTTGGAAGAGTTTAATAATTTTAAAGAAGGTATCAATTTTTCAATAAAAAAAATGCTGGAAGAAAATAAGGTCGTGATGAGCGGCACTAACCCTTTGGATGATCTTTTAGATAAATTTTCTCCGCAGGAATAATTTATATAATGCCATTCCATTTAGCTTTTTCTTCTGCTGCTGCAATTCTTCTCCGCTTCAGCATCTTTTGAATATCACCAGCGTAGATTATTGTAATAACTATTACCAGGTACAGCACCAGTATCAGTAACACCAATGAAAAAGTAAATGTAAATATCATAAGCATTTCCAGCAAAAAGACCAGTATGCTACTTATCAAAAGAACAGATGAAGCTGCAACTGATTTTTTCATCAGCATTATAAATCCTGTTATGCTTAAAATATAAATACCAATAACGCTAATGGTTATCCATTGCGGAATCATAAAAAATAAGTGTTGAATTAAACAGCTTAGAGAGATCAGCACACCAAATATGCCTGAAATTTCACAAAAATTTTCCTGTTGCTTTGTAAGTTGTCCCATACTTTTTAAAACTTAGTTAGAATATCCGCCAGTTCTTTATCCCATTTTCCTGTTGTGCCATATTCCACCACCCGGCCTAATTCTTTTCCATCTTTCATCACAATTATGGTGGGTACGTTTACAATATTGAATGCATCTGCAATACTGGCTAAAGATTTTTTGGCCCTGTTAACGCCAAAAAATGTAACCGCATTATCCGGTACGCCACTCATTTCCTGCAGTTTAAAAAATTTAGGCAATACAAATTGCGTATCCTCACACCAGGTGCCGCCAAAGAGTACAAACTGTACTTTGTTTTTTGCTCTTTCAAATGCTGAAAGTGTGGCAGTATCGGGCCTGTAGCTTCCTGCACTGCTGTTGTACCAGTTGTAAGTGCTGTCGTTTTGAACAACATATTTATTAATGATACCTCTCAGGATATGCTCTTCAGGATGTTTTTCGTCTTTTAATATCTCATATTGAGCCTGGCTAAAAGCGTTTATACCAAGAACACTGCAAAATAAAAATGCGGAAAAAAATTTCATTCAGATAAAATTAGCTGGTGGAAAAATTAGTGAGGTAAAGTTCTGCGTAAAACACTTTTTTAAAAAACTATTTTTGTTAATAACGGGTTATAGGGCTTCGGCAATCCAATAAGTATCACTTACAAGTTCGCTTTCAGGTCGTTTAAAAAGCCCTTTAATTTTTTGAGCGATTCTATCATGGCAAATTTTTCA
>Ga0068859_100000736_pt1 | contig 32973 bp, 25 predicted proteins | sample KBSSwiS22_FD_66585 | JGI IMG/M metagenome (GOLD analysis project Ga0068859, IMG submission 66585) | Switchgrass rhizosphere microbial communities from Kellogg Biological Station, Michigan, USA - KBS Switchgrass S2-2 | ecosystem: Host-associated > Plants > Roots > Rhizosphere > Soil ...
GCGGAACCGGTTCTTGAGCGCCCGGATGCCGATCCAGTGCCAGTCGGAGTAGTCCTTGTGGTCCAGACTGAAGTCGCTCGTCAGCGTGTGCCCCACGCTCTCGTTGATCAGCTTCACATAGAAGTCCTGCTGGTACCCGGGGAGCGGCTCCGCGCCCGGAGCACCGGTCGCACCGATGAGAAGGAGCACGTACTCGAACGAGTCGACCGGCGACTTTCCTCCGGCCTCGCTGCCGTCCGGATCGATGCCTTCCCACTCGAACGTGAAGTTGGGCCCGACGATCGGGTTGAACGCAGCGGGGCCCCGCTTGATCAAGGACGTCGGCGGCAGCGTCTTCGCCGAGAAGAATCGGTATGCGGGCGAGGCGTCCCATCGCCCGTCATTGTCCCGGGACGCCACCTTGAACACGTGCTGCTTCACTTCCTTGATCGGGTCGACGAGGAAGAGGAGCGTCGTGTCCTTCGACGTGGTCGTCGGCCAGTCGCCGACATCCTTCGTGGTGTCATCGTCCACCGCGAAGGAGAACGTCATCACCTCGCCGTCCTTGTCGTACCCGTTCCAGTAGAAATGAACGCGGAACGTGGTCGTATCCCCGGGCAGCGGAGCATAGGTCAGCTCCGTCTCGGGATTCTCATCCAGGTGCGTTTTCGGCGGCGTGACTTTGTTCCCGCAGCCGGTGAGATAGAGGAGCCCCAGCATTGCGGCCGTGAGCCCGGCCAAAGCCATGAAACGACGCATCAGCCCATTACTCCTTCATTCGGCGGGGTCATGGAGTCAGGGGAATGGTGAAGCTGACCTGTTTTTGTCCGTCGGGAAGCTTCGACAGGAAGTCCGCGCGGTCGGAGACACGCACCTTGACCGTGTGATCGGTGCCGGTGCTCAGCCGCTGGAAGTCCCGGTTGGAAACGATCGTGGAATCCTCGAAGTGTGTGAATGTCAGGGTCAAGGTGTCGTCCAGCAGCACCGACGCGTTCTTGGTCTTTCCGTCCTCGTAGTCGAGACCGACCCATCGGATGATCTGGGCCGGCTCGATCGGGTCGGGACCGTTGCCATCGAAGTCGAAGGTCGTATCCGCCACGGTGACCGACTCGAGCGTCGGGTAGAAGTTGCAATTGAAGCGGAACGTCGCTGGCGACCCGTCCGCGCGATTGGAACAGTCGCGGGCCGCGACGCGGATCAGCATGTCGATGCCGGCATCGAGTGAATCGAGGATGAACTGGTTGAAGCCGTACTGGCTCAGCACTGCCGGATTGTTGGTCTTGAAATGAACGGTGTTGCCGGAAGGATCGGTTCCGATCGAGTCCGTGAAGCCAACGATGTACGGGAGGTTGTCGTTGCGACCTCCCGGATTGAGCACGATCGAGAAGCCGTTGATGCAGTTCGCCTCGCAACCGTTGTGCGAATCCTCGCCGTCCCAGGTAAACCAGACCGTGGAGCGGTAGGGGACCGTCTCATCGGGGCTGAACGTCCCCTCGATGTTGACCTCCTGCCCTCCGAGGTAATGCTGGATGTAGTGGCCGGTGGGCAGGCCGTTTCCTTCCGAGAGAATCACGGTTTCGGGATCGCGGTTGACGACGAACTGCGTGGTCCCTGTGCCGACCGCGTTCGCGTTGTCGATCGCGGTCACCGACATCGTATAGATGCCGCTCGCGAGGTTGACGGAACCCGGATTCCCCGGGTCGTTGAACGTCACGCTGGAGTCGGTCGTGAACGGACTGTGATAGGCGCCCACGTCGAACCGATATCGCGTCACGACGCCGTCCGGATCGCGCCCCTGCCAGCTCACGGAGAAAGGCGTGCCTTCACACACGGTGTCGATCACGGCCGGGTAGTTGGGATTGGGGATTGCGCCGGTAAAGGTCACGACCGGTGCGACGGTCTGCGCCTTGAACGGGCGGCGGTTGAAGATCGTGAGCGAGGGATCCGGCTTGCCCAGATTGTCGACGGCGCGGATGTAGAACGTGTGCGTGCGCGCGGTCGAGGGATTCTGTCCGGTTCCTCCCGTGATCTGCGTGCTGTCGTTGACCGTCAGCTCGAAGATGGAGTCCGTCTTGGTGGTGAACCTGAAGGCCCCGATGCTCGAGTCGTCCCACGAATATTCAAATCCGACCACGTAGCCATCCGAGTCCTCCCCGCGCCAGTAGAGGTGGACGCGGTAGGAGTAGGCGATGTCGGCCACGCTCGTATCGACGGGCGCTGCCACGAGGAAGGTCTGCGGCGGTCGGTTGCGATCCACGCGGAGTGGGTCCTTGGCGCAGGACAATAAGACGATTCCGGTAACGAGCGTGAAAACGACCAAGGCCGTAATGCGCCATAGTCTTGGCAATGGCATTTCGTTCTCCGAGGAGACTTGGTTGACCACCGGCAGGTGTCTGGGTGCGAGTCTGGGGGACGTGTCATTGAGGCTACCGTCCCCTGGTGGGGCTGTCAACGGCATTTTCCCCCCCCGCATGCGGGGGCGGGGCCGGGGGCCGGTAAGGCCTGCGTCGCTGTCGCAGTCCGGCGTGCTACCTCCAAAGTTACAATGACTTGGGGCGGCCGGACCGCGAGGCTTCCTCCGGCCTCACCGGCCCCAGGCCCCGCTCTCACAAGGGGGATGCGGGTCAGGGCCGGCCACACCCTCGCCAAGGGGCCAGGCCCCCTCCCCCAGCCCCCTTTGCGAGCGCTGCCCTCCGCTATACCCGCGTGAGCTGGACCACCCCTCCCCTAGCTGCAACGGGCCCAGGCCGGGTCACCATCTCCCCTTTCGTGCCCTCCGGGGAGCCCGAAGGGCGACCCGGCGCTTTGCTCGGCATGGGAGGCGAGGGGAGCGGTGGGGCGGGTGAGGCCGGAGGAAGCCTGGCGGTCCGGCCGCCTCAAATCGGTACGACCTCCAAGGTAGTACGCCGGACTGCGACAGCGACGAAGGCCTCACCCGCCCCACCGCTCCCCTCGCCGGCCAAACCACCCAAAGCCCCGACCGCCTACAAGCTCCGCGGAGAGCAAACGAAAAGGGCCGCTGGTTTCCCAGCGGCCCTCTCGCACTACGTGAAGCTTGGTGTTTACTTCACGAGCACCAGGTTGTTCGGTGCACGGAACGACTCCCCGTTCGGGAAGACGATCTTGTAGAAGTACACACCGGACGCCAGCGACGTGCCGTCGTCCTTCTTGCCGTTCCACCGGACCTCGTTCGGACCAGCCGTGACCGTCGTGTGCAGCGTGCGAACAAGCGCGCCGCTCACGCTGAAGATCCGGATCTGGGCCTTGCCCGCCTGCGCGCTCGAGAAGCGGATCGCGGTGTGCGGGTTGAACGGGTTCGGGTAGTTACCGTCGATCTTGTTGATCCGAGGCGCCGCCTCAGGAGCGTCTTCGCCCACAGCCGTCGCCAGAGCGCCGGCCTGCATCGCGTAGAGCGGCCCGTAGGTGGTCGTCTGGAATCCAGCCGACTGACCCGACCAATCCGCCTGCATCGACGCAATGGTCTGAGGAGTCGGGTTCGGGCACGGCCAGCAAACCGAGTTGGAAACCTGGCCGGCACGATCGCCACGGCAGCTCGTGAGGAACTTGTACATCACGCGCATGCGGTTCTCGACACCAGAGCGCGTGTAGTTCGCGCTCGTGTTGCTGATCGCCGGGTCGCGGATGAACTGGAGCGAGAAGCCGTAGACGAGAGCCTTGTTGCGGTCCTTGTCGCCGATGTTGTCGAGTTCGCGCATACGGCCGACAGAGGCCGTCTGGCCGCTCGGATACACGGCGGCGATGAAGGCATCCGCGTCACCAACCTTGGTGAGCGCGTCGAACCGGTTCGGAGCCGGGCACCCACCGTCAACCGGGTAGGTGTAGGTTCCAGGAGCAGCGAGAGCCGGTCCAGCGGTCGAAGCCGCGAAGCGATCATCCATGTTGAAGTACAGCGTAGGCGGCGACCAGCTGTTCTGGGCCGAAGCCACGCCGAACACGTTGTTCGCCATGCTGATCTGGAGCGTAGCGTCCACGCCGCTCGGCGTGATCATCTGATACATCTGGTCGTCGCCGGTCAGGAACGCGCACCGGTCTCCACCGTCCGTACCAGTTTCCTTACGCCACCACTGCTCGAGCGTGACCGCGTCTTCCTCGTTGAACACCGAGCTCGTGCGGGTATGGCCGGACTCGATAACAACCCGGTACCAAGCCGCGAGCGAGTCGACGAGCGGATACTCGAGGTAGTTCGGGAAGAAGTTGCTCAGACGGTCCGGACGCTTGCCCGGGAGCTCGTGACCACCGAACCCATGAGCCGTCGTGCCGGAAGCCGTGTGACGGTACCGATCCGCCCGGACGCCGAGCGCGCGGAGCGCCTGCGTCATCGGGTCGTATCCGAACGCCCACGTCGTGTAGACCGCGTCGAGGTTCAGCACCGGCGTGTTGGTCTTGCCGGCCAGGAGCGAGCCCGCGGGACCAGCCGGGTAGACGCTCGGGAGAACTCGCCACTCGATGATATCCGGCGCCCTGAGGGAGCTGTTCGGCAGCGTCGGGATGTCTTCCACTTCGCGGGCGAGGTTGTCGGACGAGAACTGGTACGAGACGCCGCACGGGCCGCTCGAGCCGTTACCGATGTCAACCGCCTTGAAGTAGTACTGCATCCGCGTACCGCGCGGGAGGAACCGGAGAGCGTTGTAGCTACCGACGCCGTTGATCGTGAAGCCACCAGGGATGCTGGCATTCGCGATGGACTTGTCGAACGGCGGCCAGTTGATCTCGTACTCGGAGTCGATGATCGTCGTGTCCGACGGGGCCGGCTGAATGGCGCCAGCGATGAGCTCGGTGGAATCCCACGGGCTCCAGGTCTTGGACGACGGATCGAACAGACGGAAGATCATCCGAGGCATATCGCACGCGTTGTTGAAATTCGGGTTCGTCGACGCGTACTCGCTGCCCGGGGGACCAATCTCGCCCGCGTTGATCGACTTGTTGAAGGCGTGCTTCCAGTTGATGCCCATGCCGTTCTTACGAAGACCCGTCAGCAGCGACAGCGTGAGCGAGTCACCCGTCGGAGCATTGAAGTTGTCGTTGACGGCGATGTTGTGATCCTGCGGCTGGCCGAGACCGGAACCGCGATTGCCGGGCCAGCACGCGTTCACCTGGGTACCGCAGTTGGCCGGCGGTCCGGAGACCGTGGAGCCGATGCGGCCGTCGACGAACGTCGTCTGCGCCACCGAACCCGGGAAGATCCCGAAGAACGGGGCCGGAACGCCCGTGACCACCTGGAGACGGAAGTCGTCATACAGAAGCGGGTTCACCTGACCGGTCGCGCAGTTGGCGCGGTCGGCGGCGAACGGCGGGATGCACTGGAGGTCGAACCGGAGCTGCACGGAGTCGGCCTGCGTCGCCGTGGAGATGTCATCCCCGTCGGCGAGCCACGCCTGGTTCGCACCGGTGGTCACGCCACCGCCAGGAGCAGTGTTGTTCCACTGGCCCCAGCCGCCCTGCTTGAAGATACGGAACTCGGCCTGCTGCACGTAGCCCGAGAACCGCGGAATGTCGAGGTACTCGTTCCAGAACGCCAGCACCTGGGCGGTCCCTGCCGGGATCGCGAAGGTACACGGAACGATCGCGTTGTACTGCTTGTTGATACCCGTGTGCGTTCCCGCGTCGCCGCCCTCGAAGAAGAGGTCGCCCGCGAGAGCCTTCTGCGGCGAGCAGACGTCCTGCGTCGGATCGTTCGTGCCCGTCGTCAGCTGCCAGCGCTCGCCGATACCCGGCGGGACGCGCGACGAGATGATCGGAACCGCGAAGTCGTCGGCAGGATCCACCACGACGTTGCCCGACCACACGAGGACCGTGCCCTGGTAGATGTCCTGATCGCGGACACCAGCCGGCGGCACGAACGTGGCCTGGTCCGTATAGAGCGACGAGACCGCGCCGTTGTTGTCCACCTCGAGGTCGTCGATCTGCTCACCATCGCTGTTCGGCCACAGACCGTCTTCGCTCGAGAACAAGCAGTCCGCCGTGAACACCACGTAAACCGCGCGGTGATCATCGTCGATCTCGATCGAGTAGCTGGCCGTCACCGGGTTCAGCGAAGCATCGCCGGTCACGATCTGCAGGTCCGCGCCATTGTTCATCGAAATGGTCTGCGGGGTGCGGATCGCTCCCGTGAAGGTGACGATCTGATCGGAGTTGCCGTTCGGACCGGCCGTAGGAACGCCGACCGGAGGCAACAGGTCGCTCAGGTAGTCGCGACGGTTCTGGAGCGGATCCAGGAGGCCGCCACCGCCACCGATGAAGTTCACGTAGTCGTAGTTGAGCTCCGAGCTGAAGTTCCCCTCGAAATTGAGGTGGTACTTGCCGCCCGGATTCGCGTGATTGCCTGTGTCGATGTAAAGGATCTGGAAGGTCAGGTTCGGATAGCCGACATCGTCCGTCCAGTTCGGGTCGTACTTGCCGCACCAAAGCATGCGCGTGCCATCGATGATGGCGGGGCGCTGATTGGCCGGCGAGGAGCTCGACTCGATGTGCCAAAGCTTCTCGGCAAGCGAGAGGTCGGTACGGGTGTAGGCGATCGTGTTGCTGTTCGGATCAGGCTGCCCCGGCGTGTATCCCGAGGAATTCGGGAAGCTGCCGTTGGGCTGGAGGCTGTCCGCCACCGCGTTCGTCTTCGCCGCCCAGGTGCCGAGCGCGCGCTGCACGCAAGCACCGGGATACAGGAAGTACGAGGTGGTCACGGCGGACTGCTTGATTAGCGAGCCGCTCAGCGTCCCCGCGTAGTTCTCGCCACGCGCGACGGCTCCGACCGCGCCAGCTCGAGCATCGAGCGGAACGGGGTCGGGACGGACCTTGCTCGGCCCGTCCGAGACTAGCCCGCTGGGTGCCGCGACCACGGGGATGGCCCACAGACCAATCGCCACGAGGCCCAGCATGGCAAATAAGGTTTTCCGCATTTTCACATCCTCCTTAGCGTTTCCTAACACGGAGTCCAATTTCGGGAGGACTTGCTTTGGAACCTGCCTTCACGGAATTCGGTACTGATCATTGAGCTTGGAGTGGAGCATCGAGGCGCCTGCTCGTTGGGACAGGGACCGAGCTCTTACGGCACCTCCTTCTCGCTTTACCGACCTCCTTTCCTATCGTTCTGGTTTGGTTTCAAGGCTCTAACTCTTCTGTTATCAAGATGTAAACGTGGACCTGAGTCGCCTCACCTCCTCGTTTGTAACGCCTATCTATGCTGTCAATGCAGTAAGTTCCCGGCCGAAGACAAAATGAGCCGCACCGTCGGCCCACGTGTTGTCGTTCGTCAGGTGTAAAGTCAATAGGTTCTAACGGTTGCGGCTTCCAAGGGACAAGTTATTTTGTCCCCTTTGCTCGATCAGTATAGGTGAAAAACCCGCTAATGTCAATTGGATTTTTGACCTGGAGCGCTTGGCAACAGGGAGAAATCGGCGATGCGGAGGAAGGTTTGGCGCACCGCTTCCAGCAAGCCAAGACGTCGCTTGCGGGCGACCGGGTCGTCCACCATCACCATCACGGCGTCGAAGAACCGGTCGATCGAGGGACGGAGCCCCAGAAGGTGTCTCAGAACGGCTCCGTAATCGGGGAGAGCCCCCTTGAGGTAGGTTTCGACTGCTTGGCGTGCCATTTTGGTTTCGAGGTGGAGATCGGCCTCAGCCCGCTCGCCGAAGGCCTCGGCGCGCTCGGCCATGGGCTGGCCCGGGGAGGCAATGTCCGCAGGAGGCGCCGTGCGCAAGATGTTGGCCGCACGTCGGTAACCGATCATCAGCCCCTCGAAGTCGGGGCTCTTCCGGATCTCCTCGATGGCGCGCGCGCGAGCCAGCACGTCGATCGGATCGCCCGGGCGAACCGCGAGCACCGAACCGGCTGTTTCTGACGAAATCCCATAGACTTCCAGCGCACTGGCCACGCGCTGCTGCCAGAATTCCCCGAATCGGTCCGGATCTCCCGGCGGAACGCCCGCGCTGTCGTAAAGGCGCTCCATGAAATGAGCTGCGTCGAGGACGTCGAGGCGCCAGCCGGACTCGATCAGGATCCGCACGACCCCATTCCCCGCCCGCCGCATTCCGAAGGGATCCTGGGAGCCGCTCACCTCGAGTCCCGCCCGAAGGCCGCCGGTCGTCGCCTCGATCTTGTCCGCCAGTGCGACCAGCTTTCCTTCCGGGGTCTTGGGGATGGGATCGGAGGGTCCCTCGGGGCGGTAGTGCTCTCGAATCGCCTCGGCCACGTCCGCCGGCTCGCCCGAAGCAGCCGCGTACTCGCCGCCGATGATCCCCTGCAGCGACGCGAATTCCTTCCCCGAGCGAACCATCTCGCTCGCGAGGTCCGCCTTGCAGAGGCGGGCCGCGCGAGCGGCGGCGGCGAGTGACTTGGGGGCGAGCTTCCTCGCGAGCTCCTCGACCAGGGCGACTAGGCGCTCGGTCCGATCGTGGACCGTGCCGAGCCGCTCGTGCACCACGATGCCCTTGAGGAGCGGGAGCTTGCCCTCGAGCCCCCCCTTCAGGTCGTTGACCCAGTAGAAGCGAGCGTCCTCGAGCCGAGCCCGCAGGACGATCTGGGTTCCGCGGCGGATCTCCTCGGCGCCGGGACCGCGGCCGCTCCGGATCATCACGAAGTTCGGGAGCAAGGTGCCGTCGGAGCGCTCGACGGCGAAGTAGCGCTGGTGGGCGCGCATCGAGGCCACGATGACCGGGCGGGGCAGCTCGAGGTAGCGCGGCTCGAAGGTGCCCACGACCGCCTCGGGCCACTCGACCAGATTGGCGACCTCATCCACCAGCTCCTCGTCCTCGACGGAACGCCCCTTCAGCTCGGCGGCGCTCTTCGCGAGCTCGTCGCGAATCCTCGCGCGCCGCGCGTCCGGATCCACGATGACGCCCGCCCCCTCGAGCGCGGCGGCATAGGCCGCGGGGGACGCGACGTCGAGCCACCCCGGCGCGAGGACGCGGTGTCCGCGCGTCCGCCGGCCGGAGACGACGCCGAACGCCTCGACCGCGAGGGCCCGCTCCCCGAAGAGGGCCACGATCCACCGCACCGGACGGGCGAAGCGTCCCGGGCCGTTCCAGTGCATCGTCTTTGGAAAGTGGAGCGAGGTGATCCAGGACGCGAGCCGCGCCGGCAGCACGTCCGCCGCCGCCGCTCCCGTCTCGTTCACGCGCGCGAGAAGGTACTCCCCTTTCGGCGTGGTGACGCGCTCCAGCGACTCCACGGGGATCCCCGCCGACTTCGCGAATCCCTTGGCCGCCTGGGTCGGCTGTCCCTGCGCGTCGAACGCGACGCGCACGGCCGGGCCGGTCATCTCCTTGACCCGGTCTTCCTGGCGATCGGCGACGCCTTCGACGATCAGGGTCAGGCGGCGCGGCGTGCCGAGCGTGCGGACGGCGCCATGGGCGAGCCGCGCGTCGGCGAGACCGTCGCGCGCGAGGGACTCGAGCTCCTGGAGCGCCGGCGCGATGAATCCGGCCGGGATCTCTTCGCAGCCGATCTCGAGAAGGAGCGTTTCAGCCACGGTCGGCCGTGGCGGCTTCGGGTGTCGCGACGCCCTTCAGAAGCGGCCAGCCCAGCTCCTCGCGCTGCTTGAGATACGCGCCCGCGGCGGCGCGCGCCATCTTCCGGACGCGCGCGATCGAGGCCACGCGCTCGGTCACGCCGATGGCGCCGCGCGCGTCGAGCAGGTTGAACACGTGGGAGCATTTGACCACGTAGTCGTAGCCCGGCAGCACCATCCCCGCCTTGATGAGGCGATACGCCTCGCGCTCGAATTTCTCGAAGAGCTCGAACAGGAGCGGCGGATCGGAGTGCTCGAAGTTGAAGCCGCACCACTCGACCTCGGCCTGGAGGAAGAGGTCGGCCCAGGTGTGATCGCGCGACCACTGGAGGTCCATGATCCGGTCCACGCCCTGGAGGTAGCACGCGATCCGCTCGATGCCGTACGTGATCTCGGCCGTGATCGGCTCGAGATCGTAGCCGCCGGCCTGCTGGAAGTACGTGAACTGGGTGATCTCCTGATTGTCGAGCCACACCTCCCAGCCGAGCCCCCAGGCGCCGAGCGTGGGCGACTCCCAGTCGTCCTCGACGAAGCGCACGTCGTGCTTCGCGAGATCGATGCCGAGATGCCGGAGGCTGTCGAGGTACACCTCGAGGACGTCCTCCGGCGCGGGCTTGAGCACCACCTGGTACTGATAGAAGAGCTGGAGCCGGTTAGGGTTTTCCCCGTAGCGACCGTCCTTCGGACGGCGCGACGGCTCGACGTAGGCGGCCTTCCAGGGCTCCGGGCCGAGAACGCGGAAGAAGGTCGCCGGATTGAACGTGCCCGCCCCCACCTCGCTCGAGTAGGGCTGGAGGAGCGCGCATCCCTGGTCCGACCAGAACTGCTCGAGGCGGAGGAGCGTCTCCTGGAACGTGCGCGGCGTTGGTGCGGTCACGCCCCCTCCGCGTAGCGCGCGAGGCGTTCGCCCACGCGCGTCGAGCGGAGCCCGTCGAAGCGCTCCAGGTGCGCCGTGAGGAAGCGCTCGATGGCGCGCGAGACCTCGGGACCGGGATAGCGCTCCATCGCCCACGTGCCGATCGACGCGGGCTCGCGCTCGCCGAGCGCGACGAGCGTCTTTCGCGCGCGCTCGGAGATCCGGAATGACGCCGCGTCCCCGCCGCACGGCTCGCCACAGAGGAGCCCGCCGCGGAGCGGATGGAAGAGCCCGCCCTGACCGAGCGGCTTCCGGCACTCGAGACAGGACGAGAGCTCGGGGGCGTATCCGAGGAGCGTGCAGGCGCGAACCTCGAATCCACGCAGGATCGCCTCGAGCGCGGGCACCGGCGCGTCCGCCATCGCGGCCAGGGTCGCGGTCGCGAACGAGAGGAGCTCGGAGTCCTCCGCCTCGCCGTAGGCGGCGCGCTCGAGGAACTCGAGCACCGCCTGGGCGCGCGCGAAGCGGTCCGGGTCCTCCCAGAGCGAAGGCCAGTAGGCGGTGATGTCGGCCTTGGACAGGAGCTGGAGGTCGCGTTCCGCCTTCCGGTAGATCACCGCGGAGAGGCGGACGGCGGGCTCGAGACAGCCCCCGAAGCGGCTCCTCGGCCCCCTCGCCCCCTTCGCCACGCAGCGCAGGAGCCCGTGCGCCTCCGTGAAGAGGTGGACGATGAGGCTCGTCTCGCCGAGCCGGTACGAGCGCAGCACGAGCGCGTCCGTCTGAACGATGGCCACGCCTAGGCCCTCATCGCGGGATCGGAGGGCACGACCACCCCACAGGAGACCACGATCTTGATCGCCTGGTCGATCCGGAGATTGGTGGGGATCAGCTTCCGTTTCGGATAGTAGACGAGCTGTCCGGTGGCGGGATTGGGGGGCGTCGGGACGAACACGCCCTCCACCGGCTCGCCCAGCGCCTCGACCATCGAGTGCGGTGGCGGGGTCGTGACGAAGCCGATCGAGTAGAGATCGGCGCTCGGATACGGGATCAGGACGACGCGCTGGAAGGCCTGCCGGCGATCGCCCAGGAGGGCCTCGCCCATCTCCTTCAGGATGAGATAGAGACCGCGCAGGAAGGGCACGCGCAGGAGCAGCGATTCCAAGAGCGCGCCGAGCGAGCGGGCCAGGAACGTGTTCGCGACGGCCCCCGTGAGGAGGATCACGACGATCACGGTGACGAATCCGATGCCGGGGATGCCCCCCGGGCGGAGATAGCCGCCCCGCATGGTGGTGCCGAGCAGGTGGTCGACGAAGACGAAGAGCTTCCAGACGATGTAGCCCGTGAGGACCACGGGCGCTAGAACGATCAGTCCCGTCAGGAAATAGGTGCGGAGGCGTGCGAACACGGCGGCATCATACCAGCGGCGCGCGGAGAAGTCGCGCTTCGAGCGCCGCCATGCGACGCCGTTCCGCAAAGGTCCTGTGATCGTGCCCCAGGAGATGGAGCGTGCCGTGCACGATCAGGTGCGCGACCTCGCGCTCGAACCGGCGGCGGGCCGCGCGCGCCTGCGCCGCGGCCGTTTCGAGGGAGATGTAGATCTCGCCGAGGAACACGGCTCGATCGGGATCGTCGAGCGCCGCGGGCTCCACGAACGGAAACGAGAGCACGTCGGTGGGCTTGTCCACCTCGCGGTAGTCGCGATTCAAGCCGCGAACGTACGCGTCGTCGGTGAGGATCACATCGAGGCCGGCCCGTGCGTACCCGAGCCGGTCGAGAGCGGAGCGAACGAGCGCCTTAAGAGTGGTCGATCTTAAGCCGGCTCTTGTCCCCGAGAACGCGACGCGTATCGGGACGGCGCCCGCGCTCCGACGCCGGCGTGCCGGGGTAGTCGACGCGCGCGTGGAAGAGCGCGGTGAGGATCGGGATGAAGCTCTCGCGGACTTTCGCGAGGTCTTCGAACGTGATCGGGCTTTCATCGAGCTGGCCGTCCTCCACTCGGGCATCCAGGATCCGCGTGACGACACCTCGGATGCGGCTGGGCGTGGGCTCGCTGAGCGAGCGGGCCGCGGCCTCGACGGCGTCGGCGAGCATGAGCACGGCCGTCTCCTTCGAGCGTGGCTTGGGGCCAGGATAGCGGAAGTCGCGCTCCTCCACCGCCGGGTCCGCGCTCTGGGCCTTGTGGTAGAAGAACGTCATCAGCGTGGTCCCGTGGTGCTCCTGGATGGCGTCGATGATCGCGCGCGGCAGCCGCTCTTTCCGCGCGATCTCGGCCCCCTCGCGCACGTGCGCCTCGATGATGAGGCAGCTCATCGTGGGCGAGAGCTTCTCGTGCCGGTTCCGCGCGCTCGACTGGTTCTCGACGTAGTACTCCGCCTTCTCGATCTTCCCGATGTCGTGGTAGTAGGCCCCGACGCGGGCCACGAGCGGATTACCGTCGATCGCCGCCGCGCCCGCTTCCGACAAGCTCCCCACCACCAGGCTGTGGTGATAGGTCCCCGGCGCCTCGAGCATCAGGCGGCGGAGAATGGGACGGTTCAGGTCCGCGAGCTCGAGCAGGGTGATGTCCGTCGTGACCGAGAACAGGGACTCGAGGAGCGGCAGGAGGAGCGTCACCGCGAGCACCGACGCGAAGCCGGCGACCACGCCCCAGAGGCCGCGTCGGAGAAGAACGATGCCCTGCCCGCCGTCGACCAGCCCCATGGCGATGATCGCGAACGCGTAGGCCGCGGCGATGACCATCATGGGACGGTAGAAGTCGCGGCGGCGCCGCACGCCGCGCGCGGTGGAGATGGCCGCGATGCCGGCGAGCGCGCTCCCCGTGAGGAACGGGAGCCCGAGCCCGAAGACCACGCCGATCAGGAGCGACGCGACGAGCGTCGCCGCGAACGCGAGCGCCTGTCCGAAGAGGAGCGCCGCCGAGAGCGAGAGCACGGTGACCGGAATCAGCATCTCGTAGCCGCGGAACTGGCTCACCATGAGCCACCCCACGCCCATGACGAGCGCGGTCAGCACGGCGAGCAAGGAGAGCAGGTTGACGTCGCCGTACACCCGCGGATGGTTCAGCTTCAGGTACCGGAGGAACCCCGCGATCAGGAACGAGATGAGTGCGAGCCGCGCGAGCAGCGCGAGGAGATCCTGCCTCCAGGCGTCCTTCGGCCGCGCGCGATCGTTCCACGCACGGAGCGATTCGAGCTTCCGGATGTGGAGCGCCGTCGCGATCTCGTGGCTCCCGATGATCTTCTCGTCCTTCCGCACGACGCCGTCGTAGGGCTCGACCGCGTTCCGGCTCTCGGTCCGGATGCGCTCCGTCGTGGACGCCTCGTAGCGGAGATTGGGCGTGACCACGGCCGCGATCAGCTCTTGAAGCGCGCGCGCCGCTTCGGGACGGTTCGGGAACGCGCGGGCTCCCTCGTCCCAGGCCATCTCACGCACGCTGTCGAGGTCGTGGAGCCCCCCCCACGCCACGGGGACGCGCATGCCGTCCCGCTGCACCGAGGCGGCGCTCGCGTCGGTCTCGAGACGGCCGCTCTCGATCTCCGCCATGAGTCCCGCGGCGTACGCCTCCTCGGCGATCCGCTGCGCGAGCACGACGACCCGCTGGCCGTCGGGCCCCAGGAGCACGCGGGTGGTCGCGGCGGAGAGCCCGAGTCCTTCGACCCGGGAGCGCTCGGTGTGCTTCGTCCCGTCGCCGATCAGCGAGTCGAGCGCCGCGTGCACCTGCGGCGCCACCGCCGTATCCACCGAGTAGACCGGCGGCACCTTGCGCGCGGCGGACGCCTGCTCGGCGTGATAGAGCGCGCGGTCCTTGAGGAGATAGAACTGGAATGGCGCAATGACGTCGCGCTTGGCCGGGAAACCTTCTCGGAGCGTGATGACCTCGAAGTCAGGCTCCCGCGGAATGAGGACGCACGTGAAGAGGAGGAAGCCAAGGAGCAGCATCGTCCGGCGCGAGCGGGGTCCGACGAGGCGCAGGAACTTCGCTTTGGGGCCGTTCCTCTTGTCGCGACGGCGTGACTCGAGGACTCTTAAGGGCTCGGTGCTCATGCGGGGCCGGAGCCCTGCTGGGTCCGCGGCGGCTGCGCCTTCTCGTGCTCGTCGAACGCGCGGATGATCTCGCGCACGAGATGGTGGCGCACGACGTCCCGCTCTTGCAGGTACACGAACGAGAGGTCGGGCACGCCCTGGAGGATGGTCTGGATCTCGACGAGCCCCGAGGCGTGGGACGTGCTCAGGTCGATCTGAGTGACGTCTCCGGTGATCACCGCCTTCGAGCCGTAGCCAAGCCGGGTGAGGAACATCTTCATCTGACCGACGGTCGTGTTCTGCGCTTCATCCAGGATGACGAAGGCGTTGTTCAACGTGCGGCCGCGCATGTACGCGAGCGGCGCCACTTCGATCACGCCGAGGTCGAGGAAACGGCGGATCTTCTCGTACGAGAGCAGATCGTTGAGCGCGTCGTAGAGCGGACGAAGGTATGGATCCACCTTTTCCTTCATGTCGCCGGGCAGGAATCCGAGGTTCTCCCCCGCCTCGACCGCGGGACGGACGAGCACGATTCGCTCGACCTGCCGCGACTTGAGTGCGTGCACCGCGGCCGCGACAGCGAGGTAGGTCTTGCCGGTGCCCGCGGGGCCGATGGCGAACACGACGTCGTGCTTCTGGAGCGCGGCCACGTACCGGGCCTGGCCGAGCGTCTTCACGCGAATCGTGCGCTTGTCGAAGGAGAAGAGGACCGGATGCTCGTAGAGCTCCAGCGACGCCTGCTGGTCCGCCGGATGGCTCAATCCGATGAAGTTGTTGACGTCGTGCTCCTCGAGCACGGCGCCGCGCCGCACGAGGTCGGCGAGCGCGTGGAGCACGGTGCTCACCTCATCGACGGCCCCGGCCTGGCCGCGGACCGCGATCTTGCCGTCCCGGTACGTGAGCGACACGGGATAACTGCGTTCGACGAGTCGAAGATTGGAGTCGTTCTTTCCAAAGAGCGAAAGCGGATCGACGTCCGGGATGGGCACGGTCTTCGTCGTTTCCGCGGCAGGTGCGTTCATCGTGGGATTTGGATCTCCTGTCCTGGGTAAATGCGGTCCGGATTCTGGATCCGGTCCTTGTTGTTTCGGTAGAGCCGGTTCCATCGCGCTCCTTCTCCGTAGACCTCGGGCTTCGCGCTGATGGACCAGAGCGACTCTCCCGGCCGCACCACGTGGCGATGGGACCCCGCCGTGGTGCTCGTCGCGGCGCCGTCCTTCGTGGCGCCGTCCTTCGCGCTTCCGCCTTTCGATGCGCTCGTACCGCCCGCGGCCCTGGCCTCGACCAGCCGCCGCTCGAGCTCCTCCGCCCGCGCCGTCAGCGAATCGATCTCCGCGCGGAGCGGCCCTTTGTTCTGGTGCAGCGCGTCGAGCGCTTCCTCTGCCCCCTCGATCTGCTCGCGAAAGAGATCCCGCTGCTCGGACAGCTCCTGACAGTACTCCGCGCGCTGCTCCTCGCTCAGCTTCCGGTACTCCTTCTCCGTGTAGTAGTCGCCCAGCGACGCATCCGCGATCCGGAGCACCGGCTTCCCGCATCCCGCGACCACGGCCGCGAGGATCGCGAGCACGGCCATCGTTCGCGCGGCCCTCAATGGGAGTGGGCCCCGCCCAGCGAATCGAGCGCCGCCTGAGCCGCCGCAGCCCGCTTGACCTCCTGGTCGCGCCGGGCTTCCAGGGTACGCCCTTCCGCCGTCTCCCGGTCCACCTGGCTCTCCAGACCCTCGGCAACGGTCCGGAGGCTGTCCAGCTCGGCAGTCGGCGTCGGGCAGGGGGCCGTGGAGCCGCAGCCCGCCAGGGCTATGGAGAGAGCCGTGGCCAGCATCGCGAAGCCTGGGCGTGGCCAGAATCGGACCGATCGGCCAAACCCATGCCGTCCCCCGGCCCGGAGCAACTCGCGATCTTTCAACTCTTCTGATTGTGCCAACTTAGGAGGTTTTCCGTCCCTCGCTCGGGTACCCCGCCACGCCTCAACCGTAGGCACCCGCCTGGGTCAAGTCAAGGCCCGGCCGGGCGCCACCAACGAGAGAGCAGAAACAGTACCACCGGCCGAGGGGAAGCCCGATCAGTCCTTCTTCCGCGTCACGCTTAGATGCAGCTCGTGGAGATCGGCCTCGTCGATCGGACCGGGGGCGTCGTCCATGAGCGAGGTGGCACGGGCCGTCTTGGGGAACGCGATGGAGTCCCGGATCGAGTCCCCGCCGTGGAAGAGGACGACGAGCCGGTCGAGTCCGAGCGCGATGCCTCCGTGCGGCGGCGCGCCGTACTCGAACGCCTCGAGCAGGAAGCCGAACTTGGTGCGCGCTTCCTCGAGCGACATCCCGATCACGCCCATGACCTTCTCCTGGATGTCCTTTCGATGGATTCGAATGCTGCCGCTCGCGAGCTCCTGTCCGTTGGCCGCGAGATCGTAGAGCTGCGCGTGCACCTTGCCGGGATCGGTCGTCAAATGCGCGAGGTGCTCGTCGAGCGGCATCGTGAAGATGTGGTGGGCGGGCGCCCACTGCTTCCGGTCCTCGAGATACTCGAACAGCGGGAACTGGTGGACCCACACGAAGCGGAAGTCGTTGGGATCGAGGTTGAACCTTCCCTGACCCACCTGGACCCGTACGTGCCCGAGCCCCTTCTGCACGGTGGCCCGCGGGCCGGACGCGAGGAGGAGGAGCGAGTCTTCGCGCGCTCCCGTGGCTTCGAGTAGTGCGGCCGTGGCCTCGGGACCGAACTGTTTGGCGACGCCCCCCTCGAGCGCGCCACCCTTGACGCGGGCCCACGCGAGTCCAGCCAGCCCCTGCGCCTTCCCGGCCGCCTCCCAGAGCTCGATCTCGCGCCGCGACGCGGAAGGCGTCAGCGGCGGCACGGCGAGGGCTCCGGTCATGAGTCCCGGCGCCCCGGCCTTCGCTTCCTTGAACTTCTCGAACGCGCTCTGTCCCGCGGCGTCGGTGACGTCCTTGATCTCGAACGGAACCCGCAGATCGGGCTTGTCGCTCCCGTAGCGCTCCATCGACTCGCGATAGGTGAGGCGCGGGAACGGCACCCTGAGATCGCGCTTCAGGTCGCGCTTGAAGACCGACGCGAGCATTCCTTCGACGATCTCGAACACGTCGTCCTCCGTGACGAAGGACATCTCGAGATCGATCTGCGTGAACTCGGGCTGGCGATCGGCGCGAAGGTCCTCGTCGCGCAGGCAGCGCGCGATCTGGAAATAGCGGTCGAAGCCCGAGACCATGAGGATCTGCTTGTAGAGCTGCGGCGACTGGGGCAGCGCGTAGAACTTCCCTGGATGGAGACGGCTCGGCACCACGTAGTCGCGCGCGCCTTCCGGAGTCGGCCGCACCAGCATGGGCGTCTCGATCTCCAGAAAGCCCTGATCGGAGAGGTACTCGCGCACGCTCCTCGTCATCCGGTGCCGGAAGATGAGGCTCGACTGGAGCGCCTCGCGCCGCAGATCCAGATAGCGATAGCGGAGGCGAAGGTCCTCTGAGGCGGTGGCGGTCTCGTCGAGCGGAAACGGCGGAGTCTTGCTCGTGTTGAGGATCGCGAGCCCCTCCGCCTCGACCTCGATCCCTCCGGTCGGGAGATCCTCGTTCTCCCTCCCGCCCGGCCGGTTCAGCACCTTCCCTTCGATCATCACGACGTACTCGTTTCCGATGGAGCGCGCGCGCTCCATCGCCTCGTCCCCGAGGTGCTCGGGGCGGAAGACGACCTGCGTGATGCCGTAGCGGTCGCGAAGGTCCATGAAGAGGACGCCGCCGTGGTCCCGCGTCCGATGCGCCCAACCGAGCAGGCGCGCCTTCATGCCGGCGTTCTCGGGCCTCAGGTCGCCGCAGGTGTGGGTGCGCTTGCGGGCGCGAAACGGCTCGATCATCGGGTCACGTCCTCCGAAACGGTCGCGGCCTGCTCCATGAGCCAGGCACGAAGGGATGGCACGTCGGTCTGGTGCGGCGCGTCCTTACCCGCGTCCAGGTCGCGCACGGCGTACCCGGCTGCGTCGGACGGAACGAAGACGGCAAACCGGGCCTCGAGCTTCGAAGCCCACTTCATCTGGGCGGATGCGCTCCGGCCGCCGAGGTCGACGAGCACGCGAAGACCCGAGGCGGCGTTCGTGCCGAGGCCGCGGAGCTCGCGCGCGACACGGAGCGCTTCGAGCACGGCGCCGGGCTCGCGCGCGATCACGCAGACATCCGGGCGGAGCGCCGCTCCGGTCTCGAGACTTCCCGTGGCGAGCAGGAGCCGCTCCATGCCGATCGAGAAGCCGATCGCGGGCGTCTGAGGGCCGCCAAAATCCTTCACGAGCTGGTCGTAGCGTCCGCCTCCGCCCACCGCGTTCTGGGCGCCGAGCCCCGCGGCGTGCACTTCGAAGACGGTGCGCGTGTAGTAGTCGAGCCCGCGGACGAGCCGCGGCGCGGTCTCGTGCTCGATCGAGAGCGCGTCGAGCGCCGCCTTCACGCCGTCGAAGTGCTCGCGGCAAGGATCGCAGAGCGAGTCGAGCACACTCGGCGCGGACGCGATCGCCGGCTGGCATGTGGGAACCTTGCAATCCAGGATGCGGAGCGGATTCGTGCGGAGTCGCTCCTTGCAGTCGCCGCAGAGCTCGGCCTCGCGCGACTCGAAATGCTCGCGGATGCGCTCGCGATACACGGGGCGGCAGACCGAATCGCCCAGCGAGTTCACGAGCACGCGCACGTCCTTGAGCCCGATGCCCCGGAGGATCGCGACGAAGAGGTCGATCATCTCCGCGTCCGCGGCGGGGGCCGCCGGGCCCAGGAGCTCGGCGCCGATCTGCCAGAACTGGCGGTAGCGCCCCGCCTGCGGCCGCTCGTACCGGAACATCGGCCCGATGTAGTAGAGCCGCGTGACGGGATCGCCGTGGCCGAGCGCGTGCTCGAGGTACGCGCGGACGAGAGGCGCGGTTCCCTCCGGGCGGAGCGTGAGCGAGCGCCCCTTTCGGTCCTCGAAGGTGTAGAGCTCCTTCCGAACGATGTCGGTGGATTCGCCCACGCTCCGGATGAAGAGGTCGGTGGACTCGAAGAGCGGCGTGCGGACCTCGCGATAGCCATAGCGGCTCAGGATCTCGCGCGTGGTCCCCTCGAGCGCGATCCAGCGCTCGCTCTCGCCCGGCAGGATGTCCCGCGTTCCCCGCGGCACCTGGAACTTACTCGCCACTCTGCTCCTTCGTCCTGGACCGGGAACCCGCGCGGGGGCTCAGCGTTCCGGCGCCGCGCGCCGGTCGAGCGGACGCGCGCTGATGACTTGCGTGATCACGACCGCGAGGGTCACCGCCGTCAGGTCGGTGAGCCAATCGAAGATGTCGCAGCTCCGCCCGGGCACGAAGCTCTGGTAGAGCTCATCGCACATTCCGACGAAGCCGCCGAACGCGATCGCCGCGATCGACATGGCCACGCGGTTCGAGCCCGACATGGTGAAGCGGATGGCCCGTCCCACCAGGAGCCCGAACAGCGAATACTCCATCAAGTGCGCGACCTTGTCCATGAACGGGAACGGGCCCGGCACTTTCAGGCTCTGGATCGAGGACATCCCGAAAATGAGGCCGATGTAGAGGGCCACGGGGACCCAGTGGAATAGAAAGAGGGCCCGGCCGCGCTTCGGTCCGGGCCCTCGATCGGCAGCCTCAGGGGCGGTCAAATCGCGTGACGCTCCAGATGTTGTAGCCGCGGCGCTCGGTTGGATAGACGCCGTTCAGCCCGTAATCGCTGGCGCGATTCGAGATGAAGTAGATAGTGTTCCCGTCTTCCGAGAAACGCGGGTGCGAGTCGTCCGCCGGACCGCTCGTGATCCGGATCGCATTGCTCCGGACGTTCGTGTCCGCGCGAATGATCCAAATGTCCCGCTCGCCGCCATGCGTGTTCGGGTCCGCGAACACGACGTACTGGCCGTCGGCCGACCAGTCGGGATCCGTCGCGCTCGAGTCCGCCAGCCATTGGAATGGCGTCCCCGGCGGATTCACGCCGCACTTGTAGAGCCCGTTCGCGGTCTGGTTGGTGGCACGGAAGAAGCGGAAGGCACTGGTCACGATCGAGTCCGGCAGGCCGTCGGCGTCCACGTCGGGACCCCAGTTCGGCATCCAGAACGTGCGCGACGCGAGCGACTGGTCCACGATGGCGCGCTGCGGCGCCGGAAGCACGGCAGGCGGTACCGCCGGGATGTCGCGGTAGAGCACGCGCGGAACGAAGGCCGTGGCCTGGCCGCTGTCCGAGTTGTACATGAGCCACCCGTGGGTGCGTGAGAACCGCGGGTTGCCGAACAGATGGGATTGGGTCGAGATCGACGTGAGCTGCTGGCTCACGGCCGGGTCGGGAGTGGCCCCAGCCGCAGCGGCGGCATAAACGTGCTGACTGTCCACGTCCGTCGCGCGAGCGGCGAACGCGAGCACCGACCCGTCGGCCTTCATGGTCGGCGAGTTCGCGGTGAAGAAGCCGGACGTTTTCTGCTCCGGCGAGAGGCCCGCCCCGGGGATGTACCAGACGTCGGCCTGCCCGTTGGAGATGTTCGAGTATTGCGCGAACACGATCCCTCCCGTCGGCGACGGGACGGGAGCCGGATCGAACTGCACCTCGGGGCTATTCGTCCAGCGGACGAATTCATTGTCCACGAAGATGTGGAAGGTGGTCGTCTTGAAGTAGTGCGTCTCGCCGTCGACCGCCTGGATGGACGCCGTGACATCGTACGTCCCGATCGAATCGGGTGCGTTCCAGTTCACGGTGGCCGAGGTCGAGTCGAGCAGCGTGCCCTGCGCGGCGCTCCAGTGGTACGTGAGCGGGAGGCCGTTGACGTTGGTCACGAGAACGGTCAGCTGGTTGGTGACTCCGCGAATCGCGGGCTCATGATCCGCGCTGATGCCGATGATGAGCGGCGAATAGTTGCCGGGCTTGTCGTTCGTACCAGGCTCGTTGGAGCAACCCGCCAGGACCAGGGCAAGGCATACTCCCGCCCCGAAACCTCGCAAAGACTTCATAAAAGGGGAAAGCTCCTTTCTGGGGGACACGGCGATGTGTGGCCGAAAAGCTACCCAAGGAGCGGGGGGTCCGTCAAGCCCGGCCCGGAGGACGGGGTCCTAACTATAGCGCGACTCGGCCTCCCGGAGCACCCCCATAAATGCCTCGGGGCTGGCGCTCGTCCGGAGGGCGTTCCGAACCGACTCCTCCTTCAGGAGCCGGGAGACGTTGGCCAGGGCCTTCACGTGGGGACCCCGGAGACTCTCAGGGGAAACGAGGAGGATGAAGAGGGTCGCCGGCTCTCCGTCCATCGAGTCGAACTCGATGCCGGCGGGAGCCACCCCGCAGGCCGCGACCAGGTGATCGAGCAGCCGGGTCTTCCCGTGCGGGATGGCGACGCCGTTCCCGATGCCGGTCGACATCATCGACTCGCGCTGGAGAACCTTGCTCAGGATCTCGCCCTTGGTGTTCACGCCATGCGCGGATTCGAGGAGCTGCACCAGCTCCTTGATGCACGATTCCTTGTCGTGGGCCGCGAGGTGGAGGCGGACCGCGTTCTCGTTGATCAGCTCGGACAGTTGCATGGATGCCCCGGGTGGCCGAGGGCGGCGCTCGAGGGTGGGTTGCGCCGCAACGCGACGCGCGACGCTACGGCCGCGGGCACGGGAGCGTCAAGCGGAAAGCGAAGGGAACACGGAACCTATCGCTCCCTTGAGTCCCCCCGGCTCCGCCTTCGGTTGCGGCGGGCGCTCAGCGGCCGGCCGCAACCGCTTCCTGCTTTTCCGCGCGCTCGAACCGAAACGGAGCGTCGTCGTCCGCTCCGATCGTGACGCGCACGTGGTCCCCTGGATGGAACTCGCCCCGCAGGATGGACTGCGCGAGCGGGTTCTGAACGCGGCGCTCGATCACTCGCCGGAGCGGCCGCGCGCCGAACACCGGGTCGTAGCCCTCGATCGCAAGCCGGTCGAGCACCGGCGTGTCCACGTCGAGCGAAAGCTCGCGATCCCGAAGCCGGCGCTCCACCTTCGCGAGCTCCAGCCGCACGATCTCGCGCAGCTCCTCGCGCCCGAGCGGCTCGAAGATCAGGATCTCATCGATCCGGTTGATCAGCTCCGGACGGAAGTGCGAGCGAAGCGCGCCCATCAAGGGCTGCCGCAGCTCCTCCGCGCTCGCCCCCTCGGCTTCGAGGATGAGATCGCTCCCGATGTTGCTCGTCATGATGACGAGCGTGTTCTTGAAGTCCACCGTGCGTCCCTGGCCGTCCGTGAGCCGGCCGTCCTCGAACATTTGTAGGAGTACATTCGTCACGTCGGCGTGGGCCTTCTCGATCTCGTCGAGCAGGATCACGGCGTACGGGCGGCGGCGCACCGCCTCGGTGAGCTGTCCTCCCTCCTCGTACCCGACGTAGCCCGGTGGCGACCCGATCAGGCGGGCGACGGTGTGCTTCTCCTGGTACTCCGACATGTCGACGCGCACCATCGCGCGCTCGTCGTCGAAGAGGAACTCCGCGAGCGCGCGGGCCAGCTCGGTCTTGCCCACGCCGGTCGGACCGAGGAAGAGGAACGAGCCGAGCGGGCGGTTGGGGTCTTGAAGCCCCGCGCGAGCGCGGCGCACCGCGTCGGAGACCGCGCGCACCGCCCGATCCTGCCCCACCACGCGCTCGCTCAGGCGCTCCTCCATGTGGAGCAGCTTGGCGAGCTCGCTCTCGAGGAGCCGCTGCACGGGGATGCCGCTCCAGCGAGCGACGACCTCGGCGATGTCCTCCTCGTCCACCTCCTCCTTGAGGAGCTTCAGGTCCTTCTGGATGGAGGCGAGCGACGCCGTGTCGTCGTCGAGCTGCTTCTTCACCTTGGGCACGTCGCCGTGGCGGATCCGCGCGACGCGCTCGAGATCCCCCGCGCGCTCCGCCTGCTGCTCCTCGTTCTTCAGCGCCTCCAAACGCGCGCGTCCTTCGTTGATCTTCTGGACCGCGGCCTTCTCGCGCCCCCAGTGCTCGGTGAGCCGTTTCAGCTCCGTCTCGGTCTCCGAGATCTCCTCTTCGATGAGCGCGCGGCGGGTCTTCGCGCCGTCGTCCTTCTCCCGCTTCAGCGCGAGGCGCTCGATCTCGAGCTGTTTCCTGCGGCGCTCGAGCACGTCGATCTCGCCCGGCATACTGTCCATCTCGATCCGCAGCCGTGACGCCGCCTCGTCCACGAGATCGATCGCCTTGTCGGGAAGCTGCCGGTCGGTGAGGTAGCGGTTCGAGAGGATCGCGGCCGCGACGAGCGCCGCGTCCTGGATCTTCACCTTGTGGAAGTTCTCGTAGCGCTCGCGGAGCCCGCGGAGGATCGCGATCGTCTGCTCCACGGTCGGCTCCGACACGAACACAGGCTGGAAGCGCCGCTCGAGCGCTGCGTCCTTCTCGATTCGCTTCCGGTACTCGTCGAGCGTCGTCGCGCCGATGCAGTGGAGCTCGCCCCGCGCGAGCGCGGGCTTCAGGAGGTTCGACGCGTCGAGCGCGCCCTCGGCCGCACCCGCGCCCACGAGGGTGTGGAGCTCGTCGATGAACAGGATCACCTGTCCTTCGGACCGCTGCACTTCCTTGAGCACCGACTTGAGCCGCTCCTCGAACTGCCCGCGGTACTGCGCGCCGGCGAGGAGCGCCCCCAGATCGAGGGCCAGCACGCGCCGCGACTTGAGCCCCTCCGGCACGTCGCCGCTCACGACGCGTTGCGCGAGCCCTTCGGCGATGGCGGTCTTCCCCACGCCAGGCTCGCCGATCAGGACAGGGTTGTTCTTCGTGCGCCGCGAGAGCACCTGGATCACGCGGCGGATCTCGTCGTCGCGGCCGATGACCGGATCGAGCGAGCCCTTGCGCGCGGCTTCGGTCAGGTCGCGCGCGTACTTGGTGAGGGCCTGATAGGTCTCTTCGGGATCGGGAGTCGACACCTGTTCTCCTCCGCGCACGCTCAGGAGCGCGTGATAGACGTTTTCACGGGTCGCCCCCGCCTCGCGCAGGATGCGTCCCATCTCGGACGTGACGGCGGGATCGAGCGCGCCGAGCAGGAAGTGCTCGGTGCTCACGTACTCGTCGCGCAGCCGCTCCGCCTCGACTTCGGCATGCTCGAGCATCGACGCCACGCTCGGAGAGAGAACCGTCTGCCGCCCGCCGGAGACCTTGGGGAGGGACTGGAAGCGCTGCTCGAGCGCGCGCCGGAGGCTGTCGATGGGCACCCGCGCGGCCTCGAGCACCGGCACGACCGCGCCCCCCTTCTGGTCGAGGAGCGCCTGGAGCACGTGCTCCGTGCCCACCTCGGGGTGGCCCGCCCGCTCCGCGAGGCGCTGCGCCTCGGCGAGGGCTTCCTGGCTCTTGGTGGTGAACTTGTCGAATCGCACGCCATCCTCCTGGTGACGCTTCCGAGTATACGCTCGGATGCGATCGGGAGGATGGGTGGGCTGGGAGGGCTTGAGGGCGGAGTGGTGCTACGACTTCTGGCCCAGCCGCTCCCTGGCGAGCCCGGCCTCGGGGCTCTTCGGATATTTCTGGATGAGTGCCTTGTAGGTCTTCTGCGACTCTGCCGCCTGCTTGAGCCGCGACTGGGAGAGCCCGATCTTGAACATCGCGGCCGGTACCTTGTCTCCCTTGGAATAGTTGTCGATCACCTTCTGGAACTCGACGATCGCGTTCGCGAAATCGCCCGTCCCGTAGTACGACTCGCCGATCCAGTACTGCGCGTTGTCGGCCACGTCGGTGTCGGGAAAGGTCTTGAGATACGTCTGGAACGCCTGCCGCCCGAGCTCGTAGCGCCCCGCCGCGATGTCCGAGTAGGCGGCCTGGTACATCGTCTCGGGATCCGAGGAGCCGGACGGCGCCGCGGCGCGCGTCGAGTCCGACGTGCTGATCTTCTGCTTCACCGTGTCGACCTTGAGGCTGAGCTGGGAGACGCGCGCGCTCGAGGCCTCGAGCTTCCCGTCCAGGACGTCGAGCCGCTGGCTGATTTCGAGGAGGTGCGTGTCGGTGGTCGCCCGGCTGCTGGCGACGCCCTCCCGCGTGGCGTCGAGCTTCTTCTCCATCGCGTCGATCCGCTTCGCGAGCGCGGCCTGGCTCGTCAGCAGGCTATCGAGCGCCGACTGGCTCGTGTTGTAGTAGCCGCCCGGCGCGCAGCTCGACCCGGCCAGTGCGAGGGCCAGGCCGAGCGTGAGCGCCAGGAAAGCGCGGCGAATCGTCATTTCGAGACGAAATGCGCCCTGCGGTTCTTCGCCCAGGCGCTCTCGTCATGCCCGGCATCGAAGGGGCGCTCCTTACCGTAGGAGATGGTCGTGAGCCGGGTCGCGGGGACGCCGTAGCTCACCAGGAAGTCCTTCGCGGCCCGCGCGCGGCGCTCGCCGAGGGCGAGGTTGTACTCCACCGAGCCGCGCTCATCGCAGTGACCTTCGATCACGATGTTGGAGCTGCCGTGCGAGGACAGGTACTTGCCGTTGTTGGTCAGGGCATCCTTGGCGTCGTTCCGGATATCCGCTGCGTCATAATCGAAGAACGCGTCCTCGAGTCCCGTGGCCGTGTTGGTCTCGGCCGTGGTCTCCGAGGGAGGCTCCGAGGGCGGAGGCGGAGGCGTGGTGGTCTCCGTCGGCGGCGGTGGCGGCGGCGTGGTGTCCGCGGTGGTCACCTGCTTGCGCGAGGAACAGCCCAGCCCCGCCAGCATCCCGAAAAGGAGCGCGGCGAGGGCCAGCGTCGCAATCCTTGGCATACGGCGCATCTAGGTCCTCCTTGATTCATTGTGTTGGCGCGCAACAACTTCCACACTGTCTCAACCTACCATACGTGCCCCGGAGGGTCAACCCGAACCGGCCGCCTGGAGCCTCTTCTTGGCCCTCGGACCAGCCGCCGGATTGAAGCTCTCTCCCCCCTTCGTGAGCTGGACGACGTCGCTCCCGTCCGGGTTCATCATGTAGATCTGCCGCTGTCCCGACCGTGACGAGCTGAAGTAGATCTTCCGCCCATCCGCCGACCAGCGGGGATTCTCGTTGTGACCCGCCTGAAAGGTGATCTGGACCGGGTTCTGCCCGTTCGCGTCCATCACGATCACGTCGAAGATGGCGTCGTGCCGCGAGGCGTACACGATCCGATCTCCCTTCGGGGACCACTGCGGAGAGTCGTTGTACTTCCCTTCCAGCGTGATGAGCCTCTGGTTCGAGCCCTCCGTGTCCATGACGTAGACCTGTGGCGATCCGGAGCGGTCGGACGTGAACGCGATCTGGTTGCCCGTCGGGCTGAAGGAGGGCGAGGAATCGATCCGCCCATTCCGGGTGAGGCGCCGCGCGGTCTGCGCGTCGCGGCTCACGAGATAGACCTCGGCGTTTCCATCGCGCGAGAGCGTGCACGCGATCCACTTCCCATCGGGGGAGTAGCAGGGCGCCGTGTTGAGCCCGGGACGCGTGGAGAACGGATACGAGGCGCCGCGCACGAGGTCGAACAGGTAGAGATCGGGGTTCCCGCGCTTGAACGTGGTGAAGGCGATCTCCGAGCCCCACGGCGCCCAGGCCGGCGAGAGCGCGATCGAGTTGTCGTGCGTGAGGGCGCGCCCGTTCTCTCCGTCGTAGTCGGCGACCCAGATCTCCTTCACCCGCCCCGTGGTGCGCACGAACGCGATCTTGGTTTCCGCGATGCCCCGCTCCCCGGTCAGGGCTTCGATCACGTCGTCGTTGAACTTGTGCATGGTGCGTCTGAGGTCGCCGCGGGTGGTCGGATACGACCGCTTGAAGACCGACTCCCCACTACCGATATCGAGCACTTCACCAGAAAACTGAAGCCCCGCTCCCGCGTTTTCGACGATTCCTTGCACGCGCACGGTGCCCTGCTCGGCCGGATTCGGCGTGAGCTTTTCCGTGAGCGGGTCGACGTCGGCCACCGCGAACACGCCGGAGAGATCGAAGTCATGACGCACGACGTCGTGCGCATTGCGAGCGTCGCTCTCCGCACCCGCACCCGCGCGGAAGCGCTCGAGCAACATCGGGGACTTGAGCGTGCCCGACGCCTTGACGCCGATGCGCACGTCGGTCTGCGTCGTGGCCCGTCCGGGCCAGACGAAGAGCAGCGCCACTGCGAAAAGCAGCGCGAGCGCGGAGCGGCTACTGCTGGTATTCGAACCCAAAGTGGACCCCCAGGTAGTCGTCCGTGTATCCCGCCGGAAGCGGCGGGAGCGGTGTGGCGGCGAGCAGCGCGCGCATCGCCGTCTGGTCGAAAAAAGCGTAACCCGACGAGGTCTCGACGGACGTGAGCGAAATCTGGCCGTCTTTGTGAATGCGGAAGTAGACCGTGGCCTTCACCAGCTTCCCTTCCATCCCCGGGGGAGGTACCCACCGCGAGCCGATCTTGTTCCGGATCGCGGCCAGGTAATAGGCCCAGCGGAAGTCGCCGTCGGTCGCGACGCTCGTGCTCTTCGTGGAATCGGCCGAGTACCAGCGCGGACTCGTGTCCGCCTGCGGCGCGGCCGCCACGGTCTTGGGCGGCGACTTGGTCTCGTCCGCGGCGCTCTTCTTCGCGGCGCCGCGCTCGGGACGCACCACGACCTTCGCTCCCGGCGTGTAGCGCTTGATGAGCGCCGGCTTGGGGCGCTCGCGCTCCGGCTCGGCCGCGGGGGCGGATGCCTCGGCGTTGGGGAAAGAGCGGAGCGGAGTCAGTCGGACGAGCTGGGCGCGGGTTTTCGGTGACGGACCGCCGGACGCCGGGAGCGCGATGTCCTGGATCCGGCTCGCCTTCGTCACGAAGAACGCGAGCAGGGCGGCATGGAGCAGGCACGACACGGCGATGAAGATCGCCGACGTGCGCTGATCCGGCGGAGCCGCGCCGCGCCGGAGCACCGAAGGCTTCTCGGTCCACCCCATGGGGAATCTCCCATCCTTGGGTCCTAGACTTCCTGCTCCAGCTTGAGCGCGGCGTGGAGCGCCTTGACGGCGCGGTCCAGGTCTTCCTTCCGCACGATGCAGGTGATCGTGATGGACGACGTGCTGATGATGTCGATGTTCACCTTCTCCGCCGCGAGCGCCGCGAAGACCTCGCCGGCCGTGCCGGGGGACGTCGCGAGGCCCTCTCCGACCACGGAGAGGATGGCCACGTCGGGGTCGTACACGAACGCGCGCGCTCCCATCCGCTTTCGCAGGTCCTCGACCAAGGGAAGCACGCCGCGCACCTCATGAGATCCTACGGCGAAGGTCACGTCGTTCTTCCCGTCCGATCCGCTCGCCTGGACGATCATCCGGACGTTGACCCCCTGGCCTCCGATCGCGCGGAAGATCTCCGCCGCCACGCCGGGCCGGTCGGGAACGCCGAGGAGCGCCACCTTCGCCACGTCCGGATCGTGGGCGATGCCCCGGATCACCACCTGTTCCATCGAGCCACCCTTTCCGATGAACGTCCCATTCCCATCGTGAAAGCTGGAGCGCACGTGGACCGGCACACGGAACCGCCGCGCGATCTCGACCGAGCGGGGATGCAGGACCTTGGCCCCGAGCGAGGCCAGCTCCAGCATCTCATCGTACGTGAGTCCGTCCAGCTTGCGCGCGTCCTGCACGATGCGGGGGTCGGCCGTGAAGACCCCGTCGACATCGGTGTAGATCTCGCAGGCCTCAGCCCGAAGCGCCGCGGCCAGGGCCACGGCCGTCGTGTCCGAGCCTCCCCGGCCGAGCGTGGTCACTTCCCGGTCCTTGCTCACCCCTTGGAACCCCGCGACGATGACGACTCGCCCGCGGGACACCTCCTCGCGGATCCGGTCCCCCTTCACCTCGAGGATCTTGGCCCGCGTGTGCGAGGTGTCCGTGACGATGCCGCTCTGGGATCCGGTGAACGAGACGGCCTCTTGCCCCCGGTCGTTCACGGCCATGGAGACGAGGGCCATCGAGATCCGCTCCCCGGCGGTCAGGAGCATGTCCATCTCGCGGGGATGCGACTTGTCCGAGACCTTGTGGGCGAGATCGAGGAGGTCGTCCGTGGTGTCTCCCATCGCGGAGACCACGACGACGAGGTCGGTGCCGGCGCGGCGCGTCTTGACGATCCTGTCCGCGACCTTCTGGATGCGCTCGGGCGAACCGACCGAGGTTCCACCGTATTTCTGGACGAGAAGCGGCAGCGGCAGCCCCCTAGCCGAGGGTGCGGGTCACCGCGCCGCGCGACGCGATGGACCCCGGAATCGCCCGCGCGTGCACTCCGGCACGCGCGAAAGCGCGGATCATGGCCACGCCCACCCGCGTCCCCGCGATCGTCCCCGGAGCATGAAACGCGAGCAGTGTGGGACCGCTTCCGCTGATGGTGACCCCGAACGCGCCGGCGCGCGCTCCCGCTTCCACCGCGCGCTCGTAGCCCGGGATGAGCCGAGCGCGATGCGGCACATGGTACACGTCATGGAGCGCGTCGGCCAAGAGATCCACGCGTCCGGTCGCGAGCGAGCGGAGGAGCCCGAGCGCGCGCGCGGTGTTCGCGGCCGCGTCCTTGAGCGCGATCTCGCGCGGCAGGAGCGCGCGCGCCTCCTTGGTGCTCACCTGGACGTCGGGGACCACGAGCGTGAGCGCGATCCCGCGCGGCGATGGCAGTCGGAGCGGCTCGATGCCGCCGTCCGAGCGCGGCATGGAGAGCACGAACCCGCCGTAGAGCGCGGGGGCCACGTTGTCGGGATGCCCTTCCAGGCGAACGGCCTCGCGGAAGAGATCCTCGGGGGCGAAGCGATCCCCCAGCCAGTGATTCGCGAGCGCGAGCCCCGCCACGATCGCCGCCGCGCTCGACCCAAGCCCGCGCGCGACCGGGATCTTGGAACGGATCGTGAGCGCCACGGTTGGCACAGGTTGCTTCGCGAGACGGCAGATCTCGCGGAAGGCGTTCAGGATGGGATCGCGGTGGGGGTCGAGGACGAGATCCGATCCCTCGCCGCGGCGCTCGATCGAGAATCCGTCGGGAATGCGCCGCGCCGTCGCAACCAGGTGCACGCGGAGCGCCAGGCCGAGACAGTCGAAGCCTGGGCCCAGGTTCGACGTGGACGCGGGGACCATCACACCCCAGTGGCTGAATCCCGCGGGGCGCCGCTTCCGTGAAACGCCCGGGCTCACGGGAGCAGCGCCTTTCGAAGGTCCGTCACGTCGTCGTTCACGGTCTCGACCTTGGGCGAGACCTGAACGGCCCGCTCCGGATCTTTGAGTCCGTGGCCCGTCAGGGTGCACACGGCGACTGTCGCGTCGCCGAGCGCGCCCGTCGGGCCAATCTTGAGAAGCCCCGCGACGCCGGAAGCGGACGCAGGCTCGACGAAGACACCCTCGAGATCGGCGAGCGCCCGGTACGCCGCCACGATCTCGTCGTCGCTCACCATCGCGATGAGGCCCTTCGATCGGTCGCGCGCGTCGATCGCCCCCTGCCACGAGGCGGGGTTCCCGATCTTGATCGCGGTCGCGAGCGTCTTCGGCTCGAGCACGCGCGCGCCGCGAACGATGGGGGCGGCCCCTTCGGCCTGGAAGCCCATCATCCGCGGCGCGCCGCCGCCTTCCTTCGCACTCCGCTCGGTGTAGCCCTTCCACGTCGCGGTGATGTTGCCGGCATTCCCCACCGGAAGCGCATGGATGTCGGGCACGCGCCCGCCGAGCTGGCGCACGATCTCGTAGGCGATCGTCTTCTGCCCTTCGATCCGATCGGGATTGATCGAGTTCACGACCACAGCCGCCCCTTCGTCGCCCAGCTCGCGCACCAGCTCGAGCGCGCGGTCGAAATTCCCGCGCACGGCGAGCACGCGGGCGCCGTGCACCATCGCCTGGGCCAGCTTGCCGAGCGCGATCTGCCCGTCCGGGATGACGACCGCGCAGCGAAGCCCCGCCCGGGCGGCGTACGCGGCGGCCGACGCCGACGTGTTCCCGGTCGAAGCGCAGAGGACCACCTGGGCGCCCGCGGCCTTGGCGCGCGAGACCGCCACCGTCATGCCGCGGTCCTTGAACGAGCCGGTCGGGTTCAGCCCCTCGAACTTGAGATACAGCTCGAGCCCCGGCTTGATGCGCTTCGCGAGCGCGGGCGCCGGGATCAAGGGCGTGTTCCCCTCGAGAAGCGTCACCACCGATCCCTCGGGAACGGCGGGCAGGATGTCCTCGAACTCGCGGAGGAGCCCGCGCCAGGCGCTCAAATGTCGAAGATCCGGACGGCGCGCGGCTTCTTGCGGATGGCGGGGAGCGCGGCGATCGCCTGGACGGCGTCCCGCGCGTCCTTGTCGCGCGCCTCGTGGGTGAGCATGGTGATGGAGGACTCGCCGCGAACGCCGGGCTCCTGGAACATCTGCGCGACGCTCACCCCCGCTCCGCCGAGCCGGTGCGCGACCTGCGCGAGCACGCCGGGGCGGTCCTCGACGATGAGCCGGACGTAGTACTTCGTGCGGACGTCGTCCGGGGAGAGCCGCATGAGCTCTTCGTCGCGGGCCGGGCGGCGTCCCGCGCGGGCCTTCGGAGCAGCAGCCGGACGTCCGTGCTCCCGCGCGAGGGCGAGCACATCGCCGAGGACCGCCTGCGCCGTCGGGAAGGCGCCCGCCCCCTTTCCGTAGAGCATCATCGAGCCCGAGGCCTCGCCGCGCAGGTAGATCCCATTGAACTCGTCCCGCACCGCCGCGAGGAGATAGCGCTTCGGGATGAACGCGGGATGGACCCGCACGTCGAGGCCCCCCGGCGTGCGCATCGCGATTCCGAGGAGCTTCGCCACGTAGCCGAAGCGGTCGGCCTGGCGGAGATCCTCGAGCTCCATCCCCACGATCCCCTCGGTCGGGATCGTGGAGGGCTCGATGGACGCCGGGAACGCGCGCCGCACGAGGATCGTCAGCTTCTGCGCGGTGTCGGCGCCGGAGAGATCGAGCGACGGATCGGACTCCGCGAAGCCGAGCTTCCGCGCCGCTTCGAGCGCCTCGGCGAAGTCGCGTCCTTCCCGCTCCATGGTCGAGAGGATGTAGTTGGTGGTGCCGTTCAGGATTCCGACGAGGAGCTGAAACCGCTCGGTGCGAAGGCCGTGATCGAGGCTCTGGAGCACCGGAATCACACCGGCGACCGACGCCTCGTAGCGGAACATCGCCCCCGTGCGGGCCGCGACCGCCTCGAGCTCGGCGCCGTGGTTCGCCACGAGCAGCTTGTTCGCGGTGACCACGGGCAGGCCGCGCTCCAGCGCGCGCGTCACCGGCGGGAGCGCGCGGTCGGCGCCGCCCATGACTTCGACGAGGAGATCGATGTCGTCGGCTTCCGCGACGGCCATCGCGTCGCCACCCAGGGTTGCGCCATCGAGCGCGGCGTCACGCTGCTTTTTCGGATCAGCGACGGCGACGCGCGTCACCTTGACCTGTGCGCCCACCGCCTGCTCGATCTCGGAGGCGCGATCGCGCAGTAAATGGAGAAGCCCGGTGCCCACCACGCCGCAGCCGAGCATGCCGATTTTGAGAGGAGAATTCATGAGCTGGTCCAAGCTACTGGACCGCGCGGGGGGTGTCAAACAAAGCGGCCGCCGTGGCGGCCGCGTCAGGCATTCATTGGAAGGGAATGTGGCCTATGCGCGCCGGGGAGGGCCCCACTTCTCGCGAAAGACGCGGAGCGAGAACTCGGGATCGATGCGCTTGAGCTCCCGCGCGGCGCGCATGAGCCGTCGCCGCGCTTCCTTGGCGT
>Ga0068859_100000737_pt1 | contig 32959 bp, 26 predicted proteins | sample KBSSwiS22_FD_66585 | JGI IMG/M metagenome (GOLD analysis project Ga0068859, IMG submission 66585) | Switchgrass rhizosphere microbial communities from Kellogg Biological Station, Michigan, USA - KBS Switchgrass S2-2 | ecosystem: Host-associated > Plants > Roots > Rhizosphere > Soil ...
CAGCGCATCCGGATCCGCAAACCCGGCATCGCGCCAGCGCGCCTGCACGTCCGGCGCAAGCTGCGGATCCTCCCACGCCGCAACGAACAGCGGGTCGGCATCCTCGGCGACACGGCCGCCCTCGCCGAGTGTGCGCTCGAAAGTGAGCGCGACGATGGCACGGTGGCGGCCAAGCGCCTCGTCGAATTCGCCGGTCGCGCTGTCCATCGCTTCCGCGAGCAACGCGCGCTCCTCCGGATCCTGGGGCAGCTGATGCGTCTGCTGATCGTCGCGATACTGCAGCCGGTGCTCGACGCTGCGCAGGAACACGTATGCGTCGCGCAGCGCGGCGACCGAGGACGACGGCAGCAGCGCGCGGTCACCGAGCGCCGCGAGCGCAGGCAATGTGCCGCGGACACGCAAGTCGCGTTCGCGGCCGCCGCGCACCATCTGGTGCGCCTGCGTGACGAATTCGATTTCGCGGATGCCGCCTTCGCCCAGCTTCACGTTGTCCGCGTAGTCGCGCCGTGCGCCCTGATCGTGGATCTGCCGTCGGATATCGCGCAGCTCTTCGTACGCGTCGTAGTCCAGGTACTTGCGGTAGACGAAGGACGTGATGAGCGCGGCGAGCTCGTCGTGCCGCGTGCCGGTGATCGGTCGCGCCTTCAGCCACGCGTAGCGTTCCCATGCGCGTCCCTGCGTGACCAGATATTGCTCGAGGCCTGCGAACGACGTGGTCAACGGCCCGCTCTCGCCGTAGGGACGCAGCCGCATGTCGACGCGGAACACATAGCCGTCGGCGGTGACGTCGTTCAACGTGCCGATGACCATCCGTCCCAGCCGATCGAAGTATTCGCGATTGGCGATGGCGCGGGGTCCGGCCGTATCGCCTTCCTCGGGATAGACGAAGACGAGGTCGATGTCCGAGGAAACGTTGAGCTCGCCGCCGCCGAGCTTGCCCATGCCGATGACGATCAACGCCTGCGCCGTTCCCGTTTCGGCGCCGATCGGCGCACCGTGCGCGGCGTTCAACTGGTTCGCGTGCAGCGCGACAGCGGCCTGCAGCGCAACGTCGGCCAGCGTGGTCAGCGTTGCGCACACTTCGGTCAGTGGCGCCCGTCCGGTGAGGTCGCGGACCATCGTGTGCAGGAACACGTGCCGGCGCAGCGCCCGCAACGTGGTCGCGAGCTCCGCTGCACTGGCGGCTCCGGTCACGATCGCGGCCGGCGCGGCCCAGTCGAAGGGATGCGCGGCCGCGGCCTCGAGTTCGTGGGCCAGTTCCGGGCACGCGGCCAGCGCCCGGCCCGCATAGCGGCTGAACGCGAGGGCGCGCTGGAGGTCCATGGTTTGGGGAAAAGTAGAGCGGTGCGCCCGTCGGCCGGGCTTGGGAATGGGTCGCCTGCGACCGTTCGGCTACAATCGGCCTTCGGGCCGCCTATTATGCCTGCGGGATCGTCTTCATAAGTTCTCTCCTTGGCCCCATCGTTCACCACCCGCTGCATCCGTTTCACCGGCAACGCGATCCTGGTTGCGGTGTTCGTGTTCTGCGCGGTGCTGCTGGCGATCCGTTTCGTTGTCTTTCCCCGCATCGACGACTACCGCGCGCCGATCGCGGAAGAGCTCGCCCGGCAGCTCGGGCAGCCGGTGGCAGTCGATGCCATTGTCGCGGGTTGGGACGGCTGGAACCCCAAGCTCGCGATATCGGGTCTGGCGATCCGCGATCGCGCCAATCCCGCGGCGCCGCCGGTGCTGCTGTTGCCGAAGGTCGACCTGGTGGTGGCGTGGACGTCGATCCTGGCGATGGACCTGCGGCTGCGGGAATTGACGATCGAGCGTCCGGAGCTCGCAGTGCGCCGCGACAGCGCGGGGCGTCTGCACATCGCCGGCGTCGAGATCGACCCGGATGCGAAAGTCGACGACACCCGCTTCACCGATTGGCTGCTGCGCCAACGGGAAATCAATGTGCGCGACGCGCTGATCACCTGGAACGATGAATTGCGCGGCGCACCGCCGCTGGTGCTCGAGCACGTGATGTTCAGGGTCGAGCAAAGCTTCGGCCGCCACCAGTTCGGCCTCGTCGGCAATCCACCCGCCGAGCTCGCCTCTCCGCTCGATTTCCGTGGCGAGATCACGGCCGCGTCATCCAAGGATTGGCGCACGGCAAAGGGACGCTTTTACGTGCGTCTCGATTACGCCGATGTTGCGCGGTGGCGCGAATGGATCCCGTTGTTGCGGCCGGTGGAGAGCGGGCAGGGCGCGGTGCGCATGTGGTTCGATTTCGCCGATGGCAAGGCCACCAACGTTGTCGCCGATCTCGAACTGACCGGCGTGAGCGGACGGGTCAACAAGAATTTACCGCAACTCGAGCTCTCGCATCTCGGCGGACGGGTCACCTGGAAGAGCGAGCCCGGACGGCGCGAGCTCGTCACGGAAGGACTGACGTTCAGGACCCAGGATGGCCAGGTGCTCTTGCCGGTCGTGCTCACGGTGGCGTTCACGCTGGACGAGAATACCGAGGGCGCCATTACCGGTGGGCGCGTGGCGTTCGACAAGGTCGACGTTGCGCCGCTTTCGGCGCTGGCCGAGCACTTGCCGTTGCCGGAGCAATGGCGTCGCGAGCTGGTCACGCTCGCGTTGCGCGGCAGCGTGACCGGGGGCAAGTACGCGTGGGACGGGCCGCCGGACGCGCCAACCAGATACAGCGGTGGCGGCGCGTTCAGCAGCTTCGCCATCGCCGCGAGCGCGGCGCTGCCGGGCGCCGCCGGCGTGTCGGGAAGCTTCACCTTCGACGAGACGCACGGCGCGCTGAAGCTCGACAGTCGCGACATGCGGGTCTCGCTGCCGCGGGTGTTCGCCGATACGCTGATGTTCGATACCGCGTCGGGGAATGTCGGGTGGAGCAGAGGCAATGACGGCTTACGCGTCGATGTCGACAACTTGCGCTTCGCCACGCCGCATACCTCGGGCAATGCGAGCGGGAGCTGGCGCTCGCGACAGCAGGGTCCGGGCATTCTCGATCTCAAGGCACAACTGGCGCGGGGCGAGGCCCAGCATCTGTATCGGTACCTGCCGCTGACGCTCGATCGCCATGTTCGCGACTGGCTGCGCCTGGGCATCAAGCAGGGCGTCGCGACCGACGTGAAGATCGCGCTGGCCGGCGACCTCGCGGAGTTCCCGTTCGCCGACCCTCGCCGCGGCCAGTTCCTCGTCACCTTCCACGCGACCGACGTGACGCTCGATTACGCGGACGGCTGGCCCGAATTGACCGGTATCGATGGAGACGTGAAGTTCGAAGGCACCGGCCTGTCCATCAACGCCAAGCGCGGCCGGATATTCGGTGCGGAAGCCGGACCGGTCAAGGCGGAGATTCCGCATCTCGGCGTTGCGTTCCCGCTGCTTTCGATCACCGGAGAGGCGACGGGAGCGTCCACCGATTTCCTGCGCTTCGTCGATCAGAGCCCGGTCGCCGGATGGATCGGCAATTTCACCGACGGTGCGCAGGTGACCGGCAATGGCAAGCTCACGCTCAATCTGCAAATACCGCTCGGCAAGGGCAAGGACGTCAAGGTCGCCGGCGATTACCAGTTCATCGGGAACCAGGTGCGCGTGCCCGGCGTCCCCACGCTGACGCAGGTCAACGGACATCTTGTGTTCACCGAACAGGCGACGCAGTCGCGCGAATTGTCCGCCGAGACGTTCGGAGGCGCGACCAGGATCGCCGTGTCGAGCAGCGAAGGACGCGTGCGCATCGCCGCCAACGGCGTGGCCAACCTTGCCACGCTGAAGAGCGAGCTCGATCTGCCGCTGGTGCACCGCGTTTCCGGCACCGCCGAGTACCAGTTCACTGCGCTCGCGCGGACCGAGGGAACGTCGTGGACGCTCGAATCCAATCTCAAAGGGGCGAACGTCGAGTTACCGGCCCCGGTCGGCAAGACCGCCGCGGAGAGCGCGGCGATCAGGATCGAGCGCAGAGAGGCGCCGGGCAAGTCCAACGAGGACCTGATGACGGTCGACTATCGCGGAGAAATGCGCGTGGTCGCGCATCGGATGCTCGGCAAGAACAGCGCGACTGTCGATCGCGCGCTGCTGCTGCTCGGTCCGGCCGCGACGCGCGGCGCGACTCCCGACCGCCCCGGGCTGTGGGTCCGCGGCCAGATGGGCGATCTCGATCTCGACGAGTGGTTGGCGTTGTATGCGAAGGAGGCGCCGAAGCCTCCCGCCTCCGCCAGCGGCGCGGCGCCTGGGGTATCCGGCGCTGCCGCGACGGGCGCTACGTCTGCGGCGGCGCCCAAGGCAGCCGGCGCGCTCGAGTTGAACGGCATCGACCTCGCGACCAATCGCATCGATATCTTCGGGCGCGTGCTGCATGACCTCAAGGTGGTCGCGACGCGCGCTGACAGCGACTGGCGGATGCGCTTTGCCGGCCGCGAAGTCGATGGCACCGCGGTGTGGCGGGGTCCTGCGGCGGGCCTGCCCAACGGCAGGGTCATGGCACGCCTCACGCGCTTCGTGCCGCCGGGACCGGACGAGCTGCATCCGGTGCGCAGTGAAATCGAGGCCGGCGAGAAGGCGAAGAACACGTGGCCGGAGCTCGACATCGCCGCCGATGCTTTCGTGTCTCGCGGCGGTCACGATCTTGGCAAGTTCGAGTTGCTCGCCCAGCCTGTAGGTCCCGATTGGCGGATCACCAAGCTCGCGCTCGTCAATCCGGCCGGACGCATCGACGGCAACGGCTGGTGGCGTATCGGCCGCGAGCGGCAGACCACCGAAGTCGAAATTGCGCTCGACACCGAGGACGCCGGCGCTTTCCTCGATCGTTTCGGCTACCCGGTCGCCGTCAAGAATGCGCCGACCAAGATCAGCGGCAAGCTCGCCTGGAACGGCGCGCCAAACGACTTCGACTATCCGACGCTATCCGGCAATTTCACAATGCTGACAGGGGCCGGGCAGTTCACGAAAATCGATCCTGGCATGGGCAAGCTGCTGGGCGTGCTGTCGCTGCAGGCGTTGCCGCGCCGGATGACGCTCGATTTCCGCGACGTGTTCAGCGAAGGGTTTGCGTTCGACGATGTCGGCGGTGATTTCAAGATCCAGAAGGGGCTGATGCACACCGACGATCTGAAGCTCGAGGGCCCGGCGGCCACCGTGACGATCACCGGCGACATCGATCTTGCGAAGGAAACGCAGCGGCTCGACGTGCGCGTGAAGCCGGCGCTGTCGTCGACGTTCTCGGCCGGCGCGGCCGTGCTGTTCCTCGCCAATCCGATCGTGGGCGCGGCGGTCGGCGCCGGCACCCTGCTCGCGCAAAAGCTTTTCAACAATCCGCTCGACCAGATGTTCAGTTACGACTACCGCGTCACCGGTTCATGGTCGGACCCGCAGGTGGAGCGGGGCGGCCGTCTCGTGTCCAACAGCATCACGGCATCGCCTGACGCTGCGCCGAAGTGATGTTGTCGGTCCTGGTGTGCCGAGCCAGTATTTCGTTGTTGAAAAATGCCGGGAATCGGCGCCATCCCGCGTTGCGAATTCCTGGCAGGCCGTTGCAATTCCCTCGCCTCATTCCGAGGAGCGAAGCGACGACGAATCTGTCTTCGCGACCCGCCGATTCCGTGAAGAAGCGGATTTCTCGCTGCGCTCGAAATGAGGCTGAGAGTGAGGCGAGAGCGGGATTTGCAACCGCCTGCTAGCTTCCCTTCAGCAGGATCAGCACTGCGCCGCTGCCGCCGGCGTGACGCGGCGCCTCGGTGTACGCGAGCACCTCGTCCCAGTGCGCGAGCCAGCGGCGCACTTTGCCCTTCAGCACCGGCTCCTTGTTGGGCGACGTCAATCCCTTGCCGTGGATCACGCGCACGCAACGCAGGCGAAGGGTGCGCGATTCGACGACGAAATCGGACAAGGCGTCGTGCGCCTCGTCCACGGTAAGCCCATGCAGATCCAGCTCCGCCTGCACCGACCAATGACCGCGGCGCAGCTTCCCCGCGAGATCGGGACTGAGCCCGCGACGAACGAACGTCTGCTCGTGCTCGAACTCCTGGCCGGTGTCCCACGATTGTGGCGCGGGGTCGTTGCCGTATTTGGACGCTTCGAGCACGTCGCGTTCATCGGCCAGCGTGTTGCGGGCGATCGGGGCGGGACGCGCGCGATGGAGGGCGGCGCGGTTGCCGGTGCGCAGTTTCTGCACGTCGGCAAAAGCCTGCGCGAAATCGATATCGCCGTCGGCATGCTTGGTGGCGGCGATGGCGCGCTTCGCTGCGGTCTTGTGTGTGGACGGCTTCGGCGCGGGCCGCGGCGATTGCGCCGTGGCCTTCCCTGCATTAGCCGCGGCGAACAGTCCCTTCAATTCCGACAGCTTCGCCATGGCGCAGGTTACTGCCCCTCGAGGAACGCTTCCGCGTCGAGCGCCGCCATGCATCCCGTCCCCGCCGACGTGACCGCCTGGCGGTACACGTGGTCGGCGACGTCGCCGGCAGCGAAAACGCCCGGCACCGACGTCGCCGTGGCATTGCCTTCCGCGCCGCCCTTGACCTTGATGTAACCGCCGGCCATGTCGACCTGCCCTTCGAAGATCTGCGTGTTGGGCGTGTGCCCGATGGCGATGAAGACGCCGTGCACCGCCAGGTCATGCGTCGCCTTCGATTTCGTCGACCGCACGCGCACGCCGGTCACGCCGCCCGAGTCACCGAGCACTTCGTCGAGCGTATGGTCCCACAGCACGTGCATGTTGCCGACGCCCTTCGTTTTCGCCATCAGGCGATCGACCAGGATCGCCTCCGCGCGAAACTTGTCGCGCCGATGCACGACGGTGACCTTTTTCGCGATGTTCGACAGGTACAGCGCTTCCTCGACCGCGGTGTTGCCGCCGCCGACGACGGCGACCTCCTGCCCCTTGTAGAAGAAGCCGTCGCACGTCGCGCACGCGGACACGCCCTTGCCCATGAACGATTCCTCGGAGGGCAGCCCAAGATAGCGCGCCGACGCGCCCGTCGCGATGATCAGCGCATCGCACGTGTACTCGCCCATGTCGCCGATCAGCCGGAACGGGCGCTCGCCAAGCTTGGCGGTGTGAATCTGATCGAAGATGAGCTCGGTCGCGAACCGCTCCGCATGCTTCTGGAAACGCGTCATCAGGTCCGGTCCCTGGACGCCGTCGGCGTCCGCCGGCCAGTTGTCGACGTCGGTCGTCGTCATCAGCTGTCCACCTTGCGCGAGTCCGGTGATCAGGACCGGCGATAGGTTCGCGCGCGCGGCGTATACTGCGGCCGTGTAGCCGGCCGGGCCGGAGCCCAGAATCATCAGTCGGGCGTGCTTGGCGGACATCAGTTCTCGCAATGCAAAAAAGAGCGGAGTTTAGCCCATCTGGGGGCGCTCCCAAGCCGCTTCAAAGGCGGCCGCCCGGACGCGCATCGCAGGCCGCACCCCCTTCCCGCAGGTCTGCCGCCGAGTATAATGCGGTCTGTGAAGTCAATGCAGCAACCCAATGTTTTTCAATAGAAACGTGGCGAACACGCGACGCGTAGCCGCGACGGACGGGACGCTGTCGCCACGTTTTGCCCGCCTCGTGCGCGAGTCGTGGTGGTTGCTGGTCGTCGCATTCCTCGCTTACCTTGCGCTGATCCTCGCAAGTTATACCAGCACCGACCCCGGCTGGTCGTTTTCGGGGACGGGCGCGCCGCTTGGCAACCGCGGCGGACCGGTGGGCGCGTGGGTCGCCGACCTCCTGCTTTATCTGTTTGGCATGTCGGCATGGTGGTGGGTGATTGGCGGCGTCGTGCTGATCGTCGCCGGCTTTCGCCTGATCGTCCGGCCCGACGAGAAAGCGGAGCATCCGGTGCTGCTTGGCGTGATCGGCTTCGCGCTGGTGCTCTTCTCCAGTGCCGCGCTCGAGTCGATCCGGCTGTGGAAGCTTGCGACGACGCTGCCGCTCGCGCCTGGCGGGGCCTTCGGTGATGCGCTGGGACAAGGCGCGGCCCGCGCGCTCGGCTTCAATGGCGCCACGCTGCTGCTGCTGGTGCTGTTGGCCGTCGGCATGTCGCTGCTGTTCGGAATTTCTTGGTTGAAGGTGATGGAGCGCATCGGTGCGGGCATCGAAGCGCTCATTGCGGCGTTGCGCCGCCGGCGCGAGGCGGCGGTCGACCGCCGCATCGGCGAAGAGGCCGCGGCCGAGCGCGAGCATGTCGTCGAGCAATTGCGCGAAGTGGATTTCGAGCGGGAGCCGGTAGTCGTCGTGCCGGCCGTCGTGAACGTTCCGAAATCCGAGCGCGTCGTGAAGGAGAAGCAGCGGCCGCTGTTCACCGACATGCCCGATTCGAAGCTGCCGCCGCTCGCGCTGCTCGAAGACGCGCCGCCATCGCAGGAAATGGTCGGCAACGAGACGCTCGACTACACGTCGCGCCTCATCGAGCGCAAGCTCGCCGACTTCGGCGTCAGCGCGCGCGTGCTGGCCGCGTATCCGGGACCGGTGATTACGCGCTATGAGATCGAGCCCGCGGTCGGCGTCAAGGGCGCGCAGATCGTCAACCTGATCAAGGACCTCGCGCGCGCGCTGTCGGTGGTATCGATCCGCGTCGTCGAGACGATCCCGGGCAAATCATGCATGGGCCTCGAGTTGCCCAATCCGCGCCGCCAGGTGGTGAAGCTGGTCGAGATCCTCGCGTCGGCGACGTACAACGACACGCACGGCGCGCTGACGCTCGCGCTCGGCAAGGACATCGCGGGCAAGCCGGTGGTCGCGGACCTCGGCCGGATGCCGCATCTGCTGGTGGCGGGCACCACGGGCTCCGGCAAGTCGGTCGCGGTCAACGCGATGATCCTGTCGCTGCTGTACAAGGCGGAGCCGAAGCAGGTCCGGCTGATCCTGATCGATCCCAAGATGCTCGAGCTGTCGATGTACGAAGGCATTCCGCATCTGCTGGCGCCGGTCGTCACCGACATGAAGCTGGCACCCAACGCGCTCAACTGGTGCGTGGGCGAGATGGAGCGCCGCTACAAGCTCATGTCGCAGCTGGGCGTGCGCAATCTCGCCGGCTACAACGCCAAGGTGGTCGAGGCGAAGAAGACCGGCAAGCCGATGCTGAACCCCATGACGTTGACGCCCGATGCGCCCGAGCCGCTGGAGGAAATGCCGCTGATCGTCGTCGTCGTCGACGAGCTCGCCGACTTGATGATGGTGACGGGCAAGAAGATCGAGGAGCTGATTGCGCGGATCGCGCAAAAGGCGCGCGCGGCGGGCATCCACCTGATCCTCGCCACGCAACGCCCTTCCGTCGACGTGATCACCGGGCTCATCAAGGCCAACATCCCATGCCGGATCGCGTTCCAGGTCGCGAGCAAGATCGATTCGCGCACGATCCTCGACCAGATGGGCGCGGAGGCGCTGCTCGGGCAGGGCGACATGCTTTTCATGCCGCCGGGAACGGGCTATCCGCAGCGCGTCCATGGCGCGTTCGTCTCCGATAGCGAGGTGCATCGCGTGGTCGAGTATCTGAAGGACCAGGGCGAGCCGCAATACATCGAGGGCCTGCTCGAGGGTGGCGTGGCTGCCGACGGCGAGAACGGCACGCTGCTCGACAGCCCCGATGCGGAAGCCGATCCGATGTATGACCAGGCAGTAGCGCTAGTGATGAAGACGCGCCGGCCTTCGATATCGCTGGTGCAGCGGCACTTGCGGATCGGCTACAACCGCGCCGCGCGGCTCATCGAGCAGATGGAGCGGGCGGGTCTCGTCTCGCCGATGCAGACCAACGGCAATCGCGACGTGCTGGTGCCGGCGGGCAAGGGCGACGCGTAAGGCCGCGCAAAGTCATCGGAGCTCGTGCCGCGTCGCCGGCGCGAGCCACGCCGCGGCGATGACCAGTCCCGCAACGAGGTAAGCGAAACCGCCGGGCACCCACATCACCAGGCCGCCGAGCTGCTGATCCTCGAGCGACGACAGTCCGAAGGCCGAAGCGCTCGCGTAATGCGCGTACCACGACGTCGGCGCGAAGGTGAGCAGCGCACCGAGCGCGCTGGTGTGCATCATCGTCGTGAAGAGGCTCGCCACCGACGCGCCGCCGCGCCGCGCGCCGCGGGCGAAGATCGACCACCAGAAGAAGAGCGCCGACGCGAGAAAGCACGAGTGCTGCACGACGTGGACCGCGTAGTCGGCGAGCGCTGCGTCGAAGAGCACCGGCATGTGCCAGGCCCAGAGCGCGATCGCGTGCAAGCTCCAGGCGCCGATCGGCTCGGTGCACGTGCGCCATGCGGCGCGTAACGGACGGAACCGGGCGACGCCGGCCAGCGCCTTGCGCCAGGCTGGCTTCAGCGCCCACGTCCACGCCTCCAGCGGGCGGGACAGGACGAGCAGCGGCGCGGCGACCACCATGAGCAGCTCGTGCTGCACCATGTGCGCCGAGAAGAGCGCAGCCCCCAGCGTGTCGATCGGCGACAGGAGTGCGGCGCACAGCGTGAGCCATCCGGCCACGAAGCGCGCAGCTTGCGCGAACGTGATGCCACGGCCGCGGCCGGCGCGCTGCCACAACCGGCGCACGCCAATCGCGTAGAGCGCCGCGCTCGCGGCAAGCAAGGCCACCAGCCACCAGTCGAAGCTCCCGCGCACCGCTGCGGCCAGTCCCTCGGTGGGCGCTTGATGCGCAAGCGCGGGCACCGCCAGCGCCGCCGCCGCCAACGCGGTCAGGCGAAACAGGGCGACAGCAGCCAATTCGGGATCCACATCGCGGCGATCACGAGCGCGGAGAGCGTCCCCGAGGCCGTCGCGAGACCGGCAAGGAAATGCCGCCGCGCAAGCGTTTCGTTGCGCGTCTTCGACGCCGACGTCGTGCGCCAGAGTCCGCCCGCGGCGATGGTGCCGGCAAGGGTCGCGGCCAGAAAAATCACATGGATGCCATGCATGGCAAACGCTTGTTGATGCGCGCAGGCCCATCCCGTCATGGCGTACGCGACGCTCTGGTCGGTGAGGGCGAGAATGGGCGCGACGAGCAGGGCGAACCAGATGCGCATCGACATTCCTAGAATCGCGGACCCCAGTAGACGACTGCGTAGATGGGCACCCACGACACGACAACGAAATTCCAGTAGCCCGAATTTTCCGCCACGTCGACGAAGCGTTTGCCTTCCAGTGGCTCCTTGAACATGACGGCGGTCAGCACCAGGCTGTCGGCGACGTCGGTGATCAGGTTGAACGTATGCAGTCCCAGCAGCATCCATACGGCGGACCCGTAGGCGCTCTCGTCGCCCCGCACGTTGAGCGTGGTGAATTCCAGCGCGCGAACGACGAGCAGGACAACCCCGAAGACGCTCAAGGTCACTAGACCGGCGCGGACCTTGGGAAGATCATGATTGATCGCCGCCTTGTCGGTCGCGACGTTCGGGATCGCGCTCAGCAGGATCAGCGCGAGATTCAACGTGCCCCAGACAAGATCCGGAGCGCCGCCGCCGGCCGGCCATGTGTCGGACAGGCTGCGGAAGTAGAAATAGATGACGATCATGAAGGCGAACGCCATGCCCTCGATCACGATCATGCCCGCGGTGCCCCACCACATCAGGCTGCGATGGCCGAAGCCGTAGCTCGGCAGGTTGGCCACGTCGAGCGCATCGCCGCGGCGCACCGCTGGCACGCTCGCCGGTCTGGATTCGCGCCGGGTGTTCATGCTCCACCTCCTTGCACGGCTTCGCTTGGGAGATGACTGAGTGTCGGTGTCGGGTCAATCGCGCGGCGACGCGGGCGCAGCGCCTGGCCTCCGGCCGCCGCGCTCATTTCCACCCCCACGCCTGCGGCTTCGGTGCTCATGGCCGCTTCTCGAGCGCGAGATGCTCGGCGGTCTCTTTCTTGCGCGGCCAGAACCAGCCGATGAACGCGATCGCCGGCGGGATCATTCCCCACAGCGCGCCTTGCACGGAGAAGATCGACCAATCGAGCCAGAAGCCGACGGCCAGCGCCGCGATGAACGGCCAGATACCAGGGGATGGATACGAGTAGCGCACGTCGGGCACCGCGTCGAGGACCGTGGTCACGAGTCCCTCGCGCGATTCGGCGGCGAGGCCGCTCACGTGTGTCGCACCACCGGTCGCGCGCGACCACAGTGGCTCGCGCGAGGCAACGACCGGCAGCGCGACGAAGTTGTAGGGGGGTGGGGGCGACGGCATGGCCCATTCGAGCGTCGGCGCGCCCCACGGATTGTCGGCGGCGCGCTCGCCGTGACGGAAGTTGAGGAACACGTTGAGCACGAAGAGCAGCATGCTCAGGTCGACGATCAGCTGGCCGAGGGTCGACACCATGTTGAGCGGTCCCCACCCGGTTTCGGCCGCATAGGTATAGATTCGCCGCGGCATCCCCTCAAGGCCGAGCTGGTGCATGGGAAAAAAACAGATGTTGACGCCGATGAAGAAAAGCCAGAACTGCCAGCGGCCCAGGCGCTCGCTCAGCATGCGGCCGGTGATCTTGGGGAACCAGTAGTAGAAGGCGGCAAACAGCGGAAATATCGCGCCACCGATCAGCACATAGTGGAGGTGGGCGACGACGAAGTACGTGTCGTGGACCTGCAGGTCGAGCGGGACGGACCCCACGATGATGCCCGTGAGCCCGCCAACGAGCAGAATGAAGAAGAAGCCGAGGACGAAGAGCAGCGGCGTACGCAAATTGAGCCGGCCGGTCCAGAGCGTGGCGATCCAGCAGAAGATCTGCACCGCCGACGGGATCGCGATCATGAAGCTCATCGCGGTGAAGAAGCTCTTGCCGAGCTCCGGGACGTTCGTCGCGAACATGTGGTGGACCCAGAGCCCGAAGGACAGGAAGCCCGTGGCGAGCAGCGAGAGCACGATCGCGTCATGGCCGAACATCGGGCGCCGCGCGAACGTGGGAATGATCGCCGAGATGAAGCCCAATGCCGGAATGAAGATGAAGTACACCTCCGGATGACCGAAGAACCAGAAGAGATGCTGCCAGAGGATGACGTCGCCGCCTTCGGCCGGATTGAAGAAATGCGTGCCGAGCATCCGGTCGAGCTGGACGAGGTTCGCGCCGAGCATCACCGTCGGCATCGCGAAGATGATCATGAACGCCGTGACTAGCGATGCCCACACGAAGAGCGGCATCCGGCGCAGCGACATCCCGGGCGCGCGCATCTTGAGGATCACGGTCGCGATGTCGACGGCGACCATCAGCCCCATCGCCTCGGTGAAGTTGACGAGGACGTTCCAGAAGTCGGCGCGCTTTCCGATCCCGTATTCGGGACCCGCGAGCGGCACGTAGGCGAACCAGCCCGCATCGGCGCCGGTGTTGACCGCGAAGCCCGCGAACAACGTGAGGCCGCCGATGAGATAAATCCAGTACGCGCACGCCGTCATGCGCGGGAACGCGGTGTTGCGCGTGCCGATCATGAGCGGCACGAGGTAGACGGCGATCCCTTGCATCACGGGCACGGCGAACAGGAACATCATCGTCGTGCCGTGCATCGTGAAGACCTGGTTGTAGAAGTCAGGCCCGAGGAGCGTGTTGTCCGGCTTCCAAAGCTGGTGGCGCATGAGGCCGCCCAGGACTCCCGCCGCGCCGAAGAAGCAGAGCGCCGTCACGATGAAGCGCAGGCCGAGCCTCTTGTGGTCGACGGTGGACAGCCACGCGACGAGCCCCGGCTTGTCGCGCCAGGTGCGCTCGAGCGCTTTCGCCTCGGGCGAATCCCATCCCGGACCGTCGCGCAGCACCTCACCCCGAACGCTCACCTCAGCGTCCCCAGGTAAGCGACGAGCGCGCCGAGATCGTCGCCCGGAATAAGGTGTGCCGGCATGTTGACGCCGGGCTTGATCTTCTGCGGATCGGCAATCCAGGCGGCGAGGTTCGCCGGCGTGTTGGGAAGGCGGCCCGCGCCGATACGCGCGCGACTCGCGAAGTGCGTGAGGTCGGGGGCCTTGTGCGCGTTCGCCGAGGTTCCCTGGATGGCATGGCACAGCATGCAGCTTCCGCTCAGGAACAGATCGCGACCGCGCCGCGCGGCGGCATCCTCGGGCTCCGCCGCGGGCTTGCGATGCGCGTCGGCCCAGGCCTCGAATTGCGCGGGCGCCAGCGCGACGACATCGAAGGCCATGAACGCGTGCTGCAGCCCGCAGAATTCGGCGCACTCACCGAGGTATTCGCCGGGCTGGTCCGCGCGAAACTGGATCGTCGCGACGCGGCCCGGGATGAGGTCCTTCTTGCCGTGCAGGCTCGGCACCCAGAAGCTGTGGATGACGTCGTCGGAATGAAGCGTGACCAGCACGGGCCGGCCGACCGGGACGTAGAGCTCGTTGGCGGTCGTGAAGATGCGCTCGGGCTGCCGATCGTCGTAGGTGACGGTCCACCACCATTGATGCGCGGTGACCTGCACGTGCAATGCGTCGTCGAGCGAAAGGTGCGCCAGCGCGCGATCGGTCATCACGCTCGCGATCAGCAGCCCGATCAGCAGAACGGAAGAGATGGTCACCGCGACCGTCACGCGCCGGCCGATCCGTTTCTCCGCCGCCGGCGCGGGGGCCGCGTCCGCCGGTGTCCCGGCATCGCTCCGCGGCGTCCGCCATAGTGCCCACGCCAACGCGGCGAGCACGGCGACGAACACGAACGCGCACACGCCCAATGTAAGCCACCACAGGTCGGCGATGTGCGCGGCCTGCGGTCCCGCAGCGCGCAGCGCGTCGTGCGCGGGGCTGGCGATAGCGCCGATCGGCGCGATCGAAACCGCGGCAAGCCACGCGCGGTGCGCGGCGCTCATTTGGGTTTGTTCTCGTCGGGACGCGTCGGCTCGCGGCGCCCTTCGGGCGGCGCACCCGCCATGCCGTCGCTGCGGTTCGGCGCGACATCGGGCGAAATGAGCCCGCTCATCGAGCGCACATACGCGACCAGTTGCCACACCTGCGCCTCGGGAATGCGGCCACGGAACGAGGGCATTCCGTTCGGCCTGCCGTCGACGATCGTGGCGAAAATCGTATCGGGCGTGCTGCCGTAGATCCACTTGTCGTCCATCAGCGCAGGGCCGATGGCGCCACCACCCTGCGCGTGGCAGCCAACGCAGTTGTACCAGCGGAACCACTGCTTGCCTTGCGCGACTTCATAGGCGCTGTTCGGGTTGTAGCCGCCGGCCGAGGCCGTGGGTCGCATGCCACGGCCAGGCTGTCCCGGCTGCAGATCGGCCATGCCGTCCGCCTGTGCCCGCGGATTCGAGCGCAGTGCCGTCCTGTCGAAGTCGCGCTCTTCGCGTTCGCAGCCGGACATCAGAACGATGACTCCGGCGACGCCGATCGCCATCGCCTTGGTCATGGTCCTGGTCCCCACGAAAGATCCGTGCGCGGGACAGCAAAGGCCGCGAGAATGGCATCGATGTCCGCGCGGCGTCGCGCGATGATGGCGTCGAGCTCGTCGCGCAGCGCGCGATCGTCGCGGCGAACTCCCATGGCGATGTCGAACTCGAATGCCAGGTCCGCACGGCTCGCCGGCGAGCGCGCGACGCGCAGCTCCAATGGCGTGGTCGAGCGCGTGGCGAAATAGCCTGCCTGCGGGCCCCAGATCAGCGCGGCATCGAGCTCGCCGCTTGCGAGCGCTTCGATCATCCGCTGCGCGGCGGGACCTTGGCCGTAAATGGTGAAGCCGCGCACGTTGTCCACGTGTCCGGTCATGGCCAGCGCATAACCGGGCGGCGTCGCCGCCAGATCGTCGCCGACGAGCTGCACGCCAATCCGCAGCGACCTCAGGCGGGGATCGTTGAAGGATGCGACGCCGCGGGCGCCGGCTCCGTCCACGAAGACGTAGCTCGAGCGGTAATAGGGACGGGTCGTCAGCAGTCGCTCGTAATCCGCAGGGACCCCGATGAACATATCGCAGAGTCCGGCGCCCATCGTCTTGCGCACGAAACCGCGGCGAAGCGGCAACCACGCGTAGCGCAATTCCGCTCCCATCTCGTCGGCAACGAGGCGCGCGATGCGGTTCTCGAAGCCGCTGCCGTCCTCGTGCGAAAAGGGCAGGTTGTCCGGGTCGGCGCACACGCGCAGCTCCCGGGGTTGCGCCGCGGCAGCGACGCACAGCAGGCCGAGCAGCAGCAGCGTGCTACGGCAGGCGGAAGACATAGAGCATTCCCCCGGGCTTCGTGACATGCGGCAGATCTTTCATTGCGTTGACGAAGCCCAGCGCCGCGCTGCCGTCGCGGGTGTCGAGGTCTCCCGACACCACAGCGCCCGCCCACCCGCCGACACCCGCGAGCACCGCGACGTACTGGTGCCCGTCGGGACCGCGATAGGAAACGGGCTGGCCGATGATTCCGGAGCTCGTCTTGTATTGCCACAGAAGCGCGCCGTTCCTGGCATCGATCGCCTTGAACCAGCCATCCATCGTTCCGTAGAACGCGACGTCGCCCCCGGTCACGACCGCGCCGCTCCAGACCGGGAAATCCTCCTTGATCGTCCACACCTTCTTGCGCGCGACCGGATCCCACGCGCTGAACTCGCCGCGATTTCCGCCGGGACCCGCGCGCATCTTGGCGTCGGCGCCGACGTAAGGCGTGCCGGCGATATAGCTGGTCTCGGAAACGAGGGCGTCCTGGCAGAGATTCTGATGTGGGATATAGAGCAGCTTCGTCCGTGGCGACCAGGCGCTCGGCTGCCAGTCCTTGGCGCCCGGCGACGCGGGGCAGATATCGCGCAGCACCGTGCCGACTCGCGGATTTTTCTGAGGGTCGTACTGCAACGCGCCGCTCGCAAGGTCGACGCCGAGCGTGGTGGTGATGTGGACGAACGCGTCGGCCGAAAGCACTTCGCCGCTCGCGCGGTCCATCACGTACACATAGCCGTTGCGGTCGGCCCGCAGCAGCACCTTGCGGGCAACGCCGCCGATCGGCAGGTCGACGAGCACGCTTTCGTTGATGCCGTCGTAATCGTGCAGGTCGTGTGGGGTCAATTGGTAGAACCAGATGGCATCGCCGGTATCGGGCCGGCGCGCGAACACCCCGCACGTCCATTTGTTGTCCCCAGGACGCTGCTCGGGATTCCACGGTCCTGGATTGCCGGTGCCGTAGTAGACGAGATCGAGCTCCGGGTCGTAGGAGAGAAAGCCCCATACGGTGCCGCCGCCGATCTTCCACGCCTCCGCCGGCCAGGTCTTGATGCCGAGGTCCTTGCCGCGGTCTTGCGCATAGAACGGCTTGAACGACGGGCCGATCAGCACCTCGTTGTCGGGGCCTGTGCTGTAGGCGCGCCAGACCTGCTTGCCGGTCGCGGCATCGAGCGCCGTGAGCCAGCCACGCACGCCGAGCTCGCCGCCGCTGTTGCCGACGAGGACCTTGCCTTTCACCACCAGCGGCGCCATGGTGATCGTCTGCCCGAGCCGGATCTCGCCAAGCTTCGCGCGCCAAAGCTCCTTGCCGCTCGCCGCGTCGAGCGCGATCGTGTTGTTGTCGAGCGTGTTGAAGAAGAGGCGCCCGTCGGCATAGGCGGCGCCCCGATTGACGACGTCGCAGCACGCCACTCCCTGGGCGCTGGCGTTGGTCTTGGGATCGAACTTCCATTTCACGCTCGCGCCGGGCTTGGTGAGATCGAACGCGTAGACGTAATTCGGATACGGGGTGACCACATACATGGTGTCGCCGATGACAATCGGCGCCGCTTCGTGCCCCTTTTCCACGCCCGTCGAAAAGCTGAATGCAAGCTGCAGCTTGCTTACATTCGCGCGCGTGATCTCGGCCAGCGGGCTGAAGCGCGTATTGGCGTAATCGCGCGCCGGCATTCGCCACTCCGCGCCGTCGTCGCGCGGATCCGCGCCGAGGGCGGGGTACGTTGCCAGCAACGCAGCAACTAATGCGCCGCCCCGGACAATGCGTGACATCGAGCGGACGCACCCGTTCGGGGGCCGCCTGAAGGCGACTTCTCGGTGGGAAGCTCCGGTCAATGCATTTCCTCGCGGCGCTCTTTCTTGCAGATTCGATTCGCCCGTTCCTCGCGCGAGCCTTCGGCGCATCGAGGGCGATTTTATCCCGCCGTTTTCGAGGTCCCGGCTAAGGCCGCGGCGGGCACGAGTCGGCCTCCGTCCTGGAGTTGTACGGTCAGATAACGGCAATCGCGGATGTTCTACAATTGCAGGATTGACCTCGTCGAGCATCCGTTTGCCTGCCAGCCTGCCGTACGCACACTCGCCGCGGGTCCACTTGTGACAAGACAGCAAGCTCGTTCACCGATACGCCGGCGTCGTGTAGTCGGTTCGTTCATCGTTCGGGTCATGACCGTGGCGGCCTTCGCATGCGTCGCCGGGGCAGGCCAGGCGGGCCCGGTCGATGTCTATCTCGACGGCCCGCAGCTTTGCCCGCGCGATCAGCCGCACACTGCTTCGCGCATTACCGAGGCACAGGCGATCGCACGGACGCGCACGATGCTGCCTAAATCGTTTTGCGGTCCGACCTTGTTCGTCAGCGGTTGCACGTACGACGTCGAGAACGAATACGACTCCTGGCGTGTCTATGTCCATCAGTACCGCGAGATCGCGGGACGGAAGGAGAAGGGCGGCTTGCAGCACACCTATCTGATCCTCGATGCCGTCGGCAATTGCCTCGCGCACATTCCGGGTACGGAGTTCGGGGCGCTCAATTGAGCGCCACGCGCCGTATCGTTCCTTTAGCCGCGCTGGTGCTGGCGTTCGCGTCCGCGTGGGCGGGCGCGGCCACGCTCGAACGCCTGCGCACCTTCGTACGCGACACGCAGACGGCGCGCGCGCAGTTCACGCAGACCGTCGCCGACAAGAGCGGGCGCGTCACGCAGAACGCCAACGGCACGTTCCTGTTGCAGCGTCCCGGTAAATTCCGCTGGAGCGTCGAGAAACCGTACAAGCAGTTGCTGGTCGGCGACGGCCAGCGTGTCTGGATCTTCGACGAGGACCTCAACCAGGTGATCGTCCGCAAGCTCGGCGACGCCCTCGGCGCGACGCCGGCCGCGCTGCTGTCGGGCGATCAGGAAGTCGAGCGTGCGTTTGCGTGGAAGGACCTGCCGATGGCCGACGGGCTCGAGTGGCTGTCCGCAACGCCGCTGACGAAGGAAACGACCTTCACCGAGATCCGCTTGGGTTTCGACGTCAAGGGACTCGCCGCGCTGGAGCTCTACGACGCGTTCGGGCAGAAAAGCGTCGTCCGCTTCACCGCGTTCGAACGCAATCCGAAACTGGCACCGGATCTGTTCCAGTTCACGCCGCCCAAGGGGGCGGATGTGATCGGCGATAAATAGGGTCAGAGACGACTTTCGCGGGTGATAAATAGGGTCAGAGACGACTTTCGTCATACGCCTCGCCTTCAGTTAGGCCTCGCGCGAAAGTCGTCTCTGACCCTACGGCAGCGCCATTCCCTTCTCCGCCATCACCTTGCGCAGCCGATCGGGATAATCGGTGATGATGCCGTCGACGCGCCAATCGATCAGGCGCGCCATGTCCGCGGGCTCGTTGACAGTCCACGGCAGCACTTGCAGCCCCAGTGCGCGCGCCTCCGCCGCCACCTCCGGCGTGAGATTGGGCCAGAACATCGACCAGGTCGAGCAGCCGGCCGCTTTGACGAGCCGCGGCAGCGAGCCGCCGTGTTGCGCAAGTCCGAGCCCCGCGTGCCACGGCGAGGGCGTCGTTGCCTGGCGTTGCACCGTGTCGTTGTTGGGGATCTCGATCGTGAGGCAAGCGGTGGCGATGTCCGGCGCCAGCCTCTTCACCTCGATGAGCGTTCGCCAGTCGAACGACTGCACGGTCACGCGCTGCATCAGGCCCGCGCTGCGGATTGCCTCGACCACCAGCCGCGCAAACGCCGCCGGGTCCGGCGTTTCATCGCCGCTCGTCGGCGTGATCTTGGTTTCGATATTGAAGCGCACGCGGTTCGTCGCCCCAAGCGCGAACACCTCGACCAGCGTGGGAAAGCGCTGGCCGTCGGCCGCCTGCTGCGTTGGAAACTCCTTCGCGTAAGCACTAGCGGGATTCAGGCGGCCGATGTCGTAGCGTTTGAGCTCCGCCAGCGTCAGCGTATGGATCGGCGGGCCTCTCGTGGCAAGCCACGCGCCGTTGGCATCGCGCACGAGATCCGGATTGAGAAACGGATCGTGCGAGATCACCAGCACGCCGTCGCGCGTCACCGCGAGATCGGTCTCGAGGGTGGTCACGCCGAGATCGAGCGCGCGCTGGAACGCGGCGAGCGTGTTCTCGGGCGCCAGCCCGCGTGTGCCGCGATGCCCTTGCACATCGAAGGCAGCCGCGGGCAAGGCGCACGCCAATCCGATCGCCAACGCCAGCGTTCGCGGGGATTTCAATGATCCCTCGTCAGGGGGTAAGCCAGGCTCGCACGCGCGGATGGTCGAGCACTTCGCGGTTGACGACGAATTCGGGACATCGGCCGGACAGCGCGTCGACGATGCTGGTGAGGCCGGTCATCGCCATGTTGTGAAAGCACTCGTCGGTCCAGCACAGCGAATGCGGGGTGACGATCACGTTGCCCATGGCCAGCAGCGGATTGGCGGGATCCACGGGCTCCTGCTCGAAGACGTCGAGCGCCGCGCCGGCAATGCGGCCCGACTGCAGCGCGGCGATCAACGCGGGCTCGTCGACCACGGGACCGCGCGAGACGTTGATGAAGTAAGCCGAAGGCTTCATCAGCGCGAACTGCGCCGCGCCGAAGAGGTGGCGCGTTGCCTCGTTGAGCAGAGGAATCGCGACAACGAAATCCGCTTCCCGCAGCAACGCGTCGAGGTCGACCTTGCGAGCGCCCAGATAGTCAAGCTCGAGGGCGTTTGTGTAGGGGTCGGCCGCGAGCAGCTTGAGATCGAACACGCGGGCCATGCGCAGGATCTCCTTGCCGATGCGGCCGGCGCCGACGACACCAAGCGTACGGCCGGTGAGCCCCATGCCCATATGGTCCATCCGCTCGTTCCAGCGGCCGGTGCGCGTCAGGCGGTCCTTCAGCATCATCTTTCCGGCGAGTGCGAGGATGAACGTCAATGCGATCGTCGCGACCGGACGCGGCATCGCCATCGGCGTGTTGGTGACGAGCACGCCGGCCTTCGTCATGGCCGGAACGTCGACCGAGTCGTAACCGACGCCGTGCCGCGCGATGACGCGCAACCGGCAGTCGTCGCGCGCCACCGCGGAGGCCGGGGTGCGGGCCAAGTTGACGTAGATGGCGTCGTAGCGGGCTGCGTGTTCCGGCGTGAACTCGCGGACGACCTCCGGCAGATATTCCCAGTCCAGGTTCGGCGCGTTGTCGAGAATCGCGAGCGCCGCGGGGCCAAACGCCGGCTCGCCGCGCGAATCGAGAATGTCGCGCGTGATACCGACGCGGAATTTTCCTGTCATTGCGCGATCTCCGATCGTTGGCGCAGCACTTCGAGGCCGTGGCGAAGCGCGTTCTGCAGCATCGCCTGGTCGACGCCGTACGCGAACAGGCGGAAGCCGTGATCGACATACTCACGCGCCCAGTCATCGTCGGCGGCCATGAATGCGGCCGCCTTGCCGTGCGCGTCGCACGCCGCGACGATGCGCTTCACCGCGGCCAGGTAATCCGGATGCCGGAATTCGCCCGGAATCCCCATGAAATTGGTGAGATCGAAATGGCCGATCCAGAGCGCGTCGACGCCGGGCACTGCTGCAATGGCCTCGACGTTGGCGAGGCCCTCGACTGTCTCGATTTGCGGGATCACCAGCGTCCGTTCGTGGATGGCGGCGATCTTGGCCACGACGTCGCCGCCTTCGTAGTCGTCATGGGCAAAGCCGAATGCGGCACCGCGCCGGCCGGCCGGCGGATAACGGGTGCACGCGACGATGTGCTGCGCCTCCGCGGCAGTGCCGACCATTGGCACCATCACGCCCAGCGCGCCGACGTCCAGCGCCCGGGCAATGAAGTGGTATTCGCCGCGCGGAACGCGCACCATCGGCACGACATCGAGCCCGCGGCACAAAGCGCACTGCATCTTCAGCGTCTCGAACGACAGCCCCGTGTGCTCCATGTCGTACATCACGAATTCGGCGCCAGCATTGCGGCAGATCTGCGGCAGTCCCGGCGAAAAGAATTCGAACGCCATCGCGCCGTACGCGTGCTTGCCCGCCGCCAATGCGGCCTTGACCGGATTCGCTTTCATGTCAGTCGGGAAGGGCCGCCCCGACCGACTGACCAGCCCCCTGGGGGGCAGCGAGCGGAGCGAGCGTGGGGGGATGTTTCATCCAGTCGGGAAGGGCCGCCCCGACCGACTGACCAGCCCCCTGGGGGGCAGCGAGCGGAGCGAGCGTGGGGGGATGTTTCATCCTAGCCTCGTTGTGCCGCGGTCAGAATCTCGCGCGTTGCCCGCAATCCGGACTCCAGTGCGCCTTGCATCCACGTGTGGGTAAGCGACGCGTGCTCGCCGGCGAAATGGATCCGGCCCTCGGGGGCGATCAGCGCGGCGTACAGCTCCGTGTGCTGGCCGGGCGAAAACCACGCGAATGCGCCGCTGCTGTAGCGATGGTTGTCCCAGCTCCAGCTGCGGCTGTCACGAATCATCTGCGGCTCGCGCAATTGCCGATGCACGCGCGAGAGCTGGCGCACGACGACGTCCATGCGTTCCTTGTGATCGAGCGCGGCAAGGCGGCGCGCGGCCTGGCCCCACGAGTACGACGCCAGCATCACGCCGGGGCCTTTCGAAACCTGCGCGCTTTTCGCTTCGGCATTGTTGGAGGGATAGTACGTCATCACCGTCGGCAGGTCGGTGTACGTGCCGCCGCCGTAGATGCCATCGTCGCTTTCCCAGAACCGGCGCCGCGTGACGGCGAGGACCTTCGTCGAGGAATCATAGGTAAGCTCGCGAATGGCCCGCCACTTGGGACCCGACAGCTCCGGTTGGACCTCGATCCGCGACAGGACGGGGCAGGGCAGCGTACACAGCAGGAAATCGCCTTCGACGCGCCGTTCGCTGCCGCGCTCGCGATAGATCGCGCCCGCGCTTTTCCCATCCGCCGATTGCGTCAACGTGATGACTTCACTGTCCATCCGCGGCTTGGAGCGCAATTTCTGCGCGAACGCTGCCGGCAAGCGATCCGTCCCACCGATGATTTCGTCAAAGCCCTGCGACCACACCTCGAGGAATTCCTCGCGCAGTGTCTCGGTCGCGGCCGAGGGCAGCAGCGATTCCGAGCCGGTCGTCGTGGCAACGAACTCGATGGCCTCCGGCGACAACCCGGCCGCCTCCATCAACTGCTGCAGCGATTGCTGATCGAGCGCGCGGACCTTCGCCGACGTGAGCGTCGGCGCCGACAATTCCTGCTTCTCGGCGTCCGACAGCGTGCCGAGCACCTTGGTAACGCTCTCCGCGAACAAGTCGTCGGGCGTCTTGGCGGCCTCGTCGGGACGCAGCGCGAAGAGGCGATTGAGCTTCCCCACGTCGGCGATGCGCTGGCGCTCGCCACGAATGAAGTAATACGCCTGCGGATTGGAATGAACGAACTTTCGCAGCGGAAGATTGAATTCCGTCACGTACTGCCGGGTCAACTGGTGCCGTTGCGGGATGCGCATGGCGCCGGCTTCGCCGTACAGGCCATCGGCGAAGCGCAGCGTGCGCGCACGGCCGCCGATGTGCCGGTTCTCCGCTTCCAGGATCGTGACGCGATGGCCGCGGCGCTCGAGCTCGTACGCGGCAACGAGGCCTGCAAGTCCGGCGCCGACGACGACGACGTGCAACGGCGATCGGGGATCGGGAATGGCCGCCAATGCCGGCAGCGCATTGGCCGCGGCTGCAGCGCCGGACATGGCCATCAATCGGCGCAGGAATTCCCGCCGGGCGAGCGCGTGCGGAATGCGTGACGGCAAGGTCGTCGTCTCCTAACGTGTGGCGTGTAACATGCAGGACGCGACTCTACGCCCCATAATCTGGGCAGGCAAACCCGCGCGGCGCCGTCGTATTCCCGGTGTATCGACGTTCGATGAACGATCTCTTTACCGCATCGCAACCTGCACATGCCGGCGTTCCGCTGGCGGAGCGGATGCGCCCCCACACCATCGCCGAGGTCGTCGGGCAGAAGCACCTGCTCGCGCCGGGCAAGCCGCTCGCCGTCGCGTTCGCGTCGGGCAAGCTGCATTCGATGATCCTGTGGGGACCACCCGGTGTCGGCAAGACGACGCTCGCGCGCCTGATGGCCGACGCGTTCAATGCCGAATTCATCGCACTGTCGGCGGTGCTGTCCGGCGTCAAGGACATCCGCGAGGCGGTGGCGCGCGCCGAAGCGACGCTCGCGCAATCCGGCCGCGCGACGATCCTGTTCGTCGATGAGGTCCATCGCTTCAACAAGGCGCAGCAGGATGCGTTCCTCCCCTATGTCGAACGGGGAACGGTGACATTCATCGGCGCGACGACCGAAAACCCGTCGTTCGAGGTCATCGGCGCGTTGCTGTCGCGCGCCGCGGTCTACGTGCTGGAGCCGCTTTCGGCCGATGACCTCGGCACGCTGCTCGATCGCGCGCTCACGACCGCGGCGCCGGAGCTTGCCATCGACGCGCCGGCGCGCGATGCGCTGATCGCTTATGCGGACGGTGATGGTCGCCGCCTGATCAATCTGGTCGAGCAACTTGCAGTCGCCGCGGTGGAGGCCAAGCGCAGGTCCATCGACCTGCCTTTCGTGGAGGCAACGATCGCGCGCAGCCTGCGCCGCTTCGACAAGGGCGGCGAGGCGTTCTACGACCAGATCTCCGCTCTGCACAAAGCCGTGCGTGGCTCCGATCCGGATGCGTCGCTGTACTGGATGTGCCGGATGCTCGACGGCGGCGCCGATCCGCTGTACGTCGCGCGCCGCGTCATCCGGATGGCGAGCGAGGACATCGGCCTCGCCGATCCACGCGCATTGCGCATGGCGCTCGACGCGGCGGAAGCGTATGAGCGGCTGGGATCGCCCGAGGGCGAGCTTGCGTTGGCCGAATGCGTGCTGTACCTGGCCGTCGCGCCGAAATCGAATGCGGCCTACGTCGCGTATGGCGCGGCGCGCGCCTTCATTGCGCAGGATGGCTCGCGGCCGGTGCCGATGCATCTGCGCAATGCGCCAACGAAGCTGATGAAGAACCTGGGCTACGGCAAAGGCTATCGGTACGCGCACGATGAGGAGGACGCGTTCGCCGCCGGCGAAACCTACTTTCCCGACGATATGGCGGCACAGAATTTCTACACGCCCACAGATCGCGGTCTCGAGGCGAAGATTCGCGAACGGCTCGAGCATTTGAAATCGCGCAATCGCGAAACGGACGACAAGCAAGACTGACGTCGTGCTCGCGAGCGGCGGAGGCTCCGCAGGCCTCTGATAGAATTCCTGCAATGCTCGATATCAATCTGCTGCGCAACGATGTAGCCGCGGTCGCCGCCGCGCTGGCCAAGCGCGGCGCCACGCTCGAAATCGGGCGTTTCGAGGCGCTGGAGGCTGCGCGCAAGGACATTCAAATGCGCACGCAGGACCTGCAATCGCGGCGCAACGCGGCGTCCAAGGAGATTGGCATCGCCAAGAGCAAGGGCGCAGACGCGGCGCCGCTGCTGGCGCAGGTTGCGGGTCTCGGTGACGAGGTCAAGCGCCTCGAAGCCGAGCTCGAACGCATTCAGATCGAGTTGCGCGACTTCCTGTTGCAGTTGCCCAATCTCACGCATCCGAGCACGCCGGCGGGCGCCTCGCCCGACGACAACGTGGAAATCAGGCGTTGGGGCACGCCGCCCGCGTTTGACTTCCCGCCGAAAGATCACACCGACCTCGGCGAGGGCCTGGGATTGCTCGACTTTGCCACGGCGGCGAAGCTCTCGGGTGCGCGGTTTTCGTTCCTGCGCGGCGACCTCGCACGGCTGCATCGCGCATTGGCGCAGTTCATGCTAGATACGCACACGCGCGAGCACGGCTACACCGAGTGCTACACGCCCTACGTCGTCAATGCCGATGCGCTGATCGGCACCACGCAATTGCCCAAATTCGAGGCCGACATGTTCTCGGTGCAGAAGGGCGGCGCGGAAGGGCATGGCGAGCGGCTCTATCTCATTTCGACGTCCGAGATCACGCTGGCGAACTCCGTGCGCGACGAAATCCTCGCGGCCGACGTGCTGCCGATCAAGCTGACCGCGCACACGCCGTGCTTTCGCTCGGAAGCGGGAAGCTACGGCAAGGACACCCGCGGGATGATTCGCCAGCACCAGTTCGACAAGGTCGAGCTCGTCCACATCGTCCATCCGGAAAAGTCCTACGACGCACTCGAGGAGCTGACCGGCCACGCCGAGACGATCCTCCAACGCCTTGGCCTGCACTATCGCGTGGTGGCGCTGTGTACCGGCGACATCGGATTCGCGGCGACGAAGACGTACGACCTCGAAGTGTGGCTTCCCGGGCAGAAGGCCTATCGCGAAATCTCGTCGTGCTCCAACACGGAAGCGTTCCAGGCGCGACGGATGCAGGCGCGCTTCCGCAATGCGCAGGGCAAGACCGAGTTCGTTCATACGCTGAACGGATCCGGGCTTGCCGTAGGAAGAACGCTAGTTGCTGTGCTCGAGAATTACCAGCGCAGCGATGGTTCGGTCGAGATACCCGAAGCGTTGCTCCCGTATATGGGCGGACAGGCGCGCATCGTCCGCAAATAGCGTCGGACGCGATTGCGCAATTGGCCGCGTGCGAGGCACGTTGCGCACCTGTTGCGAATGCGGCTCGAATTCACCGTGGCTGGAAAGCGCGCGCCAATACCCAGTTCGCGACGCTCTTGCCCAGCGCTGCGCCATCCACCGTGGCCGAGCGGAAATGCATGCCGCCGGCGATGCGTGCGATCTGGATTTCATCGACGAGGCTCGCCGTCGTCGTGTAGCGGCGCGTAGTACCGGTGACGGTGCTCGTGAAGTCGTAGGTGACGTCCGACGTGCCATAGTAGCTGCGCAGGACTTCGGCCATGGCCCCTGCAACGCAGCTGTGCGCAGCCGGGTATTCGGGGTGGTTCGGCGTCGCCACGACCGGTGTCCAGCCGGGATCGGCACCGGTCGCATCGTTCCCGTCGGTATCCGCTAGCGTGATCGCGCTGGATGGCCGCCAGGCCTCATAGTGGTACTTGGACTCGAAGCAGGCGTTCGATGCGTCCGCCTGTGCCACCCAGATCATCGCCATCAGGCGCGCGTGGTCGGCGACGCTCCGGTTGGTCATCGCGAACATGCGGAGGTTGCGCGACCAGAAAGTGCCCGGCGCCTCGGTGTGAAAGCGCGCGAGTTCGGTCTGTTCGGCCGATCGAATGCCGCCGGTGGCCGCGCCAAGCGCCTTGGTTTCGTTGACGTCGGCGGCATACGCAGTGCTGGTCAGCGCAGGCGGACCGGGTGCGCGAAACTGCGCGATCGTCGTCAGCACGAAGGGCTTGATGTAAGGGTTCGGTCTGCCGATCGGGTTGATGCCGCGGAACTGGCCCGCCGCGACTCCGGGCACGTAGGGCGCGAGCGCGACCATGCGCCCATCGTTTGTCCGCAACGCCAGGATGCCGGCCGCGACCTCGGCGCCCACTGCCAGGCCCTGCGTCTTCGCGGTTCCAGCGGGCAGGGTGGCGACGTACGTGTCGTATGCCGATTGATATTGCGCGCTGCGGTTCGGGAACAAACCGGACAACACGCCATACGCCGCCGCCGCGACGGCGGCGTCCTGCGACGCGCCGGCGGTGGCGGCTTTCGGCGTAATGGCATAAGGCTGATGCGAGCCGGCGATGGCGATCACCGCGTCGTAGATCGCCACATGCACGGTTGCGAGATCGACCGCGTTGGTCGGTCGCTGTTCCTCCGCCGTGCCGGTGGCGGACGCCGGCACGTTGACCGTGGTGGTGGCCACCTCGTTCCAGTAAGACACGGCGTTTGGTCCGGCCGGGGAAATCGTCACCGGATCCGGGCTGTTGCCGCCGCCACAGGCGCTCAGCGAGCTGAAGGCAGTGGCGATGATGGCCAGCGTCAGGGCGGTAAAGCGGGTCATGGCGTTCGCTCCTCTTGCGCCGATGCGAGGCGAGACATTCGCCTTCGAGAGCGGCACGCGGAGTTTTTACAATGCATCGTCGGTCACCGCCCGCACGAGGCGATGAAACCGGAAAGCCAAGGTATGGACGCTGCAGGAGGCCGACGAGTCCGCCCGAAGCTGTTCGCGCTGACTAATCGGGGACGAATCGTGTGGACGGGCGAAGCCCGATCCCACGATTTGGCCACGTTTACCGCATGTTTCCGGTATGGCCCAGCGAATAGCGGCCAGGTTGCGGCCACACCGTGAGCCCGTGGGGCTCCTTGCCCACCGGGATAACCTTGACGGCGCCGTTGCTGGTGTCGAACGCGTACACGACGTTGTCGTAACGGCCCGATAGCCACAGCCACTTGCCGTCGGCGCTGACATTGCCCATGTCGGGGCTGCCACCGCCGGGGATCGGCCAGTTCGCCTCCACTTTTTGCGTCGCGAAGTCGACGACAGAGACGCCACCCTTGCCCTTCGGCGGTCCGTGGATCTTGTTGGAGCCACGGTTGGTGACGTACAGCTTCCTGCCGTCGCGGCTGGGATACAGGCCATGGGTTCCCTTGCCGGTCTCGATGAAGCCGACCTGCTTCAGTGCCTCGCCGTCGACGACGTGCACGCCGTCGGCCATCATGTCGGCGACGAAGAACAGCTTGCCATCGGGTGACGCCCGGATGTCCTGCGGCATGCCCTTCCACGTCGTGCAGATGATTTCGTCCTTGCCGTCGGGGCCCTTGACGACCTTGGTCGGGCGCCCCGGCTGAATTACCTGGACGTACCCCAGCACCTTGCGGTTGACGAGATCGATCTTGGCCACGGTGCCCGAGAACTCGCACGTGAAGATCGCGAACGCGCCATCGATCGCGAAGTCCGCGTGGTTGATCCCGGCGCAGCGCGGCACCTCGATCGAATACTGGAGCTTCATGGTCTGCGGATCGCGGAAGTCCAGGCGTTTCATCGCCTCCGCCACCACGATCGCCGACTTGCCGTCCGGCGAAAAGTACATGTTGTAGGGATCGTCGACCGCAATCGGCTTTCCGAACTTGCCGGTCTTCGGGTCGATCGGGATCACGCTTCCCTTGTTGGTGTTCTCGGCATTGTTCGCCACCCACAGCGTGCGCAGGTCATACGACGGCACGACGTGCTGCGGGTTCAATCCGACCTTGAACTTGTCGACGACGGTGAAAGTGGCCGGGTCGATCACGTACACGTCGTTGGACTGGATGTGCGGCACGTACACGCGCGGGAGGTCGCCGGCGACCGCCGGATTCATCTTGGCCGTCGTCGTTTCGCTGTAGAGGTTGCGGGCGTCCGTCACCGGCGGCATTCCCGGCACCGTGGTTACGGCCGGTGATGCCGGAGCGGCCGGCGCGTTGGCCGGCGCCTGCGCATAGCCGGTGGCGGACAGCGCAAGCAACAGGCAAAGTGGACCGCAGAGGGTACGGCGAACGGGGGATACGGTCACAAACGCTCCTGACGATTCGATGGGATCAACGGTTTCTTTCGTACGAGGGACCGCGCGCAGCGGATCAATGACTGGCGACCGCGGCGCGAATGGCGGCAACGGATTGCGCGACGATCGCATCGACGGCGAGCTTGCCGAGCTCGGCGCTGGCGCGGCGCGGATCGCCGGTCACGCCAGGCAGCGTTTTTTGTCCGGCCGCGGGTTGCATGAGGTCGCTGCGTACCATCCGCGGATCGATAGCGAGCATCAGCGACGTGTCGGCGAGCCCCGCATGAACGCCGATTTCAGCTTCGCTGTACCCGCGGCCTTTCAACGTTTCCGCGAACCATACCGTGGGCACGCGGTAATAGTCGCGGACGGCGTGCACCCGCACGTTCGAGGCGGCCCATTCGCGGTCGAGTTGTTGTGCCACCGCCTGGTTGTCCTTCTGGTAGTCGCCGGAATCGCCCAGCAGCACGATGTCGCGAAATCCGGCGAGCTTGAAGCTGCGCGCCGCGGACTCGAGCATTTTCCGATAGGTGTCGTCCGGCACTGTGATGGTACCCGGATAACGCATATGCCCAGCGGACTCGGGGACATACGCAATCACCGGGGCGACGATCGCATTGCCGAGCGCGCTGGCAATCTTCTCGGCCAGCGCCCTGGCGCGGACGTTGTGCTTGCCGAGCGCCATGTGCGGGCCGTTCTGCTCGGTGCCGCCGATGGGCACGATCAGCGTCGACTTGCCGGCGCGGATCTGCGCGGCCAATTCGGGCGATGTCAACTCCTCGAGGAATACCGTGGCCGGCGCTTGCGCGTGCGCGGTCGACCACGCGCCAACCAGCAGAAGGGCAGCGAGGCGCAGTGCGAACGTTCTCATCGCGCCATTTTACGCGAGGGCGACGGCGCCACCGCAGCGTGCCGTCACGGTGTTGCCAGCGTCGGGTACGCGCGCAAGCGGGGCTGATAGGGGGCCTCCTGGCGCGCCAGGATGTCGTAGTACGCGCGCACGCGGTCCACGAACACCACCGGCATGCCGCCCCGCGCGTAACCATACTTCGCGGCGTCGTAGTACTCCGGCAGCGCGAGCAGCGGCAGCGTTTTCTTCACGTCGGCCCACAGGTCCGGATTGAGTTTCTGCTTCTGGGCGAGCACGCGCGCGTCCTCGAGGTGCGCGATGCCGATGTTGAACGCGGCGAGCGCGAGCCACGTCCGGTCCGGTTCGGTGATGCGCGCCGGCAATTTAGCCTTGAGCCTGGCGAGGTAGCGCGCGGCGCCGATCGTGCTCGCCAGGGGATCGAGCCGATCGGCGATGCGCAGCTGCTTCGCCGTTTCCTCGGTGATCTGCATGAACCCGCGCACGCCGGTCTCGCTGGTTGCGAAGGGATTCCATTGCGACTCCTGGTAGGCCAGCGCCGCCAGCAATCGCCACTCGACACCGGTGACGGTCTGCGCTTCCTCGAACACGCTGCGATAATCCGGCAGCACGTCTTTCAGGCGCGACTGGAAGACACCCGCATCGATCCGCTGGACCTGCGCCGCGTGCCCGAAGTAGCGATCGGCGAGCCGCGTCAACAGGCCATCGGCGCGCGCCTTGGCCAAGAACCGGTCGAGATCGTCGCGCAGCGCGCGATGGGCCGGCGCCACGACCCACGCGAGATCGCGTTCCGGGCCGACGGTGAATGCGACGTCGAACTCGAGATAGATGTTGCGCGCGACCGCGGCATCGAGCGACGGCACGACCGCGAAGTCGACATCGCCTTCCGAAACTTGCGCGATCAGCGCATCGGCCGAGCGCAGCGGCACGGCTTTCCACCGGATTTCGGTGTGCGCCGCGCGGACGGACGCCACCTGCTCTTCGATGCCGGTGCCCTCGAGATACGCAACGACCGCCCCGTCCAGGTCCTTCCATGCCTTCGGCTTGAAGCCGCCGACGCCGTAGATCAAGACCGGCTCGACCGCGTAATAGCCGCTGGTCCACAGGACCGGCCACGGATCCGCAATCGTGGCGTCGGGCTGCTTCGCCGTTGGCGAGGGAGGATAGAGCCCACCCACGCCGACGTGCACATCCCCGGCGGCGACCTTCGCGATCAAGGTTACCGCGCTGTCGACTTCGACCACGGTAAGCGGCAGCTTGCGCTCCTCCGCGAAGCGGACGATGAGATCGTGATCGAATCCGGTGGGCACACCCTGCGGGCCGGGAAACCACGTGGTCGGACCTGGCCGTACGGCGATGATGAGCCTGGTGTCAGGCAGCGTCGGCGGCGGCTCGGGCGCGGGCCCGCATCCGGCAACGGCCAACGCTGCAAACGAGATCCGCGCGCAAAGCGCAAGCAGTGACCTGCATGCGGACCGTGACGAAGGCACCGGTTGTGCGATAGAGGATGTGAGGTTCGAGTGGCTGACGATTATAAGCACGCGCTGCGTGTGGGCTTTCCGGCGAAGGACGCGGTGCGCGATCGCGGCTATAATGCAGCTTCTGCGCTACGCGCACCCGATCAACGGCGGGTCGCCCCGCATTGCATGGTCGTGAATCTGGTCAGGTCCGGAAGGAAGCAGCCACAGCGAATTCATGCAAGTGCCGGGATCACGGCTCGCCACCTTTGCTAATCCGTCCTATCGGCGTGATGCTTCGTTATTCCTCGACCGTGGCCGTTCGTGTACTTCCAATGTACACGGCGCGTTCGCGGTCATCGTCGCGCGTCGCCTGACGCCGATCCGACGGAACGCGGCGCCGGCGATGTCCACCACGGCCACCATGCACCAATGAGCTATCAGGTCCTCGCGCGCAAGTGGCGGCCGATGTCGTTCGCCGAGCTGTCCGGGCAGGAGCACGTGGTGACGGCGCTCACCAATTCGCTGTCGCGCGGCCGCATTCACCACGCGTACCTGCTGACCGGCACCCGCGGCGTGGGCAAGACCACGATTGCGCGCATCCTCGCCAAGAGCCTCAATTGCGTGACCGGCGTCACCGCGACGCCGTGCGGCGTCTGCGCGGCCTGCACCGAGATCGATGCCGGACGCTTTGTCGATCTGCTCGAGCTCGATGCCGCGTCCAACACCGGCATCGACAACATGCGGGAGATTCTCGACAACGCGCGCTACGCGCCGACGGTCGGCCGCTACAAGGTGTACCTGATCGACGAAGTGCACATGCTGTCGAAGCAGGCGTTCAACTCGATGCTGAAGACGCTCGAGGAGCCGCCCGAGCACGTGCGCTTCGTGCTGGCCACGACGGACCCGCAGAAGATCCCGGTGACGGTCCTGTCGCGCTGCCTGCAGTTCAACCTGAAACCGTTGACGCCGGCGCAGATCGAGGCGCGCATCGCGCATATCCTCACCGCCGAGAACATTACGTTCGAATCGGGCGGCGTCGCGCTGATCGCGCGGGCGGCGCAAGGGTCGCTGCGCGACGGTTTGTCGCTGCTCGACCAGGCCATTGCCTTCGGCGGCGGCATCGTTGCGGAAGAGGTCGTGCGCACGATGCTCGGCACGGTCGAGCGCGACTACATCTACCGGGTGGTCGACGCGCTGGCCGCGGCCGATGGGACGGTGCTGCTCGCCGAAAGCGACGCCCT
>Ga0068859_100000742_pt1 | contig 32857 bp, 24 predicted proteins | sample KBSSwiS22_FD_66585 | JGI IMG/M metagenome (GOLD analysis project Ga0068859, IMG submission 66585) | Switchgrass rhizosphere microbial communities from Kellogg Biological Station, Michigan, USA - KBS Switchgrass S2-2 | ecosystem: Host-associated > Plants > Roots > Rhizosphere > Soil ...
CCGATGAATCCCGCAACGTTGTCATGCAATGCCTTCAGGTCCGGCTCATGCGCATAGACCATGTGCCCCGAGGTATAGAAGCGCATTTCGACGTTCTTCTGCAGAGCCGGTTGTATCGGCAGTTGCTGCAGCTCGTAGATGGCCGCGAAGAAGGGCGTGGCCAGGTCGAAGTAACCGCCATTCATCATGACTTTGAGGTTGGGATTCATTTTCATCGCGAAAGCAAGGTCAGGCTCGACGTTCACAGTCTGCGGTAATTTGCTGGGGGCGCCCGGCGGCTGATGCTGGAAGTCCCAGTTCTTCTCGACATCTATCCCGTCCTTGTAAATCATCTTCGCGCCAAACCTCAGCGTCCGGCGGACGTAGTCATTGAAGGCGGACACATACGCGGATGAGATTGCCGCGGATTGCGGATCGTAGTCGGCTTCCTTGCTCATGGGGTCGATGGTCGGGCCGGAAAAGCGGCTGTCCAGACGTCCCGTTGTGATGTCACTGCCCAGCAGTGTCTTTTCGAACTCGCCGACGTTGATGCGCAGGTTGGCCCGCTCTATATAGTCCTGCGGCAAACCCGTGTACGCATGCAATCTGCCGGCTATCTCGGTCCTGCGCTCAGGTGACAACGTATTGCCCGCCGTCAAGGCGCGCCAGTAGTCATTCAACGCGAACTGCTCTACCTCGGCGAGCAGCGGCTCGAGAGTCTGGGGCTGATTCGGCAGCTTGTGATGGTACCAGGCAGTTGCCGCATACGAGGGCAGGGTCAACACATAGGGCTGATCGACTCCCGGGTTGAATTGAGGCCCATCGGCACTGTTGTCGAAGCTGAGAATCTGCGAAAGCAGAATGACGCCGTTGAGGTCGAGAGATTTCTCGCTCTGCAGTACGTAGGCGAGCAACGCTGCGCGGGTGGTACCGTAACTCTCGCCGAACAGGTACTTGGCCGAGTTCCAGCGGTTGTGACGTGAGAGGAAGCCAACGATGAAGTTTGCGAAGGCGTGCGCGTCCTGGTCTACGCCGTAGAACGCCTTCTCCTTGTCCGGTCCACGCAGATGACCGAATCCAGTCCCCGGGGCGTCCACGAATACGAGGTCGCTTGCATCGAGCAGACTGTATTCATTATCAGTGACGTGGTAAGGCGCGGCGGGACTGTGTGAATCGTCCGCGGTGATGACGCGCTTCGGACCGAACGCCCCCATATGGAGCCACACCGTCGAGGAGCCGGGGCCGCCGTTGAAGAGAAATGTGATGGGCCGGCGGGCATCTTCATGGTCGCCCTTGAAGTAGGCCACATAGGACATGCTCGCGTGTTGCGGAACGGGCGGGGGATTGCCCTTGTCATCGCTCTTGGGTGGCGGATCGTCATCCTTCGGGTCTTTCAGGTAGACCACCTGCACACCCGCCTCGGCCTGGTAGATCAGCTTTGCGCCCTTGACTGTGATCGAGCCGGGGGTCGTCTGACTCTCTTCCTTCAGGAACCTCGGCAGGTCCGGCTCATCGGCACTGTCGTGTTTGGAGTCCGGATCGTTGTCCCGGGCGTGCAGCGGGCTGCATGCCAGCGCAATACAGAAGCATGAGGCCAGTAGACGGGTGCCTTGCCGCATTTTGTTCCCTTTCTGGTACAAGCCACTAATTATGCTGGATGAAAGGGTCCATTTGATCGACAATCCTGGGCCCGGCGGGGCGCTTGGCCGCGCTGCGGGCGGGGGGTATGGCCGGGCGGCAGGTTGAATAAGAATGGCGCGCGAAATGGAATCCTTGATCGAGCCGATCTCAGCGGAAGCTCCCTGCGGCGCCGACCTCGAAGACACCCAGCTGCTGGCCGGATTCGATGCCTACCGGCTGTTCGGCAGCGATGTTCCACTGGCGGCCGATACCGACTGGCGCGAGATCCGCGACAAGTCCCTGGCCGCGCTCGCTGAGAGTCATGATCTGCGCCTGTTGGCGCATCTGGCGGCCGCCCTTGTCCGTATTGAAGGGATGAATACGTTCTGTAAAGTGATCACGGTCGCGGATCGCTGGCTCGGCGAGCACTGGGACCAAGTATTCCCCCGGATCGACGAGGACGCGATTCTGCGTAGAAACGCACTGAACAGCTTCGCAGACCGCATGGCGATCGTGGATGCCGTGCGTCGAACGCCTGTGGTGTCGCATCGCCAGCTGGGCTCGTTTTCCCTGCGCGATCTGGAACTTGCGACGGGTCAGCTGACGCCCACCGAGGCGGATGCCAAGGCCCCCGGCAGCGCTCAGATCGAAGCCACACTGGCGGGCACACCCCCGGAGGAACTGGCGCAGCTGTCCAGTACTGTGCAGGCGGCCCTGGCTGCGCTGCGTAATATCGTTGCAACGATGCAGACACGAGCCGGGTTCGAGTCCTCCCCGGATTTTGACCCCCTGTTGCGCCCCCTGACGCGGATCGATAAGTTGCTGACGGAGCACATTCCAGGTGCGGCAGCGAATGAGCCGCCCGGTGCCGGAGCAAGCGAGGGCGTGCCTGCGATGTCAACGGGGTCCGTGACAGATATAAAGTCGCGCCAGGACGCGATTCGCGCGCTCGATGCAGTGGCGGCGTTCTTCCGCTCGCACGAGCCATCAAGTCCCGTTCCCCTGTTCGTGGAGCGAGCCAAACGTCTCGTCTCTAAATCCTTCATGGAAGTCCTGGAGGATATAGCGCCGGAGGGCCTCAGCCAGGCGCAGTTGATCGGCGGAATTAAGAACGACGAGGGTCGGTAACAGGAGATCCCACCGTGGCCAAGGCAAGCAGTCAGAAATTCATTGCGCGCAACCGCGCGCCGCGCGTGCAGATCGAGTACGAAGTCGAGCTGTATGGCGCGCAAAAGAAAGTGCAGGTCCCGTTCGTCATGGGGGTCATGGCCGACCTGTCCGGCGATGCGGCCGAGCCGCTTCCCCCGGTTGACGAGCGCAAGTTCCTGTCAATCGACATGGACAACTTCGACGAGCGGATGAAATCCATGAAGCCGCGCGTCGCTTTCCGGGTACCCAACACGTTGACCGGCGAGGGACAGCTCAACGTGGATATCACCTTTGAGAGCATGGACGACTTCTCCCCGGCCGCCGTTGCGCGCAAGGTCGATGCGCTCAACAAGTTGCTGGAGGCGCGGACCCAGCTGTCGAATCTCGTGACTTACATGGACGGCAAGTCCGGCGCCGAAGAGTTGATCTCGAAGGTCCTGAACGATCCCGCGCTGCTGAAATCGCTCGCCGACAAGGCAAAACCGCAAGAGTAAGGCCGCAGGAGAAAGCAGATGGCTGAAGCAAAAACAGAAGGTGGGGCGGGCGCAGCGGCGATGGAAGCCGACCAGTTGGGCGCGCTTCTGCAGAAGGAGTTCAAGCCCAAGACGGATCGCGCACGATCCGAAGTGGAAACCGCGGTCCGCACCCTCGCCGAGCAGGCGTTGCGCGATACCGCCGTCGTCTCGGACGATGTGATCGGAACCATCAAGGCGATCATCGCCGAGATCGACCAGAAGCTCACCGAGCAGGTCAATCTCATCCTGCACAACGAGCGGTTTCAACAGGTGGAGGGCGCCTGGCGCGGCCTGAGCTACCTCATCAACAACACCGAAACCGACGAGATGCTCAAGATCCGGGTCATGAACATCTCGAAAAAGGATGTCGGCAAGACCCTGAAGAAATTCAAGGGCGTGGCCTGGGATCAGAGCCCGCTGTTCAAGAAGCTCTATGAAGAGGAGTACGGGCAGCTCGGTGGCGAGCCGTTCGGCTGCCTGGTCGGGGACTACCAGTTTGATCACACCCCGCCCGATGTCGAGCTGCTGGGTCAGATCGCCCAGATCTCGGCCGCTTCCCATGCTCCCTTCGTGGCCGGCGCATCGCCGTCCCTGATGGGAATGGACTCGTGGCAGCAACTCGCCAATCCGCGTGATCTTGCGAAGATCTTCGGCGCCCCCGACTACGCCGCCTTCCGCTCACTGCGTGAGTCCGAAGACGCAAAGTATGTCGGACTCGCGATGCCCCGCTTCCTCGCACGGCTGCCGTATGGGGCCAAGACCTCGCCGGTCGAAGAGTTTGATTTCGAAGAAGAGACCGCTTCCGGCGACCACAGCAAATACACGTGGGCCAACGCCGCCTACGCGATGGCCGTCAACATCAACCGCTCATTCAAGTTATATGGCTGGTGCTCGCAGATCCGTGGCGTGGAGTCGGGTGGTACGGTCGAAGGCCTGCCGGTTCACACGTTCCCGAGCGATGACGGCGGCGTTGACATGAAGTGCCCGACCGAAATCGCGATCAGTGACCGGCGCGAGGCAGAGCTTGCCAACTGCGGCCTGATGCCGCTGATTCATCGCAAGAATACTGACATCGCGGCCTTCATCGGGGCGCAGTCGCTGCAGAAACCTGCCGAATATACCGATCCGGATGCCACCGCGAACGCCCGCCTGTCCGCGCGTCTGCCGTACCTGTTCGCGAGCTGTCGTTTTGCCCACTACCTCAAATGCATGGTGCGTGACAAAGTGGGAACCTTCAAGGAACGCGCTGACATGGAGCGCTTCCTGTCAGACTGGATCAAGGGTTACGTGCTCGGCAATCCGCAGGATGCCGGCGATACCCTGAAGGCGCAGAAGCCTCTGGCCGGCGCCGAAGTCAAGGTCGAGGAGGTCGAAGGCAACCCGGGCTACTACAGCGCGCGGTTCTACCTTCGCCCGCACTATCAGCTCGAGGGAGTCAATGTAACGTTGAGCCTGGTATCGCGGCTGCCTTCGCAGAAGGCCGCCTGATGTCCGGCACGCACGCATCGTGAATCAACCAACTTGAACAGGGGAGTTTGTACTCATGGCCGGTGATATGTTTTTGATGCTGGATGGAATCAAGGGCGAATCCCTCGACGACAAACACAAAGGCGAGATCGACATCGAGTCGTTTTCGTGGGGTTTGGCGCAGACCGGGTCGGGCAGCCGCGGCAGCGGCTCGGGCACCGGCAAAGTGGACATCGCGGATATCAACATCCAGAAGCTGGTCGACAAAGCCTCGCCGACACTGATGCTCGCCTGCGCGAACGGCAAGCACATCACCAAGGGTAAGCTCACCGTGCGCAAGGCGGGCGAGAGTCCGCTCGAGTACCTGACCATCGATCTGGAAAGCATCCTGGTCTCGAGCTACCAGGTCAGCGGCGCCAACGGCGGCGGTGTTCCCACGGAATCCATCGCGCTGAACTTTGTGAAGGTCAAGACCGAATACTGGACACAGAGCGACAAGGGCGCGAAGGGCGAGAACGCCAACTTCTCCTGGGACGTCGCGAAGAACATCAAGTACTAGGACGCACCCATGGCCGGCCCGGTGTCTGCTGCCGAAGAGAAGCTGCGCGCGGGTGACCTGCCCGCGTGCCTGCTCGAGTTGCAGGCCGCAGTCCGGCGTGACCCGGCCGACCCCAAAGCGCGTATCTTTCTCGCCCAGCTGCTGATGGTGCTGGGCGATTGGGATCGCGCTCTGACACAACTCAACGTCATCGCCGATATGGACGCCGGGGCCATTCCGATGACTCGTGCGTACGCGGCCGCCATCCAGTGTGAGCGGCTGCGTGCCTCGATTCTCAAGGGCGAGCGCTCGCCGCTGATATTCGGCGATCCGGAGCCCTGGCTGGCGCTCGTGGTGCAAGGCCTGGCAGCGCTTGCTGCCGGGCGGACGGAGCAGGCGGACTCGATACGCGCGGAAGCATTTGACGCGGCTCCCGCGACTGGCGGAAGTCTGAACGGTACCGAGTTTGAATGGATCGCCGATGCGGACTCGCGCCTGGGACCGATTCTCGAGGTTCTCCTGAATGGGGCCTATTACTGGGTCCCCTTCCATCGGATCACGGCCATCCAGTTCGAAGCACCCGCGGATCTGCGCGACCTGGTGTGGCTGCCCGCGCAGTTCACCTGGGCCAACGGTGGTGAGGCCGTCGGCTTCATTCCAACGCGCTACGCGGGTACCGAGACGGCCGATGATTCCGCGCTGCGGCTTGCTCGCAAGACCGAGTGGACACCGATTGGCTCGGAGGCATTCGCGGGACGCGGGCAACGTGTTCTCGCAACCAGCGCAGACGAAGTACCGCTTCTAGAGGTGCGCGAGCTGCGGCTGACCGGTAGCTGAGGCGCGCTCGCCATGGCAGACCTCGCGCTGAACGAACGGTTGCAGCCAGCGCTGCTCGATCGTCTCATCGATGACGAGCGCACAGTCGCACTCGTCAATGTCATCGCCGAAATACCTGCCCTGCAGCGCCTGAAGCTGCCCGAGCAGGCGCTCATTGACATCCTGACCGCCCAGGGCATGAACTTGCAGCAGCGGGAGTTGGCAGGAGACTTCCTCCAACTTCGTTTCACGGCGTCCCGCTCTCATGCCAACCCAGCGCAGCTGCGGGCACTGGTTGTGCGCCCTCCTGGAGCTCCGGACGGCGCGCAGCTGCAATCCTTTGCCACGGTACAGTCGGCATCGATACCGAACGTCGAGCTGGAGCCGGCAGAGCGCCGAATGTTGTCCATGCGGCGGCTGCGCGAGTGTGTCCTGCGCGACCTCGGCTGGCTTTTCAACTCACTCAACCTCGATTCAACCCAGGATCTGGCGTCCGTTCCGCACGTTGCCGCGTCCGTCCTCAACTTCGGCCTGCCCTCGTTTGCCGGCCGCATGACCTCATCTATCGATCCGATCGAGTCGGCTGAACGGCTGCGGCGCGCGGTCGAGCTGTTCGAGCCGCGGCTGAGCTCCGTACGCGTCAAACCTGAGCCGCACGCCGAAGACGACAACGACGGAACGCTCGAATTCACAATCGATGCCCAGCTGTGGGGCCATCCATCACCACAACAGCTGGAACTGCATACCAAGATCGACACGATGACAGGGGATATCGCGGTCACCGAAGGGCGCCGCGCCCGAAGTCAACGGTAGCTCGAGCCATGGATCCGCGTCTCCTCGAATACTACAACCGCGAGCTGCAGTTCATGCGCGAGACCGGCGCGGAATTTGCGCGGGCATACCCGCGCGTTGCCGCGCGTCTCGGCTTGGACGAGTTGGAATGTGCCGATCCGTACGTCGAACGGCTGCTCGAGGGTTTTGCGTTCCTGGCAGCACGCGTTCAGCTGAAACTGGATGCGCGCCACCCGCAGTTCACGCAGCAGCTCATGGAGTTGGTGTATCCGGGCTTTCTTGCGCCAGTACCCGCGGCGGCCGTGGTCGAGATCATGCCGGATCTCGAGGAGGGCTCACTCAAGGAAGGCGTCGTGGTTCCACGCGGCAGCTCGCTCAAGACTCCCCTTGGCAAGGGTGAGCGTACTGCTTGCGAATTCCGTACTTCGCAGGACGTAAAGCTCTGGCCGCTGACAGTAACGGATGCGAAGTACCTTTCCGGGACGGGTGCGGTCAGTGGACAGGGCCTGACAGTCGATTCGCGCACCCGGGCGGCCATCCGCCTGCGGCTCGCGAGCGCCGGCGGCATCCCGATCAACACGTTGCCCATCGACTCTCTGAACTTCTACGTCAAAGCAACTCCCGGCGTTGCTTCGCGCATCTACGAGCAGCTTCACGCCAATTGCATCGGCGTGCGCATTCGCTCTCTGCCCGCTCAGCAGGCCGAAGTAGCGCTACCGGCCAACTGCGTCGTGGAAGTCGGTTTTGATGACGCGTCCGCAATGTTGCCCGTGCCCCGCGCCGGCTTCGGTGGCTTCCGGCTGCTGCAGGAATATTTCATTCTGCCCGAGCGGTTCATGTTCGTCGGCCTGGCGGGCCTTGCGGGCGCGCTGCGCTCGTGCGCAACAGGCGAAGTCGAGATCACACTGCTGCTCGATCGTGTGCAGCCGGTCCTGGAGAACGCGCTCGATGCGGCGCAGTTTCGCCTCAACTGCACGCCGGTAATCAATCTCTTTCCCAAGACCTGCGGCCGTGTCGAGCTGCACGGACGCGACGTCGAATATCACGTGCTGCCCGATCGCAACAGGCCGCAGGATTTCGAGGTGTATGGCATCGAGAAGGTGACCGGGATCAGCCGCGATGGCGGTGGCAATTTCCCCATCGCACCGTTTTACTCGGCTGCCCACCGTTCGGCAGCCAACGAAGAGCGCGCGTACTACACCCTACAACGCCGGCCGCGGCTCGCCTCGATGCGCCAGGCACGCACGGGTGAGCGCACGAGCTATCTTGGCAGCGAGTGTTTCATCTCGGTCGCCGATTCGGCCCAGCGCTTTGAGCGGGGCGAAGCCCCGCACGCGGATGTCGAGGCGCTGTGCACGAACCGCGACCTTCCCATCCACGCAAGTTTCGGCAAGGGACGTACCGATTTCCTGCTGGAAAGCGGCGCGCCCGTGGCCTCCATACGCTGCATCACCGGGCCAACCGCGCCACGGCCGGCACCGACGTGGGGAGAAAGCTCCTGGCGCCTGGTCAGTCACCTGTCCCTGAACTATTTGTCCATCGAGTCGCAGGGTATCGGCCTGCTGCGTGATTTCCTGGCGCTGTACGCGAATCAGAACGACAGCGTCGCCGCGCGCCAGATCGAAGGATTGAAGGCCGTCAGTATGACTCCGGTCATTCGCCGGATGCCCGTGCCAGGGCCGATCAGTCACGGACGCGGATTAGGTATCACACTCACCCTGGACGACGCGGCTTTCGAAGGCACCGGGTTGCTGCCGTTGTCCGCGGCTCTCGAGCGGTTCTTCGGCCGGTACGTGAGCCTCAATTCGTTCACTCAATTGCGGTTGCTGTCCACGACTCGCGGCGAAATCAAACAGTGGCCCGTGCGGATCGGCAGCAGGCACATCCTATGAGCCTGCTCGACGATCTCAACAGCTCGCCCGAACACTACACCTTGTTCGGCGCATTGCGTCGGATCGAGCAGGCACACCGCGACCGGCCGCGGTTGGGTGAGTCACGCAAGGCGTCCGATGATCCGGTTCGCATTGTGCAACGGCCGCATCTTTACTTTGTAGGTGCAGACGTTGCCGCGTTTGGCGCGGAAGATTCGGCCGTGCCGCGCATCGAGCAGCACGGCTTCGGTGTCTTCGGGCCGAACGGTGCACTGCCATTGCATCTGACGGAAGTGGCCTATTCGCGTGAGCATCAGGCCGACGATCCGGCCTTCAGCGACTTCGTCAACGCGTTCCAACACCGCTTCGCGTCGCTCTTTTATCGCGCCTGGGCCGGCGCGGACCCGTGCACGGCTTTTGACCGGACCGATCAGGATGCGTTTCGGCTCTACCTCGGCGCCCTCGTCGGCATCGGTCCCCCCGAAGCCCGCGATCGTGACTCGGTACTGGACTACGCCAAGCTCGCCCGGGTCGGCTTGCTCGCACCCCAGAATCGCTCGGCCGAGGCGCTCGAGCAGATTCTCACCGAATACTTCGAGTTGCCCGTCGAGCTGATTCCATTCGTCGGTGGCTGGCTGGATATCGCACCCGATGCCCGTTGTCGCCTCGGGGGACAGCCCGAGCACGCCACTCTCGGGCTAGGTGCGACGGTCGGCAGCATGACCTGGCAGTGTCAGTCGCGCTTCGAGATTGCGCTCGGGCCGCTCGGCACCGCGGACTTCGTCAATTTTCTCCCGGGTGCCCGCGGCCTCACGCAGTTGAAGGCGCTGGTGCGTCTCTACACGAATGAGGAGTGGTCATGGCAGGTGCGGTTGCTGCTCGAGCCGGGGCAGATACCCCCCATGCGCCTGGGCGAGGGAGGCTGGCTCGGGTGGACGAGCTGGCTCGGATCGCGAACGCAGGTAGCTCGCGATGCTGTCATCGAAGGATCGCAACCGCCAGCACCCCGGTGAGGAGCTGACACGCAGGACAAGAAGTGAGGCACAAAAATGAGTGACATCAGCCGCGCCGCCCTGTTTGGCAAACTCAACTCCATCGCCTACAAAGCGGTCGAAGGGGCGACCGTTTTCTGCAAGTTGCGGGGTAACCCTTACGTGGAGCTCGTGCACTGGATGCACCAGGTGTTGCAGTTGCAGAATTCGGATCTGCATTGCATCGTGCGGGCACTGGAGCTGGACGCCGGCAAGCTCGCCCGGGATCTGACCACGACACTCGACAGGCTGCCGCGCGGGGCAACCGCCATTTCGGACCTGTCGCCGCATTTCGTGGACGCGGTGGAGCGTGCATGGGTGTGGGCAACACTCAAATACGGCTCGGGACGCATTCGCACCGGTCACATTCTGCTCGCGCTGCTGAAAACGCCCGGCCTGCGCACCGTTACAATCGGGATCTCGCGCGAGTTTGAAAGGATCAAGGTCGACCAACTCACGGATGAGCTCGAGCAGATCGCTGCCGGATCGCCGGAAGCGGCGTTGGCGGCCAGCGAGGGAAGTGACTTCGCGTCTTCCGGCGAGCCAGGTGAGGCGAGCGAATCGCTGGCGCCGGCACAGATGGGCAAGCAGGAGGCTCTCAAGAAATTCACCGTGAATCTCACCGAGCAAGCCAAGCTCGGGAAAATCGATCCCGTCGTCGGACGTGACGACGAGATCCGCCAGATCATCGACATACTGATGCGGCGCAGGCAGAACAACCCCATCCTCACCGGTGAGGCGGGGGTGGGCAAGACGGCGGTTGTGGAAGGGTTTGCGCGCCGAATCGCCGCGGGAGACGTACCTCCCATGTTGAAGGACGTGTCGCTGCTCGCGCTGGATGTTGGTCTGCTGCAGGCAGGCGCCAGCATGAAGGGCGAGTTTGAACAGCGCCTGCGTGGAGTGATCGACGAAGTCCAGGCATCGACGAAGCCGATTGTGCTGTTCATCGATGAGGTGCACACGCTCGTGGGTGCAGGCGGCGCCGCCGGAACGGGCGATGCCGCTAATCTGCTGAAGCCGGCTTTGGCCCGCGGAACTCTCCGGACGATCGGTGCGACCACGTGGGCCGAATACAAGAAGCATATCGAGAAGGATCCGGCGCTGACCAGGCGCTTCCAGACGGTCAAGATCGAGGAACCGTCGGAGGACAAGGCGGTGTTGATGATGCGCGGTATCGTTTCCGCCATGGAAAAGCATCATCGGGTACAGGTACTCGACATCGCCCTGGAATCGGCCGTCAAACTCTCTCATCGTTACATCGCCGATCGCCAGCTACCCGACAAGTCGGTGAGTTTGCTGGACACGGCGTGTGCTCGCGTAGCGGTGAGCCATCACGCAACACCGGCCGAGGTGGAAGATTGCCAACGCCGTATCGAGGCGCTCACGAATGAGAGCGAGATCATCGAGCGTGAGCAGGCGATTGGCATCGAAACGGCAGAGCGTGCCGACAAGGTCGCGAAGTTGCTTGCGCAGGAAGGCAAGCGGTTGGATGAGTTGCGCGAAGCCTGGGCGCGCGAAAAAAAGCTCGTGGAAGAGATTCTGGCGCTGCGCAGCCGGTTACGCCAGGCGACCGGCAAGGCCGATGTCAGCGCGGGGGCTAGCCTGAGCAACGCTGCACCTGCAGACCAACCTCCCATGTCCGAATCCGAGCAACGCGAGGCGCGCGAGCGTCTGCGGGAGTTACAGACCGAGCTCGCCACCGTTCAAGGCGAAAGCCCTCTCATGCTGCCCAGCGTGGACGAGCAGGCCGTCGCCTCCGTCGTGGCCGATTGGACCGGCATTCCAGTCGGCCGCATGGTGAAGGACGAAGTGGCCACCGTCCTCAATCTGGCCAGCTCGCTGGGCAAGCGCGTGATCGGCCAGGATCACGCGCTCGAGATGATCGCCAAACGCGTGCAGACCGCGCGCGCCAGTCTGGAGAATCCCAACAAGCCCATCGGGGTTTTCATGCTCGCGGGTCCTTCCGGTGTCGGCAAGACCGAGACCGCCATAGCGCTCTCGGAGGCGCTGTATGGCGGTGAGCAGAACATGATCACCATCAACATGAGCGAGTTCCAGGAGGCCCACACCGTCTCCACGTTGAAAGGCGCGCCCCCCGGTTATGTTGGTTACGGTGAAGGAGGCGTCCTGACGGAAGCCGTTCGCCGCCGCCCCTACAGTGTCGTATTGCTGGATGAAGTGGAGAAAGCGCACTCGGACGTGCACGAGATCTTCTTCCAGGTGTTCGACAAGGGCGTGATGGAAGATGGCGAAGGACGCCTGATCGACTTCAAGAACACACTGATCATCCTGACGACCAACGTCGGCACCGATCTGATCATGAACATGTGCAAGGATCCGGAGCTGCTGCCGGAGGCCGATGGCATCGCCAAGGCCTTGCGCTCGCCACTGCTGAAGGCTTTCCCGCCCGCGCTGCTCGGACGAATCGTCACGATCCCCTACTATCCGCTGAGCGACTCCGTGCTGGGCCAGATCATACGGCTGCAGTTGAACAGAGTAGTGGCACGCATCGGACAGAACCATGGCGCGGCGCTGACGTACGACGACAATGTGGTCAAGCTCATTGCCGCCCGGTGCTCCGAACCGGAAAGCGGCGGCCGGATGATCGATGCCATCCTGACCAACGCATTGTTGCCGGCCATCAGCCGCGAGCTGCTGCAGCGTATTGCGGCTGCCGAACCCACCAGAACCATCGGCGTCACCGTCAAGGATGCCGAGTTCTCTTACGCCTTCGCGTAAGCAGCCAGCCAAGGACCAAAGCAGTGGCAAGTCACGACTCCAGAAGCTTCGAGCTGAAGACCCCTCTCGGCAAGGATGTGCTGCTGCTGAAGGCGATGCACGGCCGCGAGGCCATGAGCCAGCCTTTTCAGTGGGACCTCGACCTGCTGAGTGAGAAGAACGATGTCGACCCTGACGCCATCCTGGGAAAGAAGGTGTCGGTGGGGATGACGCTGCCCAATGGCAAGAAGCGTTTCTTCCATGGCTTCGTCAGCGAATTCTCGATCGGCGGTTGGAGTCAGAACTACCACGAGTATCGCGCCAGCGTGCGGCCATGGTTCTGGCTGCTGACCCGCACCGCGGACTGCAAGATCTTCCAGGAGATGACGGTTCCGCAGATTTTCGAGGAAGTCGTCAAGCAGTACGGCTTCACCGACTACGAGCTGAAGCTGGCCGGGACCTACGAGCCGTGGGAATACTGCGTGCAGTATCGCGAGACGGATTTCAACTTCCTGAGCCGCCTGCTGGAGCAGGAAGGAATCTACTACTTCTTCGTTCACGAGGAAGGCAAGCACACGATGGTGCTTGCGGATGAGCCCGGCAAACACGAGACGCTGCCCGGTTACGAGACAGTTCCGTATTACGCGCCGAGTGGCGCAGGAGCGGGAGGCCCGTCTTCGAGCTCGAGCAGCTCGTCCGCGGCCTCCGCGGGCTCCAGGGCACGGCGCGAGCGAGACCACCTGGACGCCTGGGAATGGACCAAGGCCGTTCTGCCCGCCACGTTCGCGACGACCGACTTCGACTTCGAGAAGCCGCGCAAGTCACTGAGCGGCACCAGCACGATCTCGCGCAAACACGACCAGGCTGACTACGAAATCTTCGACTACCCGGCCGAGCTGAGCAAACTCGAAGCCTCCCAGTCGGAGGCAACGGCGAAGGTCCGTATCCAGGAGCTGCAATCTTCCTACCTCATTGCGAAGGGGCGCGGCGATGCGGCGGGCCTGGGCACCGGCTTGAAATTCAAGCTCGACAAGTTCCCACGCAAAGATCTCAACATCGACTACCTGATAACCCAGTGCACCTACACGCTGAAGGTGGACACCTACGAATCCGGTGGCGTGGCCGTCGGCGAGGAATTCGAGGTCGCACTGGAAGCCATCAATGCGAAAACGCAGTTCCGCCCCGAGCGGCGCACGCCGAAGCCGGTGGTACAGGGCGCGCAGACCGCCATGGTCGTGGGCAAGGCCGGCGAAGAGATCTTCACCGACAAGTATGGTCGCGTGAAAGTGCAGTTCCACTGGGACCGCTACGGCAAACAGGACGAAAAGAGCTCCTGTTGGATTCGTGTTGCCCAGGTCTGGGCCGGCAAGGCGTGGGGTGCCATCCACATCCCGCGTATCGGGCAGGAAGTCATTGTCAGCTTCCTGGAAGGTGATCCCGATCAGCCCATCATCACCGGCCGAGTTTACAACGGCGACTCCATGCCACCGTACGGCCTGCCGGGCAATGCCACGCAGAGTGGGATCAAGAGCCGTAGCAGCAAGGGCGGCGGCGAGGCCAACTTCAACGAGATCCGCTTCGAGGACAAGAAGGGCTCCGAGCAGCTCACCATTCATGCGGAGAAGGACCAGGACGTCACGGTTGAGAACGACGAGGTCGTCTCGATCGGTCACGATCGGACCGAGACTGTCGGGCATGACGAGACCATCACTGTAAAGAACAACCGCACCGAGAAGGTCGGTGTTGATGAGACGATTACGATCGGGGCCAATCGCACCGAAACCGTGGTGGCCAATGAGACGATCTCGATCGGCGGCAACCGGTCGATCGCGGTGGCCAAGAGCGAGACGGCTTCGGTCGCCTTGCAGCGTACGCACAACGTTGGGATCAACGAGACGATCAGTGTGGGCGCGGCCCAGGAGGTCAACATCGGCGCCGCGCAGACCATTACGGTCGGAGCGGTGCAGGCGACCACGGTCGGAGCCGATCAAGCGACCAAAGTCGGTGTCAACCGCTCGGTCAACGTGGGCGGGGATCAAACCGTCGACATCGGTTCAAACGGGTCCATGAAAATCGGCGGAGATGAGACGCGGCAAGTTGCCGGTAGCCGTATCGGGACGGTCGGCAACGACGACACGCTGACCGTGTCAAAAAATCTGTCCATCACCGCAGGTGACTCCATCACGATCAAGACCGGCGATGCGAGCATATCGATGCAGAAAGACGGCACGATCGTCATCAAAGGCAAGGACATCACGATCCAGGGCAGCGGCAAGATCAACGTCAAGGCCGATAGCGACATCGTGATGAAGGGCAGCAAGATCCTGCAGAACTGAGTTTGAGGGAGACAGACATGAGCACCGTAGAAGAAGCGGCCATCGATGCTGGCGATCGGGCCGGGCACCAACAGTTCCACGGCGTCCTGACAGGTGTGCTGATAGGTTTTAACGATGAGGGCCGTACGCCCCTCGTTCTGTACCCGGGCCAGCCCGGTACGGCCGCGATAGCAGCCGCAACCACCGTGGATCTGCACGGTGCCCACATAGGACGGCAGCTAGTCCTGATGTTCGAAGGCGGTGATCCCGCGCGGCCGATCGTCATGGGACTGTTGCGCAACCGTCAACAGCCGTGGCCCCTTGCGCCCCAGCCTGGGCAGGTTGAAGTCGAAGCGGACGGCGAGCGCTTGACCGTCAGCGCGAAAGAATCGCTCGTGCTCCGGTGCGGCAAGGCAAGCATCACGCTGACAAAGGAGGGCAAAGTGCTCATTCAAGGCGCCTATGTATCCAACCGCTCCTCCGGTGTAATCCGTATCAAAGGCGGATCAGTCCAGATCAACTGACAACGCTCCCGTGGAACTCATCAACGCAACCCGGATGGCGGCCGGCTATGCCATGGGCCTCGAGCCCAGTGGGCGCGAGCATCTCATCATCGCGGTGAAGGGTACCTTCAGCATCCCTGCGGAACAGGGGGGGCGGCTGCAGTTGCATGAAGAGCAGCTGCCGCTCGTCCTGAGCGATGTCTTTCACGGCGCACCAGGACTGTCTGCGCCGAAATATGAAATGGATTTGCCGCTGCGCAAACACCGCCGCGACATTCTGGTGAATGGAAGCGCACATGCCCCCGGTGGACGTCCAACGGACCGAGTGCCTGTTGCTATTCAGGTTGGCGCCTGGCACAAGAGATTCACGGTTGTTGGCGATCGTGTGTGGTTCCTGGACGGCGGCCCGCGGTCGACTACGCCCACGCCGTTCATAACCATGCCAATCACTTACGACCTGGCTTTTGGAGGCACCGACCAGCGGCACGAGGATCCGGCGCAGCATGCGGCGTTCATGCAAAACCCCTCGGGGCGCGGCTTCCACAAACATCTCACCGCCGAGTGGCTCGAGGGCTCGCCACTACCCAACACCGAGGAGCTGGGCAGCGTCGTGGATCAGCCCGACGGCAACTATCGGCCCATGTCGTTTGGGCCGGTCGGCCGCCACTGGGAGCCGCGCATTCGTTACGCGGGGACCTACGACCAGAAGTGGTTGGACGATGTATTCCCGTTCCTGCCCGCCGATTTCGACGAACAGTACTACCAGTCGGCGCCATCCGATCAGCAGCTGCCCCTGTCGGTCGGCGACGAAATGGTCACTCTGACGAACCTGACGCCCGAAGGGCGCCGGGACTTCGTCCTGCCGTACTTCGAAGCGCCGATCAGCTTCCTGCTGAAGAATGAACAGCGCGAAGACGTAGTGGCACGGGCGGACACGGTCGTCATCGAGCCTGACTTGCAGCGGGTCACCGTGACCTGGCGCACGAGCCGGCCCTTGCGCAAGAACATGTTCGAGGTGGTTGAGGTGCTGGTCGGGCGCAAAGGCACCGAATGGTGGCAGCAGCGCGCGACGTCATTTCCAATTCCGATTGTCGTCGAGCCGGTGGCGACTCTACAGGAGGGCGAACCGGAGCCTGCAGAGGAAGACGACGAATGACCGCACTGCAGCTCGCAATCGTGAATACGGGTCTCGTGTCCTCAGTGGGGTTGAGTGCGCCGGCCGCGTGTGCCGCGATCCGCGCGGGACTGACCAATCCCACCGAGACCCGTTTCGTCGATTCCGAGGGTCAATGGATCATGGCGCACGCGGTGCCGATGGAATCGGCCTGGGATGGCCGTGCCAAGCTGCTGCGGATGGCAACCCGCGCCATCGAGGAATGCCTGGGCGACATTCCCCGCGAAGACTGGACCGGCATCCCGCTGATACTCTGCGTGGCCGAGCGCAGCCGCCCGGGCCGCACGCCCGGACTCGATGACGAGTTGTTTGCCGAGATCCAACAGCAGCTGCAGGTTGAGTTCGCGCCAGCCTCTCTCATCGTGCCGCAAGGCAGGGTGGGTATCGGCAGCGCTCTGCTCAGGGCGCGTGAGTTCATCGCACGCACGCCGGGCAGCCGGGTTGTGATCGCGGCAGCCGATAGCTTGTTGACTTGGCCGACTCTGCGCGCATTGTTGAGCGAGGAGCGCCTGCTGACCCCCGGTAACTCCAATGGATTCATGCCGGGTGAGGGAGCTGGAGCTGTACTCGTCCGTGCGGCGGAACCGCACGATCAGTTGCTCTGCCTCGGGATCGGTCAGGCAATGGAACCGGCTCACATCACATCCGGGGAGCCACTGCGCGGTGACGGGCTGGCCCATGCCATCAAAGCTGCGCTTGGCGAGGCCGAGTTGCAGATGCACGAGATTGATTTCCGCATCACCGACATATCCGGTGAGCAGTACTACTTCAAGGAGGCGGCGTTGGCACTGTCGCGCGTTCTGCGGGTTCGCAAGACCGGACTCGACATCTGGCATCCGGCGGAATGTGTCGGTGAGGGCGGCGCTTTTGCAGGCGTCGCGATGCTAGCGGTCGCGAATGCGTCACTTCGCAAGAACTATGCTCGCGGACCCACCGTATTACTGCATGCCGCCAACGATGCCGGCGAACGGACGGCGATGATCCTGGAGTTCCGAAGGCACTGATGGCAAACCAAGTCTACGCAAACAGTATGGAAGTGTCGTGTAAGGCGGCCAGCGGAAAATCCGTGGCTGCTTTTCCTGACGTGTGCATGACACCGCCACAAACGCCGGCCACTCCGCCTGGAGTGCCTATCCCCTATCCGAACACCGCCATGTCGTCCGACTGCTCGGATGGCTCATCGACTGTGCAGATCTCAGGCCAGGAGGTGATGCTGAAGAACAAGTCCTATTTCAAGACCAGCTCCGGAGACGAGGCTGGGTCCGCGCCCATGAAGGGAGTCATAACTCACGTCAACAAGGGCAAAGCCTACTTCAATGCCTGGTCCATGGACGTGAAGTTCGAAGGCGAGAATGTCGTCCGGCATCTGGATCTTGCAACTCACAATCATGCGTCGATGCCCGGTTCGACGCCTCCATGGCCGTATGCGGACGCTCCTGCGCCCGGCAAGAAGGATCCGTGCAAGACAGAAAAGGAGGCGGCGGACACGGCGTGCAAGAAAGTCGTGGTCTTCAGGAACACCAAGGCCGGTCCCGTGGTTTCCAAGGGGGCGACCAAGAAGAAGCTTTGCAACAAGACCAACAAGGACGCGGAGAAATGCCGCAAGGCGCTGCGTTGCCGGCTGGAGCCGCAGGATAAGGCCGCCAACCCTAATGCCATTGGCTGTTGCCCCGGCGAGCAGGCCCACCACATTGTCGAGTCGCATGGCTTTTGCGAGGCCGGCGGGCGCGAGGGTGTCAATGCCACGGCGCTTGCTCAATTTACCAACCAGCCCAATACGTACCGCCCCGGTGATGCACCTTGCGTTTGCGCTGCGGGTGATCGGTTTACCGCGCAACATGGAGGTTTCCACGCACTGGTAGGCAAGCGGGAGATCGCCGCGGTCTGCGCTGCTGAAAAAAAGAGAGGCGGAGATCCGGACCACGCCTGGAAATACAAGGACTCGAAAAAAGCGGGATTGGATGCTCACAAGAAGCTCTTCCCGGACTCGGAGTGCTCCCGTCCCTGCATGGAGGCGCAGTTGGACAAGTATCACGAGGATGTCGGGGCAAAGGAAAATACACCCCTGCGCACGGAAAAGCCTGGACTGCAGGACTGGCAGAAGGCGTCAGATCCAAAAATCGTGTCCCAGGTGAAGGCCGATCTCGGTGCTGATGTCGCCGGGACCGGTTTCTGACGATGTAACGAGAGGTGATGCGTGACAGCTCCCAAGGGATTCAAGACCAGTTTTCGTGATGTGTTCGTGCGCGACGCGGGCCGGGTGTACTTTGTTGCTGGCGATGATGAGGCAGAGAAGAAAGACATCGTGATGAGCTGGGTGCTGCGCTGGACGGGAGTCTGGGGAAACCAGCGCATCCCGCTGCGCGCCACCGGGGTTACGATAGTAGGTGAGCCCGATCCGGCTGCCCTGTTCATGGGTATCGACGGCGTCATCGCTCGCTGGGGCGCCGGAGCTGTCGAGCAGGAGATCATCGACCCCTCCGACGAGGGCCCCCAACGTATTGGTGATCTGCGGGATATCAACACCATCGCTGGAAAGGCATACGTCGTCGGCATGGGGAGGACGGTGTACCGGTGCGATGGACGCCTGAATTGGAAGCGGATCGACGCCGGCATTCGCGAGGGTGAGGAAGAGGAAAGTGACGCTGGATTGAATTCCATTGACGGCTGGACGGGCACGAGCCTCGTGACGGCTGGCTTCGAGGGCGAGATCTGGTCGTTCAATGGCAAGAAATGGACTCAGCATTCGTCTCCCACGAATCTGACACTCAACAAAGTCGTCTGCATGCCGGATAAACAGAGTGTAATTTGTGGCCAGATGGGAACTGTGCTGCAAAGCTCCGGACGCGCGTGGAAGATTGTCGAGAATGATGCCACCGAGGATGAATTCTGGGGCGCAGCCTGGTTCAAGGACGCGGTCTACCTGTCAACACTGGATGACCTGTACCGGTTGCGCGGCGGGCGCATCGAGAAAGTCAAGATTCAACCTGCGGACAAGAAGAAGCCCATTGAGTTGAGTCCGAAGCTGTCGTTCTTCAGGTTACACAGTGACGGCAACGTGCTGTGGTCGATTGGCCGGAAGCAGGCAATGTACAGCTCGGATGGCGATCATTGGACGGAGACGCCTTACAAGTGAGTGCCGCCGGATCCAACTCGCGGCATGAATACATACCGGTTCCGGTAGTGCTGCAGCAGCATGTGGAAGATGCGGCCATTCTGCACGCTACACGCACGTACCTTGCTGACGCAGGGCATGCCAAACTCCTGCATCTGCGCCGTACTGACGAGCGGCTTGCTGCCCAGCTGGACGGTCTGAGAGTCGCCGGTGAGCATTCCTGGCCGCTGTGTGCGAGCGCTCTCGAAAATCCTTCGCCTGGAACCGTGTTCGCTGCGTCCATACGAGCCGTGGAGGACCGCAGGGGTGACCGGCTGGATCAGCTCTTTGCACTGACGGGGTCAAAGCCGCAATCGCAGTGCGGCCTGGTGTCTGCTCTGGGTTGGCTGGAGGCGAGCGATGTGGAAGAGCTCGCAGGCCGGTTGCTGACCTCAGCGGATCCGGCCCGGCGCAGTGTTGGCCTCGCAGCATTCGCTTTGCATCGTATTGATCCGGGTGTTGCCGCGCAGCGCTTGTTTGAGGATGAGCACCCGCTCGTACGCGCATGCGCGTGGCGAGCGGCGGGTCAGATCGGTATACGAGAGCTCGTGTCCACGGCAGCCGCGGCAATCGTCGACAACGATCCGGCATGTCAGTTCTGGGCGGCCTGGTCGGCTGTCCTGTTGGGCGACAGACACAACGCTCTGGATGTGCTGGCGAGCATCGCGGCCGTGCCGGGCCCGTTCCGGGCACGCGCTTTTCAGCTGGTGCTGCAGGCAAAGGGCGTGCAGAGCGCACATGGCTGGTTGGCAACCCTTGCCCGCAACCCTGCCAATCTGCGCTGGCTGATTCGCGGCGCTGGGTTGGTTGGAGATCCGACTTACGTACCCTGGTTGATCGGACACATGGCCGAGGTCACCACGACGCGGCTTGCCGGCGAGGCGTTCAGCTTGATCACGGGACTGGATCTGGCGTGGCTGGACCTGGAGGTGAAGCCACCCGAGAGCTTCGAGCCCGGTCCGAACGATGATCCGAATGACCCGGATGTCAGCATGGACGAGGACCACGGTTTGCCCTGGCCGGATGCGATCAAGATACAGGCCTGGTGGCAGGCCAACCAGGAGCGTTTCGGGCCTGGCACCCGTTATTTCATGGGTGAGCCCCTGAATCGGGACACCTCTGTGCAGGTTCTGAAGAGAGGACTGCAGCGTCAACGCAGGGCAGCCGCCATCCACCTGTCACTGTTGAATCCGGGCACGCCCTTGTTTGAATGGCGCGCGCCCGCACCGCGCCAACGACGACAACTGGCGGAGATGAGCTGATGGGTGGCGTCCGCGCGGGAATTCTGGGAACTGACGCCGGTGTCCGAGGTGGCACAGGCGATTCGAATGACGTGCTGGGCGGCGGCAACCCACCGGGGGTCCTCGGCCTTGGCGACGATGCGATCCCCCTGGATGACGTCCAGCGCATCATCGCGAAGGTCACCAAGGACTGGGATCCACCCAACCCGCGTACCACGCCCCCGATCATCGTCAGTGGGGCTACTCTGGAGAAAGCCGCCGACGAGCTGAACAAGCTGGCCGAGTGGGGCCAGGGGGGCGGCTCGTTGAGGACCGAGCCGATTGCGGCTGGAAACTCCACCAACCTGACGGTCAAGATGCATGCGAACCTGGTGCGGCGCCTGCCCACCTGGGCGGGCTACGCGAAGGCATCACCTGCGGCCAAAGCCGAATGGGACCAGATGGTGCGCAAGCTCGCGGCACACGAGGACCGGCACGTGGCCATTGCGATCGAGGAAGCCGAGCAGCTTGCGAAGGACCTGGTAGGCAAGGAAATCTCGGATATCGCTCAAATGGTCACGGACGCAAACGCCCGCATGCAGGCACGGCAGGATGAGTTGGATGATCCATCCCACACGGACCATGGTGCGAAGGCGGGGGTGCCGTACGGCGATGTCAACCTGGATATCACCATCAAATGAGTGCTCATCGCGGCGATCGACCGGAGCGCAGCGTGACCGAAACGCAGTGGAGGGAATCCCACGGAGCACCAACGGTGCGACGTGGGGAAGGGAATCCCGAGAAGCGCCAGCGGCGCGACGCGGGGCGACCGGATCCTGGCGGGGTGAAACATGACCGCTCAATACGTCCTGGGATGCCTGGCCGGAGTGTTCCTCGTGCTGGGGGGCCTGAAATCGCTGCGGGAAGGAAATGTTGGGCCGGCCGCCCGCACATGGCTCATGATTGGCGTCATCTTCGGGGTAGTCAGTGCCTGGATATGGCTGTCGAGGGTTCACTGACGGGGACTGGCGCCGAAGACGGGGTACCGCGCACGGAATTCGACAGGCGGCTCGGTTCGGGCCTGGCTTGCTTGCGTTGCCCGTACATTTCAGGTACTTACGAGGGACTCTTAGGCTTAAGGTGCTCTTGTGGCGCGTGCCAAGGTCATCGACTTCGATTACTACCAGTTCATCGGGCTGCTGCGCCGTGCGACCGATGCGGGCGCGCGCATCGAGAAGGGCGACGCACGCTGGGCGCAATACGTGAAAGAGCACCAGATCAACGAAGTCGCCGCCTCGTCCATCGCAAAGCAGAAGTTCGAGAAGGCTGTCCCCGTGATCATCAGCGAGGGCAAGGACACGGACGGGTTGTATTTCTATTCGAAGAACGAAGAGGCCTGCATGCGGTTGGTGCCTCTGGCCGAGTAATCGGACCGGCGGCGCCCCAGCCCGCGGCGCACGGTTTGCGCACGGTGCGGGCTTAAGCGAGTCCGGTAGCCGCCATGTACCTAACCCTGGAAGTCGTCAGCCCCCAAGCAGCGTCGCTTGGCGCAGATCGGCGCCGCGTCGTGAGCGAGCGCGGACTGACCATTGGGCGGGTACCGGGCAATGACTGGGTCATCCCAGACCCCTATATCTCCAAGCAGCACGCACGGATCTCGTACGCCAACGGCACTTTCTTCGTCGAGAGCCTGGGACGCAATGCGATTGCAATAGGCACGCCGGGACATACCTTGCCGGCGAATCAGCCCCAGCCGCTGCGCAACGGCGATCGCCTGTTCATCGACCAATACGAAATGATTGTCACCACCGTGCAGGGCGATCCGCCGGGCATGGCGGTGGTGAGTGACGATCCATTCGCTGTCCTGCCCGGAGGCCCCTCTGCAGCTGGCAGGAGTCCGCAATCAGGCTCGATTCCCGATATATGGGATGGGGGCGTGGGCGCAGACCTCGGGGAGACCGGCGTCGTCGATCCGATTGATGTGCTACCCGGCGGGCGGACCAAGGAGCCCGATCCACTGCCACCGGTGAACTGGCAGCGGGCCCCTGTGTTGGAGAATCATTTCGAGCCGCCCCCGGTACGCCAACCCGCGGGCGGAAGTCCGTTCGATCTGTTGGGCCCGGGAGCCGACTCCCCTGGCCCGCCGCCGTCCCCGCCCGCCGGCGGTATTCCCGACAATTGGGACCGGACCAACCTGACCTATAGAGAGGGCGCGGGCTCCAAAGCAACACCACGGCCGAGCACGCCATCCCCGGCCGGCCGGGGCACCGTGCGCGAGACTCCAGCCGCCGCCGCCCGCCCCGCGAGACCCGAGCCCCCGAGGCCAGATCCGCCGCGGTCGGAGCCGCTGCGACCGGACTCCATGCGACCGGATGCCATGCGTTCGGATCCCATACGACCGGACTCCATGCGTTCGGACTCCATGCGACCCGAAAGCGGGCGCTCCGACACCGGCCGCCATCAGGCCATCAGACCGGATCCCGCTCGCCGCGACTCCAGGCCGGTCACCTCGCAACCAAGGTCGCCGCTGCTCGACCCCGGACCAACTGGCCCCGAGCGCAGGCCGCAAACACCCGAACCCCGCGGTGGTCTCCCCGAATCAATCGCTGCGGAGCTCGGCAGCCCGCGGCAGCCTGATCGCCAGGCGTGGCCCCCACCGCGAGGCGGCAACCCTGTTGTTGGAACCGAGCTGGCCGAGTTGTTGCGCGGTGCCGGCCTCTCCGAGCAGGACATGTCGCCGGAGATGATGCAGGACCTCGGTAAAGTTCTGCGCGTCGTCGTCGAGGGCGTGATGAATGTGCTGCGCGCCCGCGCGGAGATCAAATCGCAGTTCCGGCTGCCGTTGACGCGCATCCAGTCGGCCGACAACAACCCGTTGAAGCACTCGCCGAATGTCGAGAGCGCGTTGCACACGCTCCTGGTGCAGAAGAATCCGGGCTTTCTCTCGACCGTTCAGGCTTTCGAGGACGCCTTCGCTGACATCCGCAATCACCAGATGGCCATGCTCGAGGGTGTGCGCGTGGCCTTCGAATCGATGTTGGAGTCGTTCGATCCCAAGGAGTTGGAGAAGGGGTTCGAGCGTGCCGCGAAACGTGGCTTCGGCAGCGCGAAGTCGAAATATTGGGATCTGTACGTGGACCGCTTTGTCCAGCTGGGTGGAGATGCGGACGATACTTTCCGCAGACTGTTCGGCGATGTGTTCGCGGAAGCCTATGAAAAACAGCTCGAGCGCCTGAAAACGATCGCGCGCAACACCGGCAAACCTTAGGAGCCTGGCCGCGCTGCAGCCTGGCTTCACGCTATTCGGGGGATGTAGATGAAAGGGATGACAACTTTGACGCTCCTGTCGGGCCTCAGCCTGCTCGCCTTCCTGGCCGCTGGCTGCCGCAGCAAGCCGCCGAAGCCGCCACCGCCAACGAAGGCTGCGATCGTCGTGTCCGCGGATGTCAATCCTGACTCGGCCGGACGCCCTTCGCCCATCGTGGTACGGCTGTATCAGCTCAAGGAAGAGGGCGCATTCAACGGCGCCAGCTACTTTGCCCTCGCTGACAAAGAGCAGGCGACACTGGGGCCTAGTCTCGAGTCGCGCGAAGAGTACGAGTTGCAGCCCGGGCAAACGAAAGAGCTGGTGCTGAAGATACCGCCGGACGCGCGCTACCTCGGGGCAGTCGCTGCGTATCGGGATCTGAACAACTCGAAGTGGAAGGCTCTCTCGCCCGCGCCCGAGACGGGTCTGCTCGACTTCGCCCGCAAGCACAAGTTGATCGTGACGGTCGGCCGCTCCGAAGTGAAGATCGCGCCTGCAAACTGAAGAAGGTCCTATGTCGTCCAACAATCGCGTCGTCTGGTCGGAGGGGTTGTTCCTTCGGCCGCAGCATTTTCAACAGCAGGAACGGCATCTCGAACGTTACATCGAAGGCCGCACCCGCGACGTGCGTGGCCACTCCTGGGGCTGCACCGAGCTCGAGCTGGAGCGCGATCTGCTCGCGATCGGCAAGTTCGGCCTGCGGCGCGCGGCCGGTGTTTTTCCCGATGGCACCCCGTTCGCGATGCCGGACGATGATCCCCTGCCGGCACCGCTGGAAATGACTGGGGGCGCCCCAGCCTCCCAGGTGCGGGACCAAAAGGTGTTTCTGGCCATCCCGCTGCGCAAGGAGAGTGCGCGCGAGTCGGATCGGCGCGAGCAGGTCGATGGCATCGTCAGATACCGCTCGAAAGACTTCGAGGCGCGCGATATCACATCGGATTCCAACGCAACGGCGACATTGGAGGTCGCATCGCTGCGCTCCCGCCTGATGCTCGCATCGGAACCGCATGAGGACTTCGCGTGCATCCCAGTGGCACACATCCAGGAGTGCCGTGCAGATCGGCTGGTCACGCTCGATGAGCGGTTCATGCCCACGGTGTTGAATGTTCAGCAGGCTCCCCGCCTCGCGACGTTTCTGACCGAGTTGCAGGGGCTGCTGCATCAACGAGGCGAGGCGCTGGCAGCACGGGCCGTCGCCTCCGGCCGGGGAGGCGCGGCCGAAATCGCCGATTTCCTCATGCTGCAGACGGTAAACCGCTACGAAGGGCTGGTCGATCACTTCGTTGCGAGCCGGCTCATTCACCCCGAGGATCTGTATCGGCTGTGCCTGGAGATTGCCGGTGACCTGGCCACGCTCACGACCAGCACCCGCCGCCTCGCCAAGCTGCCCGGCTACCAACACGAGGACTTGCGGGCCGGTTACGACCCGCTGATGGCGGCCCTGCGCGCCTCTTTGAGTGTGGTGCTCGAGCAGAACGCCGTCGCCATCGCTCTGGAGAAGAAGCGATTCAACATCTCGGTTGGTATCGTCAACGACCGGTCGCTGTTTGAGACTTCAGCCTTCGTGTTGGCGGCGCGGGCCGATGTACCGGCGGAAAACGTTCGCAAGGGCATGCCGGCACAGGCAACCATCGCAAGCGTCGAGACCATTGCAAAGCTTGTCAACGATCACCTGCCTGGCGTGCCTTTGCAGCCGCTGTCGGTCGTGCCGCGTCAGATTCCGTTCCATGCCGGCTTCGCCTACTTCGAGCTCGACCGCGGTAGCCCTCGCTTCCGTGAGCTGAAGACCGGAGGTGGCATTGCCATCCACGTTCCGGACTCCTTCCCGGGGCTCGTCATGGAGTTGTGGGCGATCAGAGGGTAGCAACCATGTCGGATCACAACTCGGACGATCCGTTCGCACCGCGCGACGGGACCGTTATGCGCCCGCGGCCAGGTGCCGGGCGCCGCGGCGGCGCCGAGACCTCGGTAGGCGGGGCTTTCGGGCAGCCCGCGCCGCGGGCCGTGATGCCGCAGGCTCCGCCGATGTCGTTCAGCGGCCCGGGCTCAGGTGCGGGTGCCAATCTGTCGGACTTTCTCGCGGGCGCGCGTAATCCCATCGTGCAGGCGGCGGCCCCGTTGCTGACACTGGGAGCCCGACTCTCCACGGCCGTTCAACAGGCGAACATAGCAACACTTCGTCAGCAGGCCATTCAGGAGGTCCGCGCGTTCGAGGAGCGCTTGCGAACTTCGGGGGTGCCTGCGGAAGATTCGGTGGTCGCGCGCTACGTGTTGTGCACTTTCGTGGATTCCGCTGTACTCAACACACCCTGGGGTGCTCAAGGTGATTGGGCGGGACAGTCGCTGCTGGTGCTGTTCCACAAGGAGGTGTCCGGTGGCCAGAAGTTCTTCGACATCCTCGAGCGGCTGCAGAGCAACCCAGGGCGGTATATCGATCTGATCGAGCTGGTTTATGTGTGCCTTGCGCTCGGCTACGAGGGCAAGTATCGCCACGACCCGAGCGGTCAGGGCCAGATCGCGCAGTTGCAGCGCGACCTGTTCCGGCTGATACGCGAACAGCGGCAGCTGCATGATGAGAACCTCTCGCCGCACTGGAAGGGCGTCGAGGATCGGCGCAATCCCATCATCCGTTACGTGCCTTGGTGGGTTATCGCCGCAGTGGGGCTCGTCGTTCTGACCGGTACGTTCATCGTCCTGCATACCAAGCTCGCCGCGCAGGCAGAGCCCATCAAGGCAGCGCTCGCCGGCACGGTTGTCGCCGTCAACTACCCGGCACCTGTCCCCGCGCGTGCCAACCGGCTCAAACAGTTGCTTGCTCCGGAGGAGGGCGCCGGCCGCCTTACGGTGGAGGATTTTGGCGGCAAGACCGTCGTCACCCTCACCGCTCCAGAGCTGTTCCGCTCGGGCAGCGCGCACGTGAATCCGGATCTGTATCAAACACTGCGGGCGGTGGCGCTCGCTCTGAACCAGGTTCCGGGGCGTGTCGTGATCGTCGGGCACACTGACGATCAGCCCGTGCATTCGATGCGGTTTGCAGACAACTTTGACCTGTCCCGCGAGCGCGCCGTCGCGGTAGCCGAGCTGTTGAAGCCGGTGCTCACGACCCCAGGCCGGGTTGAATGGCAGGGTGCCGGCTCCACTCAACCGCGCTACAAGCCCGTCAATACGGCTGAGAATCGTGCCCGCAACCGCCGCGTCGAGATCATTCAAGTCGAGCAGCCGGAGGCGCGCCCATGAAAGCGTTGTTCGGCAAGAAATGGTTGTGGGTGATCCTGGCGCTGATTTTCTTCTCGCTCGTGATCTGGTTTGGCGGGCCGTACATCTCCATCGCCGACTACGAGCCGCTCGGCTCGGAGCTGGCCCGGACCATCGCCATCGTCCTGCTCATCGTGTTGTGGGGCATGCGAGCCCTGTTGAGCGAGCTGAAGGCGGCACGCGCCAGCAGGAAGCTCGTACAGGCCGTTGCAAAGCAGGAGGACCCGGGTAGCGCGCGAGCCACGGCCGATAACCGCCAGATGCAACAACGCTTCGAGGAAGCGACCGCTACCCTGCAGAAGTCGACCAAGGGCAAGAAGAGCCTCTACGATCTGCCCTGGTACATCATCATCGGGCCACCGGGTGCGGGCAAGACGACGGCCATCGTCAACTCCGGCCTGAATTTTCCGCTGGCGCAGAAGTTCGGCAAAGAGGCCCTGCGTGGTGTGGGCGGCACGCGCAACTGCGACTGGTGGTTTACGGACCAGGCCATTCTGCTGGACACCGCGGGACGCTACACCACCCAGGACTCCGATGAGGCAAGCGATGCGGCCGGCTGGATGGGATTCCTCGCGCTGCTGCGAAAATATCGCAGGCGCCGGCCCATCAATGGCGTCCTCGTCGCGATGAGTATCGCCGACCTTGCAACTCAATCCGACACCGAGCGGACCCGGCACGTTGCAGCGGTGAGCGAGCGGCTCGCGGAGCTTCGCAAGGAGCTGCGAATCAACCTTCCGGTCTACCTTATCCTCACCAAGGGTGATCTGCTTGCGGGCTTCAATGAGTTCTTCGATGACTTGCAGCAGGACGGCCGCGCCCAAGTGTGGGGCACCACCTTTCAACTCGAGGACTCCCGCTCCGGGCGCGCGGCTGAGTTGCTCGACGGGGAGTTGAATCAGCTGCTCGAGCGGTTGAATGCCAGAATGCTGACGCGCCTGGACGCCGAGCGTGATGTGCAACGGCGCGGTCTCATTTTCGGATTTCCACGCCAGGTCGCCGGGGTACGCCGTTCACTGTTGGAATTCGTCAGTGAGGCGTTCGGTGCTTCGGCATATGACCAGGGGGTATTGCTTCGCGGCGTGTACATCACCAGCGGCACGCAGGAGGGGACCCCCGTTGATCGAATGCTTGGAGCCCTGGCGCGGACCTTCGGCCTGGGAGTGAAAGCGGTCAACACCCTCGGCAGCCGGGGCAAGGCGTTCTTCATACAACAGCTGCTGAAGGACGTCGTCTTCAGGGAAAGCGGTCTGGCTGGTGTCAATCGGCGCGTCGAAATGCGCCAGGCGCTGATACAAGCCGCGACCTATATCGGCATCGCCGCGGTGACTATCCTCGGAGTACTGGCATTCCTGTTCAGCTACGATGGCAATCGCGCCTATCTCGCTGATGTACAAAAGGCCGTGCAACCTCTGGGAGCGTTCCAGGGTGCGCCCACCGTCAATCTGGCGGCCGAGCTGCCGCGACTCGACGCCTACCACGATGCTCTGGTCACGGGGAACGAGTATCGCGGCAAGGTGCCGTTTTCGATGCGCTTCGGGCTGTATCAAGGCGGGTCGATGGGCGCGGCTGCCGAGGACGCCTACATCCGCGAGCTCAACGCGGGGCTGATGCCAGTCATGGCGGCGATTTTCCGCGAGCGGATCGGGACGCTGGCCAGCGAACCGGACAAGCTGTACGAATACCTGAAGATCTACCTGATGTTCGGCTCGCCCGAACGGCTCGTACCGAGCGAAGTCCAGTTCATAACCGATCGCGAATGGCAACTGCATTTCGCGAACGATCCCGCAACGGTGGAACGCCTGCAGGCCCACGTCGCCGCTCTGCTGAGCGACAAGAGCCGTGTGCAGCCGCTGGCACTCGACACGGATCTGGTGGACAGGGCGAGGACATCCCTGCGGCAGGCGTCGTTGCCGGTGTTGATGTACAGCAGACTCAAGCTGAGTCACGCCGGTGATACCGAGCATGCCATCCATCTGGACAAGGAGATCGGCCTCGGTGGCGACACCGTGCTCGTACGTAAGAGCGGGCAGCCACTGTCGATCCCGGTGCCCGGTTTGTATACGCGCGTCGTGTTCAACGACGTGGCGACGACCGGCAAGCTCGCGCTGGCCAAGGACTTCGTTAGCGACAGTTGGGTTCTCGGCGAAGGCGTCGCCTCCATGAGCGAAATGCCGCGAGTGACCAGTGACATGATGCGTCTGTACGAGGATGACTACATCCGCGTCTGGGATTCAGTGTTGACTGATATCGGGCCGCGTCCGACGACAGGCGCCAAGGACCTGTCGGATATGATGGCGCTGCTCGCGAGCCCGACGTCACCGCTGAAACGATTGCTCGTCCTGGTGGAGGCCAACACCAACCTGCTGAAGGCCCCTGATCCGGCTGACAAAGCGGCCGGTGTCAAAGCCGCGATTGCCGCGAAGCTCGGCAGTCTCGAACAGCTGTTCGGCAGCACGCCGACGGGCGAAAAACCTGGTACGCGCACCACCAAGCACTTCGAGGCACTGCACAAACTGGTTGACGGGCCACCGGGCGGCGCACCCATCGACCAGACATTGAAAGCGATAGGCCAGATCCAGCAACAGCTGGCCGGAATCGGCGGCGGGCTCGGCAGCAACAATGCGCTGTCCACTGTTGCCTCCGCGGGGCAGGCGGGCGCGATCGATCAGCTGCGCATCGCGGCCATGCAACTGCCTGCGCCCATAGCCGCAATCGTCTCGCAGGTGGGTGCCAAGGGTGAAATGGTGGCCAAGGCGGAAGCCGGTGGCGAGCTGTCGCGGCGGTATCAGACGGAAGTCGCCAGCGAATGTCAGCAGCTGATAGCTGGCCGGTATCCCTTTGTTGCCCGCAGCACCAGTGAGGTCGCGCTGGCGGATTTCGGCCGGGTGTTTGGCCCGGGTGGCGTCTTCGACACCTTCTTCAAGGAGCGCATGGCGCCTCTGGTGGATACCTCCACCAGTCCATGGCGTTGGAAACAGGGCGCGGCAGGCATCGGCAGCGGTACGAGTCTGGCGCAATTCCAGGCCGCGGACCGGATCCGGCAGATGTATTTCCCGCCCGGCTCGCAACTGCCGGCGATGCATTTCAACCTGGCACCGGAGTCGCTCGACAGCGCGGTGCCACGGCTCGCGATCGACATTGACGGTCAGTCGCTCGAGTACCGCCACGGCCCGATACGCTCACAGCCGATTGCGTGGCCCGGACCGTCTCCAGGTCAGGTCACAGTCCTCTTCGAGGAGAGCGGCGGTGGCGGGCCCAACCGCTCGTACCAGGGCCCCTGGGCGCTGTTTCGTCTGCTCGACGATGCAACCATTCAGCCGCAGTCGGATGTTCGCTATCTGCTGACACTGAGCGCTGGAGGCCGCACAGCGCGTCTGATCCTGGAGGCGGCCTCCGTCCGTAACCCGTTCGCACGCAATGAGCTGCGCTCATTCCGTTGCGGCGGCGGCTGATCTTCGGAAGGTAGTGCACAGATGTCAGGCGCAACCGTGGGGTTCTTCGGCAAGCTGCCAAGCCACGGGGATTTCATCGAGCGGCGCATAGGAAGCGCGTTCCGCGACCTGTGGGACGACTGGATGCAGCGCTGCATCGTGGAGAGTCAGCAAGAGCTCGCCGGACGGTGGCTCGACTGCTATCTCACGAGTCCGATGTGGCGCTTTTACCTATGTGACGGAGTCGCAGGGGTGGGCAGCTATGCGGGCCTGCTGCTGCCGAGTGTTGACCGCGTCGGGCGCTACTTCCCACTCACGGTGGTTGTTGAGTTGCCGGTGGGGATCCCTGCAGCTGAGTTTGCCACCGCGGCCAGCGCTTGGTTCGAGGAGATCGAGGAACTCTGTGCGGATGCGCTGCAGAACCCCGAGTTTGACCTGGGCGTATTCGATGCAGCACTCATGGCGAGCGCCGACAGGCTCGCGGGTGTCGATCGCCTGCAGACTGCTGTGGCGTTCCCTGGCAACTCGTCGCAGTGGCACTGGCCAACCGCCTCCGTCAATGCGTTTGCTACCGCAGTCAGCGCTCCGCTGATGAGCATGGCGCAGGGAGCGTTGCGGCCGATGACAATGTGGTGGACTGCCGGCTCCGAACTGGTAGAGCCGTGTGTGTTGTTGAATCGCGCTTTGCCGCGGCCGGACTCGTTCGCCGCGCTGCTGGCGGGTACTTGGGACGATGGGCGTTGGGATGGTGAAATTGCGCCGCCACAAGATATGGGCGCACCGGCCCTCGAGCCTGACGTACAGTTCGTCCTCGAGAGTGGAGGTGCGTCGGACGCCGGCATGGTCCGTAAGGACAATGAGGATCACTTCCTGTTGAGCGATGACATGCGGTTGTGGGCGGTGGCCGACGGTATGGGCGGCCATAGCCATGGCGAGATCGCAAGCCAGATGGTCGTTGATTCCCTCAACGCCCTCGAGCCGACACCAACCCTCAACACCGCCTTCCAGTCAATTACAACGGCACTCGATGCCGTAAACGCTGACCTGCGCAGGGGCGCAGTTGGAGTCGCCGGCGGTGGCTCGACCGTAGTCGTGCTCGTTATCCGCGGGCAGGAGTGGGGTGTCTCCTGGGCGGGCGACAGCCGCGCGTACATCTGGCGGGATGGCGCTTTGTCGCAGGTAACACACGACCACTCGGTGATCGACGAGATTGAGGTTGACGATGCCACGCTCGAGAGAGCGGCGCCTGCGCGAGTTAGTGGAGGTGGCGAGATAACCCGCGCGGTCGGCGGCCATGATCAGTTGGACCTTGAACATGTTGCCGACCTGGCCGCACCCGGCGATCGATTCCTCCTGTGCAGCGACGGCTTGTATGGTGCGTTGGATGAGCCGGCCTTGATCGAATGCCTCCAGAAGACCTCCGCGCAGGAGGCCTGCGATGCCTTGATCGAGGCAGCGCGCACGGCAGGTGCGCGCGACAACGTAACCGCTGTCATCGTGGACGTGAAGGCATAGGGATGGCACGCGAACCGCGCGACGACGGAACTCTAATCAGACAGCCGGGCACAGACCCGGCGCCGCGCGCGCAGCACCTGCCGGATGAGACGACAGTGCGCGGGCCATCGCGGCCCGACGAAACCACGTTGCGAGCACCACCGCCACCGGACGCAACAACGCTGCGCGCGGCACCGCCCGCGGACGCGACTACGCTGCGAGGGACGCCGCCAGCGGATGCGACCACGCTGCGAGGGGCACCGCCGGCAGACGCGATCACGCTGCGCGCGGCACCGCCCGCGGACGCGACTTCGGTGCGAGCAGCATCCCCGGCGGACGCGACTGCTCTAAGGGGCCCTCCTGACGTCACGATGGCGCGGCCCAGCCCCGGCCCCGCCGCCGCTGGCCGCGCGATGGACCTCGGCCACGCAGCCCTGACGCCGCACCAAACACTCCAGGCCGCGCGCGCCTCGAACATCCCCTTCGGTCCAGGCTATCGCCTGCGCGG